>ENA-UOOI01002167-UOOI01002167.1-fermentation-metagenome-genome-assembly--contig:-NODE-2167-length-17841-cov-4.085966_pt1 | contig 17841 bp, 11 predicted proteins | sample MGYA00245779_ERZ724027 | MGnify/ENA primary metagenome ERZ724027 (study PRJEB28704, sample SAMN03018318) | fermentation metagenome | biome: anthropogenic terrestrial biome; feature: soil; material...
AAGCCATGTTCGATAATCCTTTCCTCGAAGGGCAACGTCCAATGCCTGCCTCTACCGTTATTATCCCGCAACTTTTCAAACAGTCGGGATACCGTACCGCTTGCATCGGAAAATGGGGATTGGGCTATCCTGGTTCCGAAAGTACTCCCAACAAAATGGGGTTCGATTTTTTCTACGGATATAATTGTCAGCGCCAGGCACACACATATTATCCTCCTTTTCTGTACCGGAACGAAAACCGGGAATATTTAAATAATAAAAATATCATTCAACCCGGAACCAAACTGGATCAATCAGCCGATCCTTTTGATGAAAACAGTTATCAGAAATTTATCCAGGATGATTATGCACCGGACCTGATGTTGAAAGAGATCCTCTCGTTTATAGATGAAAACAAGAAAGATCCTTTTCTGTTGATGTGGACTACTCCCGTTCCGCATGTCCCGTTGCAGGCTCCTAAAAAATGGATCGATCATTATGTGGAAAAATTTGGCGATGAGCAACCTTATTTGGGAAAAGCAGGATATTATCCTGCCCGTTATCCCCGGGCGACCTATGCTGCCATGATCTCTTATCTGGATGAACAAATCGGGTTGTTGACAGAGTATCTGAAAGAAAATGACCTGTACGAAAATACGCTGATCATCTTTACCAGTGATAACGGACCCACTTTTAACGGAGGCTCCGACTCGCCCTGGTTTCAAAGCGCAGGGGCATTCAAAAGTGAATATGGATGGGGTAAGGCATCCTTACACGAAGGAGGGATCCGTGTACCGCTCATTGCCTCATGGCCGGGTAAAATAAAATCCGGATCTATCTCGAGCCATGTAGCCGCCGCCTGGGATATTATGCCTACCTTTGCTGAAATCCTGAAAATGAATGCCACAACAGACGGTATCAGTTTTCTGCCGGAACTCACGGGCGAAAAACAAGTCGAAACCCACGATTATTTATACTGGGAGTTCCCCGAGAATGAGGGATCGATAGCTATCCGGATGGATAACTGGAAAGGTATCATCGAAAATGTACACAAAGGAAACAAAAACATGCAGTTATTCGATTTATATACCGATCCGGCCGAATTGTTCGATGTGGCAAAACAATATCCCGATATTGTAATCCGGTTGGAGGAAAAAATCCGTGAAGCGCATGTAAGGGCGGAAGTGGAAAGATTCAGATTTCCTTTTGAAACGAGCATGTAAATCATTACACGCAAGAACATGATTAAAAGCGAGTTCCATATGATACCTTTGAAATCAATAGTTTTAATCATATGAAAAGTGATATTTCACTCTATTTGATGTAACTTTGAAAAATAACGCGAACGAACCAATATGAAACCTAAAATTTTTGCTGCGGGACTTTCCCTCGCAGCGTTAACCCCGCTCAACGCACAGCAAAAACCCAATGTGGTGTTTATCGTTGCCGATGATTTGGGTTATGGGGATCTGAGTTGTTATGGCCAGGAAAAATTCCAAACGCCCAATATCGACCGTTTGGCGCTCAACGGAATCCGGTTCACCCGCTCGTATTCAGGAACCACCGTAAGCGCGCCCTCGCGCGCCAGCCTGATGACCGGATTGCACACCGGCCACACCCCCATCCGTGGAAATAAGGAAATAAAACCCGAAGGACAGTTTCCGCTGCCGGCCGGCACATTTACGCTTTTCCACCTGTTTAAGAATGCAGGCTATACCACCGGCGCCTTTGGTAAATGGGGATTGGGGCAACCCGGTTCTGCAGGCGATCCCAACAATCAGGGTGTAGATGAATTTTACGGATACAATTGTCAACTCCTGGCACATAATTATTACCCAGGCCATTTATGGTACAATCAGACAAAAATAGCGTTTCCTGAAAATGATAACGGACAATTCGGCGCGTACTCGCAAGATCTGATCCAGGCAAAAACGCTGGAGTTTATCGATAAATACAATGGGGATCCGTTCTTCCTCTTCGTACCCATGGTGCTTCCACACGCCGAATTGGTCGTACCGGAAGATTCCATCATCCAAAAATTAAGAGGAAAATTCGATGAAAAACCGTATAAAGGTACTGATTCCGGTCCCGCTTTCAGAAAAGGCGGATACATGTCGCAGGAATATCCGCGGGCGACACATGCCGCCATGGTTACACGTATCGATAGGTATGTGGGACAGATCATTGAGAAACTCAAAGAGACAGGAGTCTATGAAAATACACTGATCATATTTACCAGTGATAACGGACCGCACCGCGAGGGAGGCGGTGATCCGGATTTCTTCAATAGCAACGGCATCTATCGCGGATATAAACGTGACCTGTACGAAGGCGGCATCCGTGTGCCGACCATCATTTCGTGGCAGGGGAAAGTAGCAGCCGGCAAGGAAAACGATTTCGCTTTCGCATTCTGGGATTACATGCCCACGTTTGCCGAACTGTTGAAGACCGGTTCGCCGGAAAATACCGACGGGATCAGCATATTGCCCACACTCCTCAATAAAAAAGAAGGTCAGAAGAAGCGGGATTATTTCTATTTCGAGTTTCAGGAATTGGGCGGCCGCCAGGCGGTAATAAAAGATAACTGGAAACTGTTGCACCTCGATATCCGCCAGGAGGGACTGTACGAACTCTATAATCTCGCGTCCGATCCTTCGGAGAATCACAATCTGGTCGATCTCTATCCTCAAAAAGCGGCAGAACTGAAAGAGATCATGAAGAAGGCCAGAACCGATGATTCCAACTGGTCGTTGTTTTAAGTAATTGATTCAGTCATATAATAGAGTTTATATCGAATAAGATTTTAGATGTCTGATTATCGGGAGTCTTATTCCTTAATCAATATAATATCTAATAAACTTTCCAATTATGAGACATTTTTCTACCCCGTCAATCCTCACTTTTGGTACCTGTCTGGCACTTCCCACGCAGGCACAGGAGATAAAACAACAAGCGATCCCGGAAAAACCCAACATTGTGTTGATCTATGCCGATGATATGGGGTATGGAGACCTTTCATGCTACGGGGCTAAACGTGTAGAGACTCCCAATGTGGATCTGCTCGCCGAAAATGGTATTCGTTTCAGTAATGCCCACTCTGCCGCGGCAACCAGCACTCCTTCCCGTTACGGCCTCTTCACGGGCGAGTACCCATGGAGAAGGAACGGTACCGGTATTGCCCGCGGTGATGCCGGGTTGATCATCAAACCACATCGGTACAATGTGGCAAAACTGATGAAACAGGCGGGCTATACTACCGGAGCGGTAGGAAAATGGCACCTCGGCATCGGAGAGGAAACCGCCACCCAGAATTGGAACGGAAGGATTGCTCCCGGCCCGTACGAGATTGGATTCGACTACTCCTACCTTATGGCGGCAACGGGCGACAGGGTACCCTGTGTCTATCTGGAAAACCAGGAGGTGGCAAACCTCGATCCCAATGATCCGATCAGCGTAAGCTATTCACAGAACTTTCCCGGAGAGCCTACCGGCAGGGACAATCCCGAATTGCTGACAAAATTGAGGCCAAGTCCCAATCACGGACACGATCAGAGCATTATCAACGGTATCTCCCGTATCGGCTATATGAAAGGGGGCAAGGCAGCTCTTTGGGAGGATGAAACGATTGCAGACAGCATTACCTCACGCGCTGTCCGTTTTATAGAACAGACCAAAGAGAAACCCTTCTTCCTCTATTTCGGCACTAACGATATCCATGTGCCGCGCTATCCGAACGAACGGTTCCGGGGCAAAACCGAGATGGGACACCGGGGCGACGCAATCGTTGAGTTTGACTGGTCGGTGGGTGAAGTGATCCGTGCATTGAAAGAGGCGGATGTGTATGAGAATACGCTGATTATTTTGTCGAGCGATAATGGTCCGGTGGTGGATGACGGTTACGCAGACGAAGCCGTGGAGCGCCTGATGGATCATAAACCGTGGGGCCCTTACCGAGGTGGTAAATACAGCATGTTTGAAGCAGGAACAAGAGTGCCTTTTATTGTTCACTGGCCGGAGGTGGTGCGTCCGGGTATTTCCGATGCGCTGGTTTCCCAGATCGATTTATTGGGTACGCTGGCTGCTTTGACGGGTATTGAGTTGGAGGAGGAAAAGCTGAGTGATAGCAGGAATCAACTTCCCGCATGGCTCGGTCTCGATAACGAAGGGCGTGAATACCTGATTGGTGCCGGCACTTCGCTTATGATCCGCACCAAAGACTGGAAGTATATTGAACCAAATAATGGCAGTGCATATCAAAGGCTCACCGATATTGAGATGGGAAACAGCCCGGAGGATCAACTCTACCATTTACGCTATGACCGGGGCGAGTACGATAATGTGGCTGAAAAGAACCGCCTGAAGGTAAGATTTTTTAAGCAGATACTCGAAGAGGAGAAGAGCAAAGGCATAGGGTTGAACTTGTAAGAAAGAACAGTATCAAAGGGAAGAGGTTGTTCAGTTTAATATGTCCGGGCAACCTCTTTCTTGCATTAAAATTATTGATTCATCGACTTTTACAATGGATATTGCTCCCTGACAGGATCATCATATTGTTCCTGTAACCGTTTCAGTTCGGATTTCAAATCTACAATGATGCTGTCATATTCCACTGGTATTCCCATAAGAAAAGTTCTTTTCATTCTAAATTATCCTGGTAGAATTTATCAATAATAGGCTGGTAGTGTTTGTCCCACGCCGCTTTTTGTGCCGGATTCAGCCGTGCATATTCGCCATTCTCCTACATTCCTCGACGATTTCACCAACAAATCGGAATAGTTTCTATAAGAATTTATATACCTTTGTCCTTAATCAAAAGGATCAGAGCGCTTTGAAGGACAAACCCATACATATAAACTCCCGAAGTCTCCGGCTGTTACAGGAAGGAGATGAGAAAGCGTTCGAATACATCTTCCATCACTATTACAATCAGATCTATACGTTTGTCCTAAATACCCTTTTCGATAAAACCTTTGCCGAAGATATTACCCAATCCGTTTTCATTTCTCTCTGGGAAAAAAGAGAAATAATCGATCCGGAAGCAGGTATCGCACCTCTTCTTTATACCATTGCCCGGAACCACGTATACAGGCAAACCGAACAATTATTACTGAAATATAAATATCTACAGTACCAGCAAGAAAATGCGCAGGAAATCACTGATATTGAGTCAGATGTAAACAGCCGTTTTCTGGAAAATATTCTTTGGGAATTTATAGAGAAACTGCCTTCGGACCGGCGCAGAATTTTTTTACTGAGCCGGAAAGAAAATTTATCGAACAAGGAAATCGCTTCACGTTTGCAAATTTCAGAAAAAACGGTGGAAACGCAAATAAGACGTTCTCTTATTTTTTTAAGAGAAAAAATGAAGGACTATCTCAGTGTACTCTTGTTTTAATGTATCTATTTTCAAAAATTCCCTCAACCTCATGGCTATTTATTTAACATAATTTTGTTAAACATAATTAATATTCTTGTTAAAAACGAAATCTCTGTAAGGATTTTACCCTTTTCACGTATAATACAATTAATATGTCAGACGAAATTGTAAAATTGATCGAAAAATTTCTCTCCAGCACTATTTCGGAAGAAGAAACGGACTCGTTGCTCCACGCTTATCAACAAGAGCGCATAAGTGAAAAGCAATTAGAGGATTACTATGCCGACAAATGGAGAGATGCCGGACAGCATCCATCGAAGCTAGACGAAGAAAGCAAAGAAAAAGCATGGAAACGGTTTCGGATGCATATACGCCAACATGCGCAGACACTACCGGGGCGCAAAAACAAATGGATCGAAATAGCAAGCGTGGCGGCTGTAGCTATCTTGTTCTTTATGTTGGGTTTTTCGCTCCATTTAGTTCGTGGTAATTCACAACAAGAGCTTGTGGTGATGGTTGAAAACGGACAAAAGGCAAGCGTTCAACTTCCCGACGGCTCCCACGTGCGCCTCAATTCGGCAAGTGAACTGCGCTATTCCCCTGATTTCGGGAAAAAAAACCGGACTGTAAAACTGATGGGAGAAGCCTATTTCGATGTACAAAGTGATCCGAACAACCCGTTCATCGTACTGACACGCGCCAATCTGCAGGTAAAGGCGTTGGGAACAAAGTTCAACATCAAGTCTTACCCCAACGATGAACAAATAACCGGAACGCTCATAGAAGGCCGGATTGAAGTAAGCAACCCGATGTTATCCGAAGTACTGGATCCCAACGAACAAATCTCGTTCTACCCTAAAGGACTAAGGTTCAGCAAATCCCGTATCGACAATATAAATGAAGCTATTTTTTGGATGACCGATCAATTCGTGTTCGACAAGGAGACACTTGAAAACATTGCCAAAACGTTGGAAAGAATGTATAACGTGACCATTTCTTTTGCATCACCCGACATAAAAGAGATACAATACAGCGGAAAAATAAAGAACAACAGCATGGAGAATGTACTGAATCTTATCACTGTTGTTTCTCCGCTACAGTACACAATGACCGGATCGCATATTACATTCAGTAAAAAATAAAATTAATAACTCACAAAAAATTGACGCCTATGAAACAAGATAGAAAATAACTCACCTAATTACCTGGAAAAAAAGCCGGAGCAATGTGAGGGCATCACTCCGGCAGGAAAGTAAAAGAACATTTTCATTAAGCAATACGAGCAGAAGCAAACTTATTTGCATTATGCCGTTGCAGGAAAATGTCTAACTTTAGTGAATGCAATATTCCACTGGTAGGATAATAGCACGACAGCGCTTTAATAGAGAGAAAAACGCTGCAGACCGCATTCATATGGGGACAAAAATACTCAATCAGAGAGAACTTTGTGCTTTTTTATCCTTAATTATATCCTAAAACAATCTAAAATCTAAAAAAATTATTCAATGAACGTACAAATCAAACGAATTGGCGTGAGCTGTTTGCTTCTGCTCCTGTTAAGTATTGGGCAAAGCATAGCGCAATTGAGCATTTCCGCAACGAATACGGAAATAAAAAGCATACTTCGGCAAATTGAAGAAAAAAGTGATTATACTTTTTTCTATAGCGATAATTTCCTGGATTTAAACCAAAAGGTGACCATCCAGACTAAGGACGAAACAATTGAAAACATACTGAATACTTTGTTCCGGAATACGAACATTGACTATCGAATCAACAACACCCAAATAGCGCTTTCCGAGAGACGCAAAAAAGAGAACTCTGTCAACATCGCTCAACAACAAGGAAAAACCATAATAGGAACAATTCTTGATAACGCAGGCGACCCAGTTATCGGGGCAACCGTCGTGGAAAAAGGGAATCCCTCGCACGGGACAATTACCGATATAGATGGCAACTTTACTCTTTCAGATCTGCCTGAAAATGCCATACTTCAAATTACATACGTAGGCATGAAGCCGCAGGAAGTAGCTATCAAAGGAAGGACAACAATAAATGTCGCAATGGAACCGGACGCGGAACTGTTGGATGAATTGGTGGTTATCGGATACGGAACAATGAAGAAAAAATTGGTGACCGGTGCCACTGTACAGGTAAAAGGAGAGGATATTTCACGATTAAACACACCAAACGTGCTGGGAGCTTTACAGAGCCAGGCGCCGGGCGTAAATATTACACAGGTCAGCGGGTTCATCGGTGACGGTTTTAAGATAAATATCCGCGGTATCGGTAGCAATTACTATTCAACTCCTTTGTTTGTAATTGATGGAGTTGTAGGCGGCACTCTTGACGGTCTGAGTCCTAACGACATCGAAAGCATTGACGTATTAAAAGATGCGGCGACCGCGGCCATTTATGGTTCAAGGGCTGCTAACGGCGTCATTCTTGTTAAGACCAAAAGTGGGCAGGTAGGAAAACATGAAATTACGTATGACGGCTATTATGGGATACAAAATCTCTATAAAATGCCTACTGTTTTAAATGCCCAGGAGTTTATGAATATTCAAAATGAAAGCCGAATCATGGATGGTTTGCCCATATATAACTGGGAGAATTTAATTCCGGGCGGAGATCTGGCTTCTATTCGTGATGGTTCATGGAAAGGAACGAACTGGATCAAAGAAATCCTTAATAAGAACGCGCTCATTCAATCCCATAGTATTGGTATCAATAGTGGTACGGAACGTTCTGTTTCATCTTTAGGTTTTACGTTTTTTCAACAAGAAGCTACCATGGGCGTACCTTCTAATATCCCAATTCTGAACCGTTTTAATGCGCGAATCAACACGGAATCGACCATCCTCAAAAAAGGAGACCTTGATATACTCAAAGTAGGAGAAACGCTCAATTATCGTTTTAATCGTTCTCAAGGACAGGTAGCGCGGGATGATATATATTGGAACACAATACACAATTCTTTGGTGATGAGCCCATTGATGCATGCATATAATAGTCAGGGCGAATATTATATGTATGATGACCAGATTGCCGATGGTTATAATTGGGATACAGCCAACAGTGCCAATAAAAACCCGATTGCTTATATGGATTACATGATGAATCAAAACCTCAGTAAAAGTCATTCTTTGCAATCCAGCGTTTATATGGAACTAAAACCAATAAAAAATTTAACGTTCCGCTCTCAATTCGGCTATTTGCTGAGCACATCCAGTTACAGGTCTTATGTTCCCTCTTTTGGAAAATTAACGGCCACTTTAGAGCAGGGACAGGATCGTGTGACTCAATCTATGTCGCAGTCTCAATATTTGACATGGGACAATACGATCAATTATGTCTTGAAATTTGGAGCACACAATGTGGATGCCCTATTGGGACAAGGTATGACACGCCAGATGTTAAGCGAATCGATGAGCGGCTCAAACCAGGGATCTATCTTTTATGATTTTGATCATGCATGGTTAAGTAATGTACCCGGTTTAAATACGATACAGTCATTAACCGGTTCTCCCACCCTGTCAAGCGGCGGACTTTCCGTTTTCGGACGGGTTAATTACAACTATAACGAAACCTATATGGCTTCGTTTATCTTACGGGCCGACGGCTCGTCTTATTTTGCCCCCGGGCATCGTTGGGGTTATTTTCCATCCGTTTCTGCAGGTTGGGTAATAAGTAACGAAAATTTCTGGAAGGAAAATATACAGGGAGTGGACTTCCTGAAATTACGCGCATCATACGGTTCCAACGGTAATGATCGCGTTATGTCGTTCCAATATATCGGATTGATAACTTCCAACAACAATTATGGTGGTTATCCTTTTGGTAATTCCATGGATGATGCAGCTACAGGCTCATATGCGTATCGTGGAGTGAATCCCGAACTGAAATGGGAAACACAAACAATGATCAATGTAGGGGCTGATGCCAATTTCTTTAACAACAGGATGAGGTTAGAACTTGACTGGTACAATCGTGTTACCAGAGACTGGTTGGTTGCTCCGCCTCAGCCAGCAGATTTCGGTGTTGATCCGGCTTATATTAATGGTGGCGATGTCCAGAACACCGGCTTTGAAATGATTTTGGGCTGGAATGAACAGGTAAGTAAAGATTTCTACTTCGATACAAATCTCTCTTTAAGTTATAACAAAAACAAGGTTTTAAAAATTGCAAATTCCGAGAAGATCCTTCACGGTCCTCCCAGTGTGTTGTGGGAAGGATCGGAGGAAAGCTATCGCTCTGTGATAGGAAAACCTTTCGGTTATTTTTACGGATATAAAAGTAGCGGGATTTTCCAGAATCAACGACAAATAGATGAGTATGCAGGAGCTAAACTATTGGGAGATAATACACAGCCGGGCGATGTCATCTGGCAGGACATCGATGGAAACGGAACCATTGACGCCAAAGACCGTACAGAAATTGGAAATCCCCATCCCGACTTTACTCTTGGCTTTTCATTCAATGTCAATTATAAAGGGATCGAACTGAACGTGAACACTTATGGGGCATTCGGCCATCAGATATTGAAGTCTTATCGTGATTTTGTGGCTTCTCCAATGGCCAATTATACAACGGATATTTTCCAACGTTGGCATGGAGAGGGGACATCCAATAAATTTCCACGCCTATCAAGTTCGGTAAGTTCAAACTGGAATCGAATATCCGACATTTATATCGAGGATGGCGATTATTTCAAAATTAAAAATGTTTCTCTGGGTTATGATTTCAAAAGAGCATTTAAAGGGCTTCCCTTTAGCCAGCTAAAGATATATGTGACTGCACAAAACCTGTTTACTTTTACAGGTTATACCGGAATGGATCCTGAAATCGGGTATGGAGCCGGGAGTGATTACCCCTATGCACAAGGTATTGATTTAGGATTCTATCCCAGTTCACGGGTATATATGATCGGCATGAATATTAAATTTTAAAAGAAAGAACAATGAAAAAAAATATAGCATTTATTATATTATTCACCATTGGTTTCTGTACGAGTTGCAGTGATTTTTTAGACAGTGAAAGCTTAACCACTAAATCCACCGAAAATTTCCCATATACTGAAACGGAAGCCAATGAATTGATTACAGGTATATACGCCAATATGTTATTCCAAGACCCGGAAACATCATCCTATTTTTACCTGGCACAACTGGCAAGCGATGATTGTTTGGGTGGGAACCTGGAAGCATCAAACAACTGTGCAACCAACTTTTTGATGTACACCAACCTGAATATACTGCATGGTTTGTACGCACGATGTTACAGGCAAATTAACCGTGCGAATGTAGCGATTGAGACATTGGACAACGTAGAAAAATGGTCGAGTGAAGCTGAACAAAATCGCTGCTTTGGTGAAGCTCACTTCTTACGTGCTTTCGCATTTAATGAATTAGTGCAGGTTTTTGGAGGTGTTCCTTTACGTACAGATAGTAGAAACATGGAAAAATTGCCGCGTGCATCCATTGATGAAATATATGAACAGATAGGTTCCGATCTGAAAAACGCGATTGAATTGATGCCTGACCGCATTTATCTGGATGGTTCGCCCATGGTAGGCCATGCTACCAAATACGCGGCAGAAGCCTTCATGGCACGTGTATTTCTGTTTTATACCGGGCGCTACGGTAAAACCGAACTACCCGGCGGAATTACCAAAGCGCAAGTCATTCAATGGATCGATGATTGCGTGAATAATTCCGGACACGATCTGGTCTCAGATCAACGCAATCTCTGGCCTTATACGAACAAAGCATCCCTGGATAATGACATCGAAAAATATAAATATCAATATGTTTTGAATAATAATCTGGAATGGGCTGGCTTAAGTCCTATTGAAACCGTGTTTGCCAACAAGCATAAATTAAAAGGTAATAACTGGACTTATACATGGTTCAGCAATACAGTTTCACAATTTTACTCTCCATCGGCAGATAATTCCAAAGCTGAAGACGGAGAAGGTTATCCATTTGGAAGAGGTTGGGGAGCAGGTCCTGTTTCACCCGCAATGGTAAATGAATGGAAAGCCTGGTCGGCACAACAATCGTATCTGAACGGAGCTACTGAAGATCCCCGCCTGGCCGGTTCCATTTGGTCGTACCGGGCACTTGATCCTAATAATGCAGGAAGCGTATTATTCGACAGAAGATTAACTCCGGATGAGCCTGATTATACAGTTTCGTACCGGTACTATGAACAGACCGGCTATCATCAGAAAAAGTATATTAATGTTGTCTCCTATCAGAATATTAACGCCAATGATCCCGGTAAAGAACCGGTATACGGAATCCGATCCTTCGCTTTACAGCTCTATCCTGAGATAACCGTTGATGTTGTAAGCCAATCACTGAATAACATCGCTGACTTAATCCACATACGTTTCGCAGATGTATTGTTAATGCAATCGGAATTGAAAGAAGATGCCACCGGGCTGAATCGTGTGCGAGCCCGATCCAGCTTGGCGCCGATAGCTTATTCACTGGCAGCGATTAAAAATGAACGTCGTTGGGAATTGGCTTTCGAATCCATTCGATGGTGGGATATGCTAAGATGGTCGGGGCCATCTTTGGAAGAAGCCGGAGAAGCGCTGAACAAACAAACAGGATTTACCTTACTCAATGCAGGCGTAGAAGTGCCAATGGTGAATTTCGACTACAAGAAACGTTTAAAAGAAACGCAAGGTTATTGGCCCATTCCACAGACTGAAATAGATTTATCGGACGGCTTATTCGAGCAGAATCCCGGCTGGGAATCCAGTGCTTTGTTTTCAAGCTGGAACAGATTACAATAACTCTAAAAATAATCGTATGAAAACAATAATAAAAATTTTTCTACTGACTGTTTTATTCGCTTATGGATGTGACCCGATTGAAGACAAGTCTTTGCGCGAACAGTTCGAGAATGTCGGGGCACCTATCACTCAAACCGAATTAGATGCCGCTTTATCTGTTACGCAACCTATTCCTAATACAGATGACAAAGTGGAAGGCGACCAATATGTCGTATTGAAAAACAATCGTCCTGAGATTGGTGGTGTATGGCATCTGGGCTGGAGTACAGGCGAAAAAATTGTTGCATCGGATGATATTACTGTCATTTATGATGCCAATGGCGAATATGAAATCTTTTATACAGGTATCTCAGCCAACCAAATAGTTACGTCTAAAAAATTCAATATCAGCGTAACCAACTGTTTTGATGAGTATGATTTTCTGTTATCAGGAGCAAAAGATAAAGCTGACAAAACAGCAAAAAAAACCTGGCAATTTTTACAGGTTACGGGAGCACTTTATAATGGAATGTATGGAAACTGGAAGTATTATGATCCGGTTCCAGGACAGAACTCCTGGGGAACCGTTAATACGTCAACTATTCCTGAACAAACAATGGTATTTGAATTTGATGGCCATAAAATGACCACTTACCTGGGGTCGGGGGCTATATCCAAAACAGGTACATGGGCTTATACGCATAACAATCCGGAAGGAGTTAAAGGGGAATTGATAACCACTGCTCCGGTAATAGGTACCAATATTAGCTGGAGTGTCTGGGAAGGGGTCTCCACTCCATACTGGATAACTTATATTAGTGAAGATCTGTTGGTGTTATGCTTCCCTCAAACTTATAGTAAACCTCCAGGTGCAGAAGATTGGGATTTGTATGGGACTTATTTTTACCTTGTTCCTAAAGAAGAATAAATAAGTTTATTCGTTGCCGGTAATTGGTGTTATACCTATTGCCGGCATAGTATTTCTTTAATTCGTTTTTTTAATACAACAATAATTCGATATTTTTATAGGCTCCTTACAACTTATTGATTATCAGACAAAAGTATACTTTTTAAAATGTATAATTTAATCGGTTGATTATATGGTCATTAAATAAGGATTTACCGGATTATTAATAAAATATAAGTGAATAAAATGAAAAAGGTTTTGTTTGTCGTGTTCGCACTTTTACTTTTTACAACTTGCGAAAAAGATGATTATATAACAGGCATAAGAGCTCCCGGTATGGATAATAACATGCCTGAACCGGTGGAAGGACGTATAGCCCTGGCGTACGTGACCTCCTGGAGTACGGTGATTCCCGATCCTACCTACCTGACAAATATCAATTATGCCTTTGCCGAACCCTATATGGAAGGCGGCGTTTACAAAGGAATGTATGTACTGGGTGAAGAAAGCCGCTTCCAGCAAATCGTAAATCTGAAAAAGATCAATCCGAAGCTGGCTATTTCCATATCATTCGAGAATTCACAAGGTGAAGGTTTTTCACAACTTGCCAAGTCGGATGAATACCGCAAAGCTTTTGCCAATGATTGTAAAGCTTTCCTGCAAAAGTGGGGCATCGACGGTGTGGATATGGACTGGGAATTTCCCGGTCTCTCATGGAGCGGTGACCCGAATGCTTACGATGTGGCTGTGGATGTAGCGAACCATGTGCTGTTGATGAAGCAGTTGCGTGAAACCTTAGGAAATCAGTATCTGCTTACCTATGCCGGTTATTGCATGGATAAGCAGCAGGTTACGGGAGGATGGCGCTATATCGACATTGCAGCCGTAGCCCCTTTCGTCGATTTTGTGAATATCATGACCTATGACCTGGATGCGGCTCCTCATCACCAATCCGCGCTGCAGGACCCGTCAGCGGCTTCTGACTGTACCCGTGCTGTCCAGGCCTATCTGGATGCCGGCATGCCTGCCAATAAACTGGTGTTGGGCATACCTTTCTACGGGCGTCACTCATGGACGGAAGCGATCAACTACAAAAAGATCCTCGAACTGGACCCCAAATCCTACAAGATCGATAATTGGGACGATGCGGCTTCAGTTCCGTACGTCACCTACAATGGAGTTTACTATTGCGGATACGACAATGAGAAAAGTATCGGAGTGAAAGGCGACTGGGTTCTGAGTAAAGGAATGAAAGGCCTGATGTTCTGGGATTATGACGGTGACGATAATCAGGGGACTTTGCGAAAAGCCGTATGGGAATCTGTAATGAAGAGCGACGAATCATAACTATAAACTTATTGAGTATGTCATCCAAAACACAAAACATACAATTTAATCTGCTTTTTATATTGTTTTTGTCCATTGCAATCGGAGTGCAGGGTCAAAAGCAGGAACAAAAGGAACACGAAAGCATAGATAAAGATTTTTTTCCTTTTTCGGTATGGTACAGTGGCGGCAAAGCCAGGGCTCCCATGCTGTCTAAAATTACCACTAATTCCGAAGAGGAATGGAGAGCAGATCTGCAACAGATAAAGGATCTCGGTTTCAATACCGTCCGCACATGGGTTGAGTGGGCGACCTGTGAACCGGAACCCGGAAAATATAATTTCGACAACCTGAATCTCCTGATGAGGCTCGCCAATGAAACAGGACTGAAGGTGTTTATACAGATATATGTGGATTCCGCACCCGACTGGGTGGCACAAAAATACCCGTTTGCCATGTTCGAGGCACAGAACGGGGATAAAATCCATCCCCAGTCGGCACCCGGTCTCAATACGGATAATAAAGTCGTGGGAGATGCCGTCCTCAATTTTTATTCGGAAACAGCCAAAGTGGCTATTCAATATCCCAACTTTTTCGGGTGGGACCTCTGGAGCGAACCCCATATCATTAACTGGGCTTCCATCGATTATATTCCCAATGTCCAGTTTTGTTTTAGCGATGCCACCCAAAGCCGGTTTAGAGAGTGGCTCAGGAAAAAATACAACTCTCTCGAGAACTTAAATACCGCATGGTACCGTAACTTCACGGATTGGACGCAGGTAGAGGCTCCCAGGTTCAGTACGATCCTAAGTTATACCGACTTTATCGACTGGAAAACTTTTATTTATGAAAAGTTAGTGGAAGATATGGCGGCCCGCTATAATGCGATCAGGAATATCGACACAACACACCTTATTACGGCCCATGCTGTAGGAGCTTCCCTTTTTCAATCGCCCCACGTGGGTGCAGGCGCCACAGACGACTTCCTGATGGCCCGGCCACTGGATTATTATGGGGTTTCTCTTTATCCGAAACATAATCATCCTGCCAATGCCTGGTCGGTGACAACCCTGCGTACCGTGATGGATTTTACCAGAAGTGCGAACCGTGAGAAGGGCGGATGGTATGTGGGAGAACTGCAGGCCGGACTGGGAACCATAGCGCTCCAGGTAAGCGATCCGGTCACTTCTGACGACCATCGCATATGGGCATGGTCGGCTATTGCAAAAGGAGCAAAAGGTGTAAATATCTACGCTTACTACCCCATGTCGTCAGGATATGAAGCAGGGGGATACGGATTGATAAATCTGGATGGAACCTTGACTGAAAGAGCCGTGAATGCGGGACAAATAGCCGACGTGGTAAACCGGAATCAACAGCTCTTCCTGAATGCTACTCCGGCCAAGGCTGAGGTTGGGATCGTCTATAACCCGTTAACCCAAATGGTGGGGGGAATGCAGCGGCGTGACTTTCCGGCAGCATTGAGCCAATCGCTGATCGGGTACTTCCAGACATTTGCAAACCATAATATACCGGTAGACTTCATTCACAGGGAACACATCGAAAACCAGGATTTCTCGCAATACAAACTGATCATTATTCCCTACCCGATCATGTTTACCCGGGAAGCCGCAGCAGGGTTACGCGCCTTCGTGGAGAATGGGGGACACGTGTTGGCGGAGGCACGCATCGGATGGAACGACGACCGGGGTTACGCGTCGGAAATTATTCCCGGGCTTGGAATGCATGACATATTCGGGGTAAGGGAAAATGAAATCAGGATGCGCGACGGGATCGAGTTTACCGTAACAGATGAGAACCATCCCGCGATACAGGGCTTCGAAAAAGGGACTAAACTCACGGGATCGTTATACACCCAGTCGTTAAGCCTTCTCGGCGAGAGCGACGTCAAAGTGCTGGCCACCAACGAACAGGGACAACCCGCGATCGTGAGTACCCGGTACGGGAAGGGGGAATCCATGTTGGTAGGAACATACATGGGGATGGCCAATTTCCAGAAGTTCAACCCGGACAACGACCGGTTTTTTGTCAATTTATTGAATTGGGCAAATATTAAAAGGCCTTTCATTACATCTCTTGACGGAAGAATTTCAGACCAGGTGGAAGTCCGGCTGCAGGATACGGAGAACGGCCATCTCGTTTTTATCATCAACCATAGCGCCGGTAGTGAAGAAATTGATATAGACCTGTATATAAGCTCTGACGGCGTATATACCCTGCGGGATGTGATCAATGGGACGCAAAAAGAGGTGCGAAGTTCCGGTAATACACTGAACATCAACACCCAGATTGACAGCAAAGGTGTCCATGTGATTGAAATAACTGCAAGCAACCAAATTTCAACCAAAAAGAGATAACTCATGGCTGTTATAGGGATAGATCTGGGAGGCACTAAAATTACAGGCGCTCTCTTTGATGCAAATGGTACGATACTCCACCAGGTATCGTGCCTCCTCGAAGAACGAAAAGGGAGTAAGGTAGGCCGGCTGGTTTTGCATACCATCGATGAATTAATTGAGCAATCGAAGGGCGGCAGAGATGCTGTCGAAGCATTGGGTATCTGCGTGCCGGGTATAGCAGACAGTAAGACGGGACTCATATGGGCACCTAATATAGGTGGATGGGAAAACTATCCGCTTCAAAAGGAGATAGAAGAGCATTTTAGCAATGATAAGATCACTATTCACATTGCCAGCGACAGAACATGTTATATCCTGGGAGAGAAATGGAAGGGTGTTGCAAAAAATGCCACAAATGCAGTTTATATCTCAATCGGAACCGGGATAGGTGTCGGACTGCTGATCGACGGGAATATCGTCCATGGGCACGGTGACATTGTAGGCGCTGCCGGATGGTTTGCCATGGGAATTCCCTTCATGGAAGAATTTGAAAGGTACGGCTGTTTCGAAAGTTATGCATCAGGAGACGGCATTGCCCGTCAGGCAAAAAAGATTTTGAAAGAAGGGCGTCTGTTCAGGGAAAGCCTGTTATACAAAAAAGAGATTGAAAGTCTTTCAACCAAAGATATCTTTGATGCATTTAATAATGACGATCCCCTCGCTGTATCTGTTATTGAAAAAGCGGTCGGTCTCTGGGCTATGGCTTCCGCCAATTTAGTCAGCCTGTTAAACCCTGAAATAATTATATGGGGCGGAGGTGTGTTCGGTCCGGCCACAGAATTAATAGGCCGTATTTACGAACATGCTTCCGCATGGGCACAACCCATTGCGATTAAGCAGGCAAGATTCGAAAAATCAATTTTACAGGGGAATGCCGGACTATATGGCGCCGGTTATCTGGCGCTTACATCAATAACAAAGTAACAGCAGGATTGTATGAGATATAATAAAACTTTGGTGTATATAGCTGCCTGTATAGGCATGGCTTTTTTCGGGATTGCCTTTATTGTCATGGGATCTGTTTTACCATCATTAACCGCAAAATACT
>ENA-UOOI01002168-UOOI01002168.1-fermentation-metagenome-genome-assembly--contig:-NODE-2168-length-17830-cov-9.453333_pt1 | contig 17830 bp, 18 predicted proteins | sample MGYA00245779_ERZ724027 | MGnify/ENA primary metagenome ERZ724027 (study PRJEB28704, sample SAMN03018318) | fermentation metagenome | biome: anthropogenic terrestrial biome; feature: soil; material...
TATTTGAACATGGTGGAAAGCTCCGTCCAGTTGACCCGCCAGCTCTTGACGCCCAAGGCATAGGTTGCGCCCCATTTGGCCGCCAGATCGTCCAGAGCCGCCAGAGCGGATTCTTCCGCCGCAGCCTTGTAAATCGGCTTCAAATCCGCGGAGAAGGCCTTCACGTCCTTGCAGCTCACACAGCGGGTGGAGGCACGGATCTGATGGATCACACAGCGCTGAACCTCCGTCTGGGGGAAGGCGTCGTGGATGGCATCCACGAACCCGGACAGCCCGTCGACCGATGCAATCAGGATATCCTGAACGCCGCGGTTTTTCAAGCCCGTCAGCACATTCAGCCAATATTTTGCCGATTCCGCTGCGCCAAGCCGGATGCCAGGAACGTCCTTTTTCCCATCCAAATCCGTGCCGATGGCGACAGCATGTCGAAATGACGTTTCCCGGTACCGCTTAACCGGGCAAAGGAAAAATCAATCCGGTTTTCAATGATTCCATAAAACGAAACAGCACCTTCCGGATCCTAACGAAAGGCTTTTTCCGGTACTTCCCTTCATCAAAATCCGTCAAAAGGTGCTGCTTTTATGTCTTAAGCTCTGTCCTTATTTCGAACCCGGCAGGCCGGTTTTCCGTTACGGCCAACCGGGGAAGCCTTTCGGGGACTACCCTGCATTGACTTCCCGATACTCTTCGCCGGGATCCCGGTACCACTTGACTTTCGTCCCGATCATCGACCGCGCCTTCCATTTCAAGGTCTTTGGAGTGGACTCCATCCGGTTCAGCAGCTGGTCGATCTGATCGCACGCCGCCTGCAGCCCTTCGCAGCCCGGAAGACTAACCTGGTACCGCATGGCAAGTTTTTTCGCCTTTCCCAGATTCAGAACAGCGGTGTGGTAGAACCCCCAGTCCTGCGCCAGTGTTTCCGCGAGATACCGCGCGTTGATGGTTTCCTCCTCATCCTTCTCGCTCAGCCGATGTTCCATGTTCACAACGATCAGGTCCTGCAGGTCTTTTTCGTTGATCTCGACAATCTGCAGTTTTCCGAGGATCAGATCCGCCAAAGAGAGGGTTGGAGAATCCAGATTCAAACGCTTCCGCAGATCAATCTTATGGCAAAAATCCAGTTCATCGAAGAAGACGTCCACATGCGCCCGGTCCGGGTGCTCGAAAATTCTCCGGTCCGACCAGATTTCCATCGTAATGCCCTGGCCGCCCTTTTCCTTGTAGCCAAGCTCCCGGAACAGACCGTCGATTTTCTTTTCCTGTTTGCCCAGCGCCATAAAATCCAAGTCAGAGGGACACCGCTTCAGCGTTTGCAGCAACCGTTTCTGGCCCGGGCAGTGGATCATAAATCCGACACCGCCCATGGCCCGTATTTTGATATTTTGCTGATTTGCCGCATCAATAATCGAGTAAACATTTTGAACATACTCTTCCCGAAGTTCGCCGAGCGTTTTTTTTGCTGCCGACATTCTAATCACCTCATTCAGTTGATTCTGTCGATTCGTCCCAATTCCATTATCCGGCCGTCAGTGTCCATTTGATCTTTTTCCTTCTCTCTGAAATGTCCAATACGGCTCCGCGCAGAACACTTTGCTGGTATTCGCTACCGGGGTTAATGAGCACGGTTTTTCCAAGCCTGGTCACCCCTTTGCTCTCGTGGATATGCCCATGCAGGCCCAGCATCGGCTGGTACTTCTCAATAGCCCGGCGCACGGCCGTGCTTCCCGCCGACTTCTGCTTCAGCTCCCCGCCTTCCAGCTTCGGCTTAAAATTTTCATCCAGCTCCGGTGCGGAATCCAGGCCCGTGTCAAAAGGAGGACAGTGGATGTTGAAAATGCACCGGTCCATATGCTCGACCTGCTCCGCCAGCCGATCTATTTTTTTTGCGAACTCTTCCTCCGGGATATCCCGGACGCAGTGCCATGGAGTCACATTGGCATAGCCCAGGGTCACCATCTCAAAAGGCCCGACCTTCAGGACCTTCCCATCCGCAAAGTGGACGTAATCCGAGTTGCTCAGCAAATCGTCCACTTCAAAAATATCGTCGTTTCCGGGCATCATATAGCACTGGATTCCCGCGGGCTTCAGCCTTTCCTCCGCCAGGGCAAGCCATTGCCGGAGCGTTTCCATCATCGCCTTCTTAAAAGTACGGTCCACCTTTTCCCGGTCGAACGTCGAAAATTTCTCGGTATCGGTAACCACATAATAAAAGCCGATATTCCGAATGGTTTTAATCAGGGACTGCAGTTCCTCGTCATTTTTGGCCACGACCTTCTGGTCGTAGTAAGTCGCCTCGTAGCTGCCGTCCTTCTGCCGGATAATCGGCACCAGCATTTTACCGGTAATATCGCCGCCGCAGATCAGGGTATCCGCCCCGTAAAATTTTCCGGCATTGATGAATTTCCGAAAACAAACTTCCGATCCGTGAAGATCCGTCGCATAAAAAATCCGCATTATTCACCGCCACCTTACATCTCTCAGATTTTCTCCGAAACCAGCCCCCCGGCGTCAAGCCGGTATTCCTTTCCTGCACCACCCATTATTCCGGAGGGATCTCCTGGAACTGCTTCTCAAAGGAGACGCCGCTCTTCGCGTGCACCGCCTTCGATATGAAGTAAATCACCAGGGGAATCACCAGAAGGGCTGCGGTCATCACCCACACGGACGACGGCAGCGAGCCGCTGAAGTAAGGGACCATCATGTCGATCACGACAAACAGGCTGACGAGCACGGTAAGAACACCGAGAATCGAAATGACAGGAATGCCCAAAAACTTCGACTGCACCAGCGGCGGCGCGTTTTTGAACATCTCCTTCCGGCGGAAGGGGAAAATGATGCCGGCCACCCCAAGGAAAATCCACGCGGTGAACCATCCGGTGATGGTATAAGCCAGATTTGCGGTCCACACCGGCTGCCAGATATCCAGCATCAGGAAGAACCACCCGCAGGCAACGCTGATCCAGACCACCCACAAAGGCGAACGCCACCGGCGGTTGATCTCCGTAAACTTGGTCGGCAGAATCCGGTCGAAAGACCAGGCAAACAGATTCCGGGTCGGCGCGAACCCGAGCCCGGCTCCCGCGCCAAAGACGCCGACAATAAAGCACAGCGCCATCAAAATCGTCAAAACCGGATTCTGTCCCATAAAGGCAATCAGGAGCGTTGCAACCGGCTCGCTGTCGAGAGGATAAGCTTTGTTTCCGGAATTGAACAGATACATCAGCGCGTTCGTCCATTCCGACCCCCAGGCGGAATAGCACAGCTGATAGAAAGCAAACCACAGAACCATCTGGACTGCCAGGGAACCGAACAGCGCCAGAAGCTGGCTTTTCTGCACCCCGCGGACTTCGCCGGCCATATTGGCGGAATAAGTAGATCCCAATGTATTGAGCATGACATAAGTAGAACCGCCCATCAGGGTCGCCATTGCGGAAAACTTTAGGGGAAACCCGTCCTTGCTGGCCACCTTGAGCACGTCGTCATATTTCAGGCTGCTCCAGGCGTTCCAGTTGGCGATGAAATCATTTCGGCCGTATGCCGCCGCAATGCCAAACACAACGATTCCCAGCACGCAGAACGCCATGGTGACATAGGAAAGCTTCATCATCCACCGGGCGCCTTTCATAAATCCAAAACCGATCAGCAGCAGCGCAAGCGTCCCGATAACGGTCCGCACCCAGTTCTGCGTAAGGGACACGCCGATATTGGTCAGCGCGGGATTGTGATAAAGGATTCCCAGCGCCTTGAACCCATCCGACAGGCCCCATTTCATCCACATGTCCTGTAAAATTCCCAGCCACGAAAGGGACGTCACGGAAAGCACAAAGCTGACCATCAGGCCGATGGCCGGATGGATCACCCGGCTGACATAAACGTACTCGCCGCCGGAACGGGGCATGGCAACCGAGAAAAACCAGTAGAGCCCCGCAATCGGGAACATCTGGAGCACCGCCAGCACGGCGAGCGGCATGTGAACCCCGGGGAACAGGAACGGCGTCCAGACCAGCTGAACAACGCACCCCAACAGGCTCGGGCTCATCGTCGCATACACAAAAGCGTCCACCGCACTGACCTGGCGCACCAGCCCCGAAGATTTCCGAATGAAAACGTCTTGATCCGGCATATTGATTTCCTCCTTTAATGAGACTTGCAATTGACTTTATGAAAACGGGGGACGCGCCCCTCTATCCGGCTCCTACAACGGAGGTTTCCGGAAGCGTGCTGCCGCCGTCGATCACGATCTGCGCCCCCGTGAGATAGCTGGACTCCCCGCTGCCCAGAAACGCGGCAAGCTCGCCGATTTCTTCCGGTTCCGCCAAACGTCCGAGCGGGACGGTCCCGGCAATTCCGTCCAGCACGCTCTGAGGGTCCTCCGGATTGGTCTTTTGCGCCATGTCCCTCGCCATGGGCGTCAGCACATAGCCGGGGCAGACCGCGTTCACCGCAATCCGGTACGGGGCGACTTCGCGCGCCAGGGATTTTGTAAAACCGATCAGCGCCGCCTTGGTCGTGGCATATGCAACCTCGCCCGGGTCGGCTACCATGGCCCCCGTCACGGAAGACATCACGACGATTCTGCCGGACTTTTGTTGAATCATATACGGCAGGACCGCCCGCGTGGCGTTCCAGACGCCTTTCAGATTGACGTCGATATGAAAGTCAAGGTCCGCGTCGCTCAGGTTCAAAAAATTGTTCAGTCTGGAAACACCCGCGTTGTTGACTAAGACATCGATTGTTCCAAAGGCTTTGACCGCCTTCTCCACGCCCGCCCGGACACTGGCCGCATCCGTTACGTCCACGGCAACCGCCATCGCTTCCGCACCCAAAGCCCGCAGCTGCTCCGCCAGCGTCTCCGTCGCTTTTGAGCGGGCCGCCAATACCAGTTTTGCGCCGTACTTTGCGTAAACTTTCGCGATGCCTTCTCCGATTCCCCGGGACGCGCCGGTAATCAGCGCGACTTTTCCTTCCAGTTTTTCCATATAAGCTAACACTTCCTTTTTCGGGAACCACTCCGCCGCGGCACACAAAAAAGGCACATGGAAAATTCCATGCGCCCTTGCATCTGAACAGCAGTCCTAAATGATACAGTTCTATTATATCCTGCGGCTTCCATTTGCACTATGGTTATTTCACAGCAGTTGCCCGAAAAAACCACAGATCTTTACCCGGCTTCGATAACTCGTCGGCGTGAGCCCCGTCTTTTGTTTGAAAACTTTCCTGAAATACTCTTCGCCCGAAAAATTCAGATCGTCCGCAACCTCTTTTATCTTCCGCTTTTCATCCAGCAAGAGGACCTTGGCGCGATCCACTTTTGCTTCCTTGATGAAGTCGACAACGGATCGGCCCGCATGCTTTTTAAAAAGGTTGCCGACATAGTTTTTATTCATAAAAATATCTTCTGAAATTTTCTCAAGGTTCAGTTTTTCATCCACATGCGTCAAAATATAGTTCCCGATCGGTACAGCCGAAGGAGCACCCACGATCCGGTATTTGCGGATGATCTGCCGGACACCCCGGAAATCGCGATCCCACTGCTGAAGCATGGGCGCGGAATCCCAGGTGTGCAGACCCGCCGGATTCAGGAAAGAATCCGGCGGCAAAAATTCTTTCAGCCAAGGCTTTCTGCCGGCCAGTTCCTGATAAACCTGTTTTTCCGCTTCCCGGAGAAGGATCCGCGCGTTGAGGTCAAACGCTTCGGCGTACCTTTCGACGGCGCCGGCCAGGCTCCGGCACAGACAGGGGACATCCGCGTCTTCTTCGGAAAGCAGTCTCTCCGCCACAAACCCCGCTTCCGTCCGGATGCCGCAGAGCGGCCTTTCCCGAACCGCCTGGTCCCGCATCCGGCGGATCGTCCGTTCCACCGTCTCCCCGAACAGGGGATCCGTCAGGTAATCCGCCGCGCCGGACAAAAAGGCTTTCCGGACATATTCATAAGAATCGTCTTTGCCCACCAGAACCAGGCGAGGCCCGCCGTGCCGGCTCCGGATCTCCCTCATCAGGGGAATCCGATCCGCGTACCGCCCGTTGGCGGCGAGAAAAACGAGATCCGTCCCCATTCTGGAAAAAGCGGAGAGCGATTCCTGTTCCCGAAAAACCGGATCCGTCAAAACAAAGTTGCCCGCTTTTTTCCATAACGGCAGTCCTTTGATCTCTTCCGGCAGCATTCGCAGAAAATCCACCACGGTTACCCGGTACACAATCCGCTTTCACCCGCCTTTTCAGAAGGTTCAGAACAGGTATGGTTTTTCCCACAGGTTCAGCTTTGTGCCAATTTCATGCGCGGACGCATAGTCGTAAAGCTCTTTTCCCCATGCCACGTCTTCCACCGGCATGCCGCCGATCGAGTAGACAATGATCTGGTCTTTGCTTTCCCTGCCCGGCCTTTGCCCATTGAGGATGGCGCCCAGATCGTTGATCCGCGACTTTTGGAGTTTCCCTTCCCTCGCCAGATCCAGAAATCGGCAGCCGACAATGGGGATGGACTGAAAGGTCGGATAAGGATAATCCTCGCTCCAGGTTTCGTACATTTTCAGATTATCCACAACCAGCTTTGCACCGCCGGTCAGCAGGCCATCCTCAAAATTGCCGGCACCCGGCATACAGAAAAGGGCGCCTTTCTTGATCCATTCCGTTCGAACCAGCGGATAATCCTGCAGGGAAGTCGGGGAAGAAATCGCAAAGCTTAAAATATCGCTTCCGCGCACGCATTCTTCCAGCGAGTCGCAGACAATAATATGCCGAAACTGCGGGCATTTCCTTTTCACATAGGCGATGCAGCGGCCGATCGACGCTTTGCCCCGTCCTTTAATTTTCAGGGTATCCAGGGTAGGGCGCAGCGCCGCGAACGTCTCGATGGCAATGGAATTGATGACGCCGGGGCCTACAATGCCCAGAACTTTCGCGTCTTTTCTGGCCAGATGCCGGACCCCTACGCCCGGAATCGCCGCCGTGCGGTACGCGCTGATGAGATTTCCGGACATCAGGGACAGCGGCGCACCCGTTGTTTTATCATTGAGCATCACCATCAAAATCGAGCGCGGCAGCCCGATCTTCCGGTTTCCCACATTGGAGCCATACCATTTCATTCCCGCAACATCAAACTTCCCGCCCACATAGGCGGGCATCGCCATAAATCTGCGGTCGGGGCCATTCGCCGGCATGTTGGGAAAAGCCGGCTTATCCGGAAACGACACCATGCACCCGTGGGAATTGCCGTCTTTTCCCCCCATGCGGTAGTCGCCTTTCTCCAGCAGCTTCAGCAGTTCTTCCATGCAGTCCGTGCAGCGCAGCACATCGTTGACACCGGCCTTCAAAACGTCTTTTTCGTTTAGGTAAAGAATATTTACTTCGGGATATTGCATTGCTTCTACCTCCTGCTACTTCATGAATTTACGGTGAAAACGTCCTCTCTTTCGAGCGACGCCCTAGTCAGAACAACCAGACGATCCTGAAAATCTGTTTTCATCAATTCCCGCATGTATCGTTTTGGAGACATTCCCAGGATCTTTTCAAACTCTTTAATCATGTGGGACTGGTCGAAAAAGCCGGCCTTCATGGCCACATCCGTCAGGGTGGAAGGCTGACGCAGATCGGTCAGCACGTTCTGGAACCGGGTCACCTGTTTAAACTGTTCGGGGGACATCCCTTTTTCCGACCGAAAAACCCTCTGCAGGTAACGGGCGGAATATCCGGTCTCCTCGCTGAGTTCATCCAGGCGAACCGTTCCGCGCGAACCGACGATCCGCTCCGTCAGATAATCCTGCAGCCTTCTTTCCCGCGACCGTTCCTCAAAATTTTTCCGGAAATTCTTAAGATACGCCTCTAAAAAAATCCGGATCTGATTCTGAAAATTGGAGCTTTTGGAAATTTCCTCAATTGTTTTTTGATCCTGAATGATATCGTGGAGATCGACCGCCCCCTCCGTCAGTTCCGCTTCCGGCATCTTTCCAAACAGGTAAGCCTGCCCCGGAAAGAACCGGACGCCAAAGAAGCAGTCCCCCGGTTTCACATCCATGGGCCGGTACTCGGACAGAAGGTACGTTTTCAACGGCGTGCCATAGCAAAACACCTTTGGAAAGGAAGTTCCAGTCTGAAAAAGAATGTCTATGGTCCCGTCCGGTACAAGCTGCGCCATGTTCATGCACGCCGAATTTGCCTGAAACGCATAGAAATGAGAAATGCCATATCGCAGGAACTCGAATTTGTAGTACCGTGTGGCCGCCAGAACAAGAAGCGGCTGCCGCGGTACTAAAGGACGACAAACGCCTTTGCTTTCCATGTGATGTCACCTTCCTGCCTTACCGTCAAATCTTCGCGCGAAAGCGGTCATAGCGGAAGGGAACCAGATCGACCGGCGGACACCCGCCCGTCATGATTTCCGCGATGCTGTAAGCGGCGCCGGGGGAAATGCCGAAGCCGTGTCCGGTAAACCCACAGGCCAGATACATGCCAGGCACTTCTTCCACGGGACCGATAACGGGAATTTTATCTGCACATTCATCGATCCAGCCCGCCCAGGTCCGGATGATTTTCGCGTCCGACAGGGCCGGAAAATATTTCATAATACCGCGGCAGATGCAGGATGCCGCGATACTGCTGGAAACAGGCGTTCCGTTGTCGATGTTACACGGCTCCAAACCCGTGGAGCCGCCGAACACAAACGAACCGTGTTTGGTCTGGTGACCGTAAAAATCCGCTTCCGCCGTGCCCAGCATCTGCTGAAACAGATATGCTTCCGCCTCGGTCACCAGGCACTCCACTTTAACTTTCTGCATGGGGATGTCAATCCCGACGGTACCCGCGATTACGCGGCTTTCATACCCGGCCGCCACCAGAACTTTTTCTCCCGCGTAAACGTTGTTCGGCGTAATTACCGAGCCGATCTTCCCTTTTCGTTTTTGCAGCCGCGTCACAGGTTCGCCGGTCAGGAACCGGACTCCCATCTCCCTGGCCCGTTTATAAAATCCCAGCGTTGCCGTGAGCGGGTTGGCATGGCCGTCCGTCGGGCACCAGCTGGCGCCGATGACTTCCCCGGAAAGATAGGGATTGATCCGACGCACCTCATCGCCGTCGATCATCTTCACGTCCAGGCCGCAGGCCGCGGCGCCGTCCGTAAGCTTCCGCAGAATTTTCAAATGCGTTTCCGTTTTTCCGAGGCGGAGGTTTCCTTTCTGCGTGTACTCCACATCCACCCCCAGTTCCTCCGAAAGAGTCGGCCACAGGTGCCGGATCCCCCACATAACCATCGGCAGCTCCCGCGGGTCGCGGCCGGACTGACGCACGCCCCCGCCGTTCCGGGATGATCCGCCGTTTCCGATGGAGCCGTCGCTCTCCAGAACAATCACGGAGACCCCTTTTTTCGCCAGGTAGTAGGCGGACGCACATCCAATGATTCCGCCCCCGACGATCACGACATCCGCCGTATTCTGCATCAGTAACCACCGCCTTTCTCGTTGCCGAGTGTTTTCATCGGAACCGGGCGCATCGGTGCACGGCTGGTCGCCGGGCCGAGTTCCGACGGGGATATTCCCAGTTCTCCCGCCACAATTCCTTTGACCAGCCCGGCACAGGTCTGCCCCTGGCACAATCCCATTCCGCAACGCAGATATCTGCGGATTTCCGTCATGGTAAACATGCCGTCGTGAACCGCTTTGCGAATTTCGCCTTTCGTAACTTCCTCACATCGGCAGATAATGCGGTCATCGTCCGGCTGTTCTGAAAATTTTCCAATATCCCGAGACCTGTCATTCACGGAACCCATCCAGCTTCCCTCCTTAACAGGTAAAAAATCTTGCTTTCATGGCCTCTCCCCGCGGTACTTTCATGGTCAGCAGGTTGGTGTGGTCAAAGGCCGCGGTGTTGGTAACCTTTACGACCTCCGCTTCACACACCGGCTTGCCGTTCCGGCCCAGGGCGGTTCCTTTCGTACCCGCTTTCGGCAGCGGAAAAAATTCATACGGGATTGTCACCGCGGCAAAGCCTTCTTCAAACTGCTCATCCACCAGGAAAATAGCCTGGCCGGGACAGGACGCCACGCACATTCCGCAGCCGACGCAGCCTGCCGCCGGGTCCACTTCCGGCAGGGACGTGATCTTCTCCCCGACCCGAATGCAGTTTTTGGGGCAGACATCCTGGCACGGATTGCAAGGAATATTCTGCGTGCACTCCACCACCGGATGAACTCCGGACCGGCGGACAACGCCCGGGAAAGTCCCCACTTCCGTATCGGTAAGATAGCCTTTCTTTAACAGGCTCTCGGATATTTTCACCCCTTCTTCCGTCGTGCGAAAGTCCTTTCCCCGATTCTGTGGAGCGAACATTCCCTGGCGCAGGCTGTCCAGATCTTTTTCCATTGCCGCCAGCGCGGCCGTTTTTTCTTCCTCTGTGCAGAACCCCAGCGTATTCGCCGCGCAAACGCCCGCGATGCGTCCTTCGATCATGGCGGAACTCGCTTCCTCAATTCCAGACACATCCCCCACGGCGAAAACCCCCGGGACGGAAGTCCGGCCGTATTGGTCGCAGACGGGGACCTCCCCGCCTTTTTTCGGGTCGTCCCGCATTTGGCAGCCGGCCATTTTAAAGAGCTGGGACATAGGGGAAAGACCGACGGCCACACAGACGGTATCCGCGTCAAACCGCTTTTCCGTGCCGGGGACGGGCTGAAACCGCCGGTTGACCCTGCCGATGGTCACTCCGGCGACGCGGTCGCTTCCCTCCACCCGAAGGATCGTATGGGAAAGATAAAACGGAACGCCGCAGCGCGCCAGCTTTGCGGCATGCACGCCGTAGCCTCCGACCCTGGGCGCCGCATCCACAACCGCAACGACTTCGCAGCCGGCCTGCAGCAGCTGAAAGCTGACGACCAGACCGACATTGCCGCTGCCCAGCATCAGAACCCGGTTTCCCGGCTTCACGCCGTGCAGATTCATCAACGTCTGGGCCGCGCCCGCTCCCATAACGCCGGGTAAAGTCCACCCGTCGAATGGGACCATCTTTTCCGACGCGCCCGTCGCCACAATGACGGCGTCCCCTTTCCAATGCTGCATCCCGTCCCGCATCCGAACGACCACTTCTTTCTTCATATAGAGGCCCGTCACCGTCGCACCCAGATGCACTTCCACTCCGGTCTCCGATGCTTCTTTCAGCAGTTCCTCTCCGATTCGAAAGCCGCGGACTTTTGCCTTATGTTCTTTGGAGCCGAAAAATTTATGGATCTGTTTGAAAAGCTGGCCGCCCGGTTTTGCGTTCTCATCGAATACAGCCACAGACATTCCCCGCTTTGCCGCCTCAATAGCCGCGGAAAGTCCGGAAGGGCCGGCCCCCACGACGATCAAATCATATCTTTTCATCTCCCGGTCCATCCTTCCGCTTTCTTTGCCAAGACTCCGTACTGAGTCTGCACGTTCATTCCTTCCGCCAGCGGCGTCATGCAGGTGCGTACATTGGGAACCCCATCCACCACCATAACGCAGTCCGTGCAGCGGCCGATCGCGCAGAAAATTCCTCTCGGCTCATGCCGTTTCTGTGTGTACCGATGAACTATCACCCCCGCGGCTTTGAGCGCCGCGGCAATCGGCTCGCCCTCAAACCCTTCCATCGCGTTTCCGTCAAGATAGAATCTTACTTTCCGCCCCTTGCGGAACTTTCCGAGAATCGGATGGTTCTCAATCCTTGCCAAACAGGCACACCTCTTTTCCCTTCAGCCTTCAAGGGCCGCGGTGATCTCAATCTCACAAAGCTGCGCCGGGCGGTTCAGTTCCGAAACGCCCACCATCGTGCAAAGCGGGCGGACGTCCCGAAAGAACTCGCTGTAGGCGCGGCCGACCTCCGCCGCATCCGCCATGTGAACCAGAAATGCTTCCACCTTGACGACATTTCCCGCTTCGGCGCCCGCCTGCTTCAACAGGGCAATCTGCTTCTGGAAAATATATCTTGCCTGCCCATAGGGGTCGCCTTCCCCATACACGCTTCCATCCGGCTGCACGGATGTCGTACCGCCGATCAGGACAAGATTGCCGACCTTCACCATCCGGGAATATCCGACCTTATCTTCCAGCGGAGCCCCCGAAGAGAAATTTTTCCTTGCCATGCAAACATCTTCTTCCCGCGGTATTTTTAAAACGAAAAGGCGCCCAAGCGGAAGAACCGCCCGGACGCCTTTGTCTTTGTTAGGAATTATACATCAGGTCCCGATCAAAAAATTGTAAAAATCAGAACAGCTTTTTAAGTCACACTTTCATGAAAAGGTCGTATCCGATCTTTTCTAAGCTCCTGGGAAACAACAGAACCTGTTTTTCCTCCGGATCCGCTTTTTCGGCCCGCAGGACCGTACTTTTATTGCCTGACATCATAATACCATAAAATCTGATGTAATATTATTGATTATTATGATTTTTTAAAAATAGATCATAAAACGAATCCCGGCTGAAAGCCGGCGGCTCCCTCCTGTCCATCAACTTCTCAGGCGCCATTCAGAGGATCACGGAAGAGGTGGAATCGATCCGGATCCCGCCGTCCTTGGTTCTTGAAAGCTTGGCCTTATTTCCGTTGCCGTCCTCAATCGTCATCTTTTCAATCTTGTTCGCTGTAAAGAAATTCACGGTGTCGGATTCCACAAATGCCGACCACTTTTTTCCCTGCGCCTGCTCCGGCTCGTAGGCTTCTTCCATTGTTCTGGCGGTTTCATTGCTCATAAGGTAAATCCTCCTGCTGTTAAAATGAATCGGGCCGGTTTCAGTATATCACATGGGACGGGCGATGCAAAGCGAAAGTCTTGGTGGAGATTCGCCCTTCTCCCCCGTCTCAACGTGTCTGAAAAATTGATAACCGGTTTGTAATAATGATCTCAATTTGTTCATCAAGCTTGCAATTTGGTGCGAAAAGCCTTATCATGGACAAGGCGTGGAATATTTTTCCATAAAATTCCTCTGCGCTTTTTTTCTTCCCACAACACAGAATCATGGCAATCAGGCGCTTTTGTTCGGCCCCTCGGCCTAAAACGGACCGCCGCTTCCATAAAAGAAAAGGACAGGGCCGGCAAAATACGATGGAGATGAATTGGATGCAGAGATTGGAAAAGAAAAAAAGGTTGATCTATGTCCCTTTTCTTTTTGTTCTGGCCCTGCTGTTCTTCCAGTATTCGAACAGCTTCCCCCAGGGGGACGATTTTACCTTTTTTGTCAAGGGAGGCTCCCTCGGGCGAATCTTTTCCTTTTACCGGTATTATTACATGGTAGCTGGATCGCGGATGGCAAATCTTTTCGCGCAGCTTTTTCTTCTTGGCGGGCTCCGAATATGGAAGATTACGACACCCCTCGTGATCAGCGGGACGTCGCTTCTTTCATTTTATTATGTCCGGGGCTATCTCATCCCGAAAGGGCCGGAGACGCCGGAACGGTTCCGCTCAGACTTCTGCCTGGCGTCCGTCTGTGCCGTTTTTCCGGGCCTGATGCCAATAAAGCATAATCTCTACGGAGACGCCTTCGTATGGATGGACGGGTCCTGCAACTATCTCTATCCGTTTTTTCTGATGCTGATCGGCTTCCTGCCGATTTACAGCATCCTGCGCGGCCGTCCGCTTCCCAAACCGTTTCGGTATATTTCGCCGGTCTGCTTCTGCGCCGCCGGGCTTCTGCATGAGCAGATGGCTTTGCTGCTTTTCGGCATGTGTGTGGCGGCGACGCTTTACTTGATCCGGTCGAAGCAGATGACCCGATATGCCTGGAGCTTCTCCATTCTGTCTCTGCTGATCACGATTTTTACCTTGAGCTGTCCGGGAGGGTATTACCGGCTGAATTCCGCGGTGCGCCCTGCAAACAGTCACGGAATTGTGGGGGTCTTTCGGAATAATCTGCCGATTTATTTCAGCTGTATCTTCAACGACTGCCTCTTTTGGGTCATCCTTCTGGGCCTTTGCGCGCTTTTCATGACCCACGCGGCCGGAAAACGGCAGGGGTCGGGGCACCCGTTTTTTTACTTTTATCTGACAACGGGAGTTGTCCTGTTCGCGATGTCGTCCATGCTGAAACTGCCATATGTGCGCCAGAACATCGAAGAAATCAATTCCGGGTTTAAGCTGGCGGCAGAAGCTTCCGCCGTGATTTACTGGATTTCTTTTCTAATCATCTGCCTGATTGCGATGATCCGGGCGGCAAAGGCATGCGAAAAATACCGGTATGCCGTGGTGCTGTTTGTCGGCATGTGGAGCTCCCAGGCGATTCCCGCCGCTGTGGGGTCCTGGGGACGTCCTCTGCTGCCGTTGGTGCTGCTGGATTTTCTGCTGGCCGTTTCGCTGTTTCAGGAACAGCCTTTGAAGTGCGGGAATCCCGTACATCTTTCCGTGGCCGCCGTCGGCCTGTGCTCCATGGCAATCGCCGCTGTGATAACCATGCAGAATTACGGCGCGTACCAGGAGATCGTCCGCCAGGTCAGCGATGTCCACAGTGGAAAAAGCAGCACGGTCGTGATCGACAACCGTAAATTTGACCTGGAATATATGTATTCCAATGCGTTCAGCCCCGCGTACACATGGGAAATCCGAAACTACTATTCCCTGCCCAAAAATGTGGTTCTGCGGATCATCCAATAATCCGTTGCGTTCCATCTGTATATTCTTTTAATCAAACTACTATCAAAAATTTGCAGATCAGAGTATATTCTGTCACATGGATTTTTCTTATATTTGGCATAAAAGATAAAAAAGCAGGAAATTTTATACAACAGTTGGCGAAAAAGGAAAAATTGTGGAAATAACTTTAAAATTCAGTATATAGTGGTATAATTTAGGCGGAGAAAGTTCTAAATTATAATTATGGAGGCATTTCCATGTCAAATGAGGGTATTCCAGCAACCAACGTTCAAGAGTCGGCTACATACCAAGCGTCTGCGGCACCGGTCGGGCAATTGCAAACCAATCGCGGCCTTCTCAAGTTTGTACTGCTAAGTATAATTACATTAGGTATTTACAGTATTGTATTCTATTCGGGAATTTCGAATGATGTCAATGTAATTGCCAGCCGTTATGACGGCAAGAAAACAATGCATTATTGCTTAATTACTCTTTTTAATCGGACCTATTACGCTTGGAATTGCATACCTTGTCTGGTTCCATAAAATTTCGGCTCGTATTGGTAACGAACTGCAACGTCGTAATATTTCATACAGTTTTGGTGCGCAGGATTACTGGCTGTGGGGTGTACTTGGGGCTTTGATTTTGGTGGGGCCTTTCATCTATGTACACAAATTATCCACCGCAATGAATAAGATTGCAGAGCATTATAACATCAACGGGTAACCTAGTTCCTTCATGTTTCGGTTATCGCGTACCCAAATATAGGGACTACAAATACCACCGGGAACCGGGCGCCTAAGTCCGGTTTCTTATACCATGATGGAACATCTCTCGATCCGCAATTGATACGAATCGGGAGATGCTTTACATTTTCAATCTGCTTTTCACTCTATCTTTCTCCGTGCGCACGGCGGTATTTCCGGCATCCGGGACGGCCATACTAAGGTCGGGGTGATGAAAATGGGCAAAAAAGCGCGCACCGCTTCCGACGCACAAAAATTGTCGGAATCCGTGGCCAAATCCTTTGTTTCAAAAAAGGCCATGAAAGCCGACCCATCCGGAAGCTATACCGGCCATCCAAAAGACGCCGGAAAGCCCGAACAGGATGCAGACGATCTTTAGGACCAACGGTAAAACGGCATGAAATTCAATCGAAAAGGGAAAAATATTTCAACTTTTTTCTATTTACAAATCGGGTAAAATCGTATATCCTGTAATCAATCGGTGATGAAGCTCACCACAAACGCAGGTTCCTGTGCCAATGGCTTCTACTTTAAGGAATTAAGGTAGGGGCCTTATTTTTTCTGGCCGATGGCGGCAGACCCGGGCTGTTCCTGACAACAGGCGTTATGGGGGATAGACCACATTTTCGACCTTCAGCTACGAAACGATTTCTTGCTTATCGGAAGGAGAATATTTCCGGCGTTGACAGAATATCGGGCTAAACCTTATTTTGGCCTTATTCGCCTGCCGGCTCGGAAAGATGAGCGTTCAATTATTATAGGGAAAGGGAGCAGGCCGGTCTGATTTTCAAATATCCGCCCTGCATTATATGGCCGTTTCCATTACGCGATGTTTCTCCCGGCTGCCGATATTCTGAAGTGTTTTTCTCTGCGGAATCGTTATAATGTTGAGGGTGGAAGAAGGGGCGGTGATGCATATCAAGGCACAGCAGTTTGAAAATTACGTGGCACAGTATAAGGGCCTGATCATCACCATCTGTCTTGCCATGACAAAAAATTACTTCGATGCGGAAGATTTAGCGCAGGAAACTTTTCTCGCCGCCTATCGCGGCATGGAGCGGTTCGACGGAAAGGACCCAAAAGCATGGCTTACCACGATCGCCGTCAACAAATGCAGGGATTACCTCAAAAGCCCGGTACATAAAAATCTTTTCTTATCGGAAAGCGACATGGCCATCATCGCCGACACCGGCACCGCCCCCGAAGAACAGGCCGAAAAGAATTCGTCGGAAGCTCTTGTACGAAAGCTGTGCGGACGATTGCGGGAACCGTACCGAAGCGTCGCGCAAGGTTATTTCTGTGAAGGGAAAAAGCTCTCCCAGATGGCGAAAGAAACCGGTCAAAGGCTCAGGACCCTGGAAACGCGGCTTTACCGATCCAAGAAGCTGCTAAAAGTCTTATGGAAGGAGGAACAGGAAGATGCAACGGCTGATCGATCCAAACGGTCATGTGACACCAGCGGCGCTTCGTGATTTTGCGGCCGGTTCCCTGAAACCGGAAGAGCTGGATCAAGTGGCCGAACACATCGCGGGCTGCGAACAATGCGCCCTCGCGCTGGCTGAAGCGGCGGAAGCACAACAGCCGGTTGAGGCCCCCGCCGGATTTGAAGAAGAAATCCGGAACCGGATTTCCCATTCGGGAAAAGGCCGGGCCGAGCTGTTCCGTTTCTCTTTCCGCGTGGCGCTCGCGGCCGGCATCGCCCTTTTCTTCCTCTTTTCCGGCACTTTCCACGCGCTCGTGAATTCCCGGAATCCGTCCGCGGAAATCAAAGCTCCCGGCTTTTCGGCGGTTGAGAAGATCAACACCCATCTGCGGGACTTTTCCCAGCAAATACTCGAAATGGAGGCATTTAAGGATGCTAAGAAAGCAAAATAAAACTCTGACTGTTTTTTTCTCTCTTCTTCCCGGCGCGGGACATATGTTCATGGGATTCATGAAACGCGGGCTTTCGCTTATGTCCCTGTTTTTCCTGACCATTTTCCTTTCCTCCTGGCTGGGGATCGGCCCCCTCCTGTACGTGCTGCCCGTGCTGTGGTTTTACGCCTTCTTTGACAGCATCAACATCGCGTGGACCGACGATTCGGAATTTTCCAAGCTGGAAGACCGCTATCTTTTTAAATCGGAAAGTTTTGCCCGGCTCAATGAAAGATTTTCCGGACGCTGCAATCTATATTTCGGGATTCTGCTCGTGTTCTTCGGAGCCTACCTGATTCTCAGCAAGATGATTTCCAGACTTTACCCGCTGCTGCGGCCGGAAATTGCGGACCTGCTTTCCAATCTTGTTTCCGTATTCCCACAATTTTTCCTGGGCGTCATCATCATCTGGATCGGCATCCGGCTGATCGCCGGCAAGAAAAAGGAGCTGGAAAAGCATGATTAAGAATCGTCGGGTCGGGACTTTGACCGCCGGTGTTTCCATGGTCGTTTTCGGAGCGCTTTTCCTGCTCCAGCTGGTTGTCCCCACCGTGACCATCCGTTTGATTGCGTCGCTCTGGCCGCTGGTTCTGATTTTTTTAGG
>ENA-UOOI01002169-UOOI01002169.1-fermentation-metagenome-genome-assembly--contig:-NODE-2169-length-17826-cov-3.819819_pt1 | contig 17826 bp, 28 predicted proteins | sample MGYA00245779_ERZ724027 | MGnify/ENA primary metagenome ERZ724027 (study PRJEB28704, sample SAMN03018318) | fermentation metagenome | biome: anthropogenic terrestrial biome; feature: soil; material...
CCGGCCGCATTCTGTACCTTCGCCTGAAGTACGAATCCGGAACCGACCACGTTGCGCTCGAGCGCGAGGATCTCGGCGTTTAAAATGTCGCTGTTCCGCTCCTGGTCACGGGCCCGCCCGCGGATCAGGTCTCGGCTGCCCTGGTTGGCCTGCTCGCCGTTCGGGTTGTTTCGCGTCCAGCCCCCGCTTCGGGGCCCCGTGTCGGCGGCGGAGTAAAAGCTCCGCTCTGCGTATTGCTTCCACGCTTCCCGCCGGCAAGCCGCTTTCGGCGCCACCTGCAAGAGCATCCGATTGATCAGACTCATTTTCCGCTGCCTCACGGCTTCACCTCCTCCTCCGCAGATATGCGACCGTCATCCCTGGCCGCTCCATGCGGTCGATCTCGTCGCTGATCGTCCGGTATTCCGCGTACAGCGTCCCGAGATCCGCGCGCTGCACGGTACGCGACCCGATCCGGTATTCCTGCGCGCCGTTCTCGATTTTATTGATCGCCTGCAGGATGCTTGTCCTGCGGGCTTCCAGCTCCACGACCGTCATCGTCTCCACCGCTTTCTCCGAAAGGATCTCCCGCCGTATGCCATCCGCTGATTTTCAGCGCCGACGGCCGCCGGCATCAGCTCGGGCTGTCGCTCGGCGGGGATCCCCATATTCTGTTCCCGCCTCACCTGATTCGCCCGAAGCGTCCGAATCCCGAACACGTCGGCCATGCACGCGGCGTAAACTTCGCAGTCGAAATAGTGGTTCGCACTGCCGGTTGCCTTCGGCTCCCATCGGCTGACCAGCCGACCGCGCACCCGCGAAATCACCTTTTGTTCGGCAGTGATCATCCCGGCGTATTCCGGGTCGCAGCCATCATACACATACCATCCGCCGTCGTCCTCGTCACGCAGCATCCGGGAAAAGATCATATCCTTGTAGTAATCCGTGTCGATCAGCAGCAACGTCATCCCTTTGGACAAGCCGTCCCGGTCGATCATCGTCGACCGGTATTTTGTGATCATCCTGTTGCTGGACCCCTTGATCGGCACGGACCACTCGCGGTTGACCGCGCAGAAATCATAGACGTCGTCGGTCTGGTCCCCGGAATCCACGCCACACAGGTTGACCTGGTATCTGCCGCCCTTCGCGTCCCGGTATTCCGCGTTCATGATCTGCTCGATCTCATTCCAGCTGAAGACCTTCCCGTGCGCGATGTTGTAGCTCGTCATATTGGCGCGCCAGGCCCGGACCACCCAGTAGAAGCAGGTCCGCTGCACGTCGACTCCGCCGGTCAGCATCACCGTGTATGGCGGCACGACCAATTTTTTATAGAAACTTTGCCTCTCCGCGAGCAGCCGCTCGGCATCCATCTCCCGCTCGACCTCTCGGAACGGCTCACCGAGCCACGAATTGATGAAATTCTGCAGCAGTTCCGGCTGATCTTTACTGTCGAGGAATTCCGAAGCGATGTCGCCGAACCGCAGCAGCGGGGAATAAAACGCATTCATCCGGAAGGCGATCCTCCGGCGGCTCCCGTTGGTCCGGGTCGCCTTCCACTCGCACCCGCGGATCATTTCCAGCCGTTCAGCGTCCGTGATCAGGCACCCGCACTCTTCGCAGACGTAAAATGCCTCTTTCCGTGCCCGATCTGAGGTACTGCCATCCGGCCATTTCAGATTCCGCATTTTAAACGTCCATCCCGCCCCGCAATGCGGACAAACCACAAAACATTCCATCTGCGTGTCGGCCTTCAGCCAATTCTGCCAGGTCGGGCCTGACTCGAGGACCGGCGTCGAAACCCGCACCGTCTTTTTGTTCGCGGGGTATGTCTTCTGTCTCTCCATCGCCAGCTTCGCCGGGTTCGCTTCCTTCCCGGCCTGGATCGGGTACTTGTCTTCCTCGTCCAGAAAAATGTACCGGACCGGCCGGGCCGCGAGGTCGCTCGGGGAATTTGCGCCGACGATCCCGATGCTGATCCCGCCCGCAAAATTCAGATCCATGCGCTTGCTGTTCTCATCATACCGTTTTTTCAGCTCTTTACAATTCTGGATCATCGGCTGGATTCTATGATCGCTAATCCACTCGGCAAGCTCTTTTTGCGGGTAGACGATCAGCATCGGCGCCGGGTCCTGACAGATCGCCGACCCGATCATGTTCAGAATCGCTTCCGTCCCCCCAACCTGCGTGGATTTTATAAACACAATCTCTTCGACATCCGGATCGTTGAAGGCGTTCATGACATCTCGCAGGTACGGCACATAATTCGTCCGCCAGGGACCCGGCTTGCTGGATTCCGCGAGCGTCAGAACCCGGTTCTCGTCCGCCCAGTCGCTGACCGACTTTTTCCCAGGCGGCCGTAGAGCGACAAGCGCGGCCCTGATCCAGCCCGGCGTAGACCACTTTTTCCCGCTCATGCTCTAAGCTCCAGCCCCTTTCCCGGGCTTGTACACGCCGTCAATCGACATCTGCATCAGCGCGTCCTCGATCCGTTCGCCAATCAGATGGTCGGCTTGGCGCGCGCCGTCTGCATCGATGTACGACGCAACCATGATACCCAGCTCATGGCCCAGCCCCATCGCAGAGGCCCGGAAGACCGAGAAGAACTTGCTGAGGCCTTCGACGATCCCGGTCTTCGGAAGATACTCGCCGCTCGCGATCTGATTCGTTAGATTCACGGAATCCAGCTGGGCCTGCTTCAGCAACGCCTCGTAATGCGTCTTCATCTGCGACGGTGTCATCTTCGCCGGATCCGTCTTCACGACATCGGACAGCCTCTCCCCCTCGCGCTGCGCGTTCCACTCGCTGACCGCCTTGATGTCCCAGTATCCATGTTTCACCCGGGGGCAGCCGGATTTCATCCAGTTACTGAGGGTAGCGGCCGTCACGTCGAAATAGGCAGCCGCACATCTCGTGCTGGCGATGATCGTCCCGTTCTCGAAATACACATCACCTTTCTGCTCACCTTTTTCTTGTTCCCGCATAAGCCGCTCGCCCCCTTCCCCTTTTATTTATTTTAAGTTTCTCTTCCAATCTCAGAAACCAAAAATCACGAACGTGACCGCGCCGCTTTTCCCCGTCATTCTGACGAATCCGGACATCGGCGCCGATTTTCCAGGCTTTCCGGCCGCCCCGCCCATCGTTCGGCATCCTGCACAACTTTCGGCCGATTCTCGGGCCTGCCAAGTTTTTCAAGAATTCAAAGCCTTTTTGCCGATTTTTACGTGGGTGTTCCCCGGGCCTCGCGAGACCCGCAACGGGGGTGGCGGGCCAGAAGGACCCGGAACCCGCGCCCCCACTGGGTTCTCCGGTTGAGAACCCCGCACAATAGTGGATAACCCCCTGCTGCATGGCGGTATTGGCAAAAAATTGTTGAAAACTTTTCCGTTTGCTTTGAATTCATCTAGGCTATTTGAATTCAGTCCCGATTTGAATTTGCCCACGAAAAAAAGAGGGATACTCATGTGAGCACACCTCTCTGAGCATCATTATATGTCAACAACGGTGTGCATTTCAAGATGACAAACGCGGACATTCCCGGACATTCGCGGACGACTTTATGAAAAGAACGAACTGCACTCCTCGAGTTCGCGCAGCGCCTGGGTCAGCAACCGGCGCATGTGACGGTCGCTGTAGTGCTTCTTCTCGCACAGAGCTTTGTCTCCCATACCGTCGATGTACTTGCATTCCAGAATATCCCGCAGCCGGTCCGTCCGCATGCAGGCGAAGGCGGCATCCATCTTCTTACGCAGGTCGCGGACCTGGTACGCCTTCGCCTCACAGTCCTGCCGCATCTGGATCGCCGTCTCCTTTATCTCGTCCGGCTGGGCCTTTCCGCCACCAGCATGGACCGATCCGTTCGGTCCGAAGCTCATGCTCTCCCACCTCGCCGCGTCGTCGCATTTGATCCGTAGCCGATCGACTGCGATCAGATACGCCCTCAGCTTTTCTTTTTTCTTTTCGTCTGTCATAAAAGAAAACCTCCTTATGGATGTCTATGGATACTTAGTGGAATCCAATAATTAAACAAACTGCTGATGAATTGTGGAATCATGGAGACTTATGGAATGATGGAGGGTTACGGTATAAAAATCGCCTGTAAAAAATACTGTAAAATTCTTGTGGGTCCCCTCCAAATATTCCATAACCATCCATCATTGTGGGGTAGTGGGAGTAATCAAGGCGAGCTGGTTGCCTTCCTCGGTCAGGGAAATGTCGACGAATTCGTTGAACCGCGCGGTCTTCCGCTTATAGAATTGATAATTATCCTGCAGCTCGACGCTGAATTTACTCTGCGACATAGGGTATCTCTCCCCTCTCTCCGAGCACCAGGCGCGATAGACTGCATACAGTTTCCCCGAGGGAATCGTGCATCCGGCCGCGCTGACGATACAATCCTCGACGAATTGCTTCATGCGGTCCATCTCGATGCGGTATTCTTTATCCGCGTCGTCGATCTTCTTACAGCCCGGCATTCCGTGCTGATACCAATCCATCGCGCCCTGCAGGGCCCACTGGAAGACGCCCTCCTTTTCGGCAAGGAGCTTATCGATCAGGTGGACATCCTTCTGGTTATCCGGGATCTGCGCCTCGAAAGGCAGCAGACGGATCCGGCGCCAGATCCCGTGATCGCTGTGCTTGATGATCGGTTTCACGTTGGTGGCCATCATGATCTTGAATTCCGGCCGGAACTGGAATTCCTCGCGATACAGGCGCCGGGCGGTGATGACGTCCTCGCCGGTCATCGTCTTGACCATCGCCTCGTCGAGCACGCATCCTCCCGAGGGTTCCGATGTCGTCACCAGACGGACGCTTTTCAGCCGCGCAATATCGGACCGGGCCGACGATGAATTTCCACGATCGACCCGCATGATCGTTTCGGACTGCGCGTTCTTGGTGTAATCCCCGAATAGCGAACTGACGACGTTGACGAACGTACTTTTTCCATTGGAGCCCGTACCGTAAAGGAAGAACAGGCATTGCTCGGCTGTCGATCCGGTCAGGAAATACCCGATCATGCGCTGGATGTACAGCTGCAGGTCCTTGTCCCACAGCGTGATCTCGTCCAGAAATTTGATCCAGTTCGGGCATTGCGCCCCCTCGGTATACTTCACGTCGGCGAGCAGCGACATCTTCAAGCGGCGGTCATGCGGCCGGAGCTGGCCGGTCCGAAGGTCTACGACCCCGTTCCGGACATTCAGCGCGTCCTTATACCGGTCCAGCTCGTTCGGCAGGATCGGGATGCCGGGGAGATGCTGCGTCTCTTCGATCATGGCCTTCTTGGCCTTGCTGGATCGCGTGCGGCGGATATGTTTCATCAGCACCTCATTCCCATCCTTATCTTCGCCCGGGCCGGCTTCCTTCCAGAGTCTTTCGAGGAGATCGTCCGCCTTGCGCTTGATTTCCCCCGTCTGGTCCTCGCACCAGCGCTGCCCCGTCCAGATCATCCAGATCTGATTGATGTGATCGTATTTAATATCCTGGTAATAAGCGTCGCGGAAACGATAGGCATTGCCCGTATCGTCGAGTGTATACAGCTTCGGATCCGGCTGAAATTCCACATTTGACTCAGGCGGACCCGCATGATCAGGAGGAGCCGGGGGCTCAGGAGCCCCGCCGTCAGGTCCTGGCGGAGGCTCGGGCAAAGGCACCTCCTCTTGCGGCCTGGATCGATCATAGGGAATAAAAGTGCGGTCCTTACCCTTTGCGGCATGGGCAAGGGTATACTGGCCGTAGGTCCGGCCGCCCCCCACGGACCGATCCCATTTTTTCCGGAAAAGTTTAGACGACCTGAAGACGCGGTCCATCCGGTCGACGTCGCAGTTGAACCAGAACGCCAGATAACTCGCGAATGCGAAGTCTGCTTCGCTTTGCGACTTATATTTCGATCCGTCCCAGTCCCCGTCATAAAGGCGCTTGATTTCCTCGCCGCTCTGCGACCGGAAGGCTATATCCAAAATCTCCTGATCCGAAAGGTCACGCACCTTCTCTTCCGGCCGGCGTGCAACGGCATGATGCGGCGTTGAACCCGGCAAAACAGTCACAGTCTCCCGCTGCTTTTGGTCTGAAAGGCTTTCTCCCTGCTGTCTCTGCATATCTCCCAGATTAAGCTGCTTATCATCGTGCGTCAGATACTTTCTGTGTATTTTATCGAGCTCTTCGGTACAATGCCGCAGAGGATACGGGATGCCCTCCTCATCGCAATAAGCCCTCCCCGTTACCGTAAAATAACGGGCTTTATCATACATTTCCAAGCCTAAAAGACTATCCTTGCGGCCCTCGCGGTCCGGGAGCCGCCCCTTGCAGAGGATATGTACCCCGGTCCCGCTCGGCGAGATCTCGGTGTAGCTCTGCAGAGCTTCGATGACTTCGCTGGCGAAAGCATTCGGTTCCCCGTCGTCTATGCAGTGGTCAAGGTCCACGCCGCAGATGCCGTTCCCAAGCTCAATTCCGATACCTGCCGCCAAGTGCCAATTTACAGCGGCCACGGCCTCCTGAAACGATCCCCAGGTACGGCTGTCATTGGCCTTCGCGGGGTTCAGCTTTCCGTCAGGATCGGGGCGCGGGCAAAGCGGCATTTTATTCGGATAACGATGGCAGACCCATTGTTCTTTCCTGGTCAGTTCCACCGGAATATGGTCGAAGTTCACAAAATCACCCGTTTGCCATAAATTTGTGCGGATCTCCCCGCCCGAAATAGTCGTCGATATAAACGCGGAAAGTGCCGCCGTTCCGTACCAGCGACACCCGTACGATAATTCCCACCAGTTGCTTTGCGATCGTCTTCAGCTCTTCGAAAGAATGCACCCGGAAGCCAAGCCTCAGCATGTCCTTTTGAAGAAAATCGGGAAACGGCGGCTCGCACTCATAACATTTTTCAAGCTCTTCCCCGCGTTCCCTACCGGAAACATAAAGCATAGTTATCTGCAAAATGGTCTTTCCGTCTTGATTCCCGGTCCCGTCGTAACAGTCCGCATCGGAAATGATGGCCATTTTGCGAATACGCTCCGATTTATCCATTCAAAATTCCTCCACAAGGCCGCATTTTTAACTGACGGGGCCTTTGGGAGAAAGCGCCGCCATCAGTTCCATTTTTTCAATATTCCGGCGGACGCCTTCCGCTATTTCTATCTGCTGCCGCAGCGCGACAGTAGATTTCATCAGTTGAGCGGCCTGTAAGATCTGTTCCGGATCTTGCTTGAGAATCTGCTGCCTTTGCTCGTCCGTAAGGCGGCCGCCGAGATATTCGGACGCCCGCTCGATTTCCTTTACAGCAAAATTCCCACACAAAGTTATTGCCAACTTTTTAATATCGGAATATGCCTTTATAAACTTATCATGCTGGCTATTATCCATTTTTTCTCTCTCCTCTTAAAGCTACAGCACGCGAAAATGTCAGATCCGCCGGCCGGGCGCCCTGAACCCAAACCGATAAGCGTCCCGGGCTCTATGGATTCGCTGCCCCTTCCAGCGCCCGACCTTCCGGATTCTGGAAGCCGCAATAAGGCGAAGAATCAGGCTTTTCATAATTTTTCACTTCTTTCCTTTATGGACGCCGCCGCGGCGGCGCTCGGCCATTTTATTCATGATGTCCGCCACCAGCAGCCCCGCGCGGGTCAGGTCCGCGCTGCCGCCGATCAAATTTTTCTGGTTGAGCCTGACCAGCTGCGCCCGGCTGATAAGTATCAGATTTTCCAGTGTGATATTTCGCTGATTTCCGTCCGCGAACAACAAGACACACCCCGCCGGCACCGGCCCGTTCGCGGCTTTCCACAGCAGAACATGCTTCTCGCGCCACTTGTTCGGTTCCGCGATCTTCACCCATGTGTAGCCGTCGCTGCGTACCGTTTCGGTGCCGACAGGCTTCCATGTCTGCGGCATATGACCTTTCCGAAACTCTGTGGCCGGACTGCGCCTTATTCCCGCCCCTTATTCTCCGGAACATGGCCGACCTGGAAACGGCCCGGCCGGCCGGTCGTGAGATTGTGGTTGCCGATATACGAGTTGATCTGACTCAATTTGAGTATGACCCCAAATTTTTCGTAAAACAGTTCCTGGAGCTCGCGATAACTGTGCCCGAATGTGTTTTCTTTGAAAAAAGCATGCTGCTCAGGAGTGTATCTATGTGCCATCGGATTCGCCCGTCAACATTTTAGGTAAATTCTCCCCCCTGTCTACATATTCCTGGGCCGTTTTCGCCGCCTTGAGAACCAGTGTCCCATTCGCGATGATCTGTGAAGCGACCCCAGTAACAGCCTTTGCCCGATGGATTTCCTCGATCAGCGCATCACCCTTCAGGTCCTCGTCATTGAGACGCTCGAGTTGCGCAAAAAGATGGTCGTTCAAATCGGTCAACTTGTCCTTCATCGCGGCCCTCTTCCTTTCTTCGCGTCGATATAGCTCCCCGTTTTGTGATTGAGAACGACTGCGTTCGGCGTACCGCACTCCATACAGGGAATGTCGAACATCGGGTCAGTGATATTTGTCAGATACCGATATGTCCTACCGCACTCGCAGCGAAAAGAAACCCGCGCGAGTTCTTCCGGGAGATGAATCCTCTTCCCGCATTTTTTGCAGATGGCGTCGGTGATCGGATATTTCGAGCAGAACCCACGTTCTTCCCCGCACCCGGGGCAGCGTATGTAGAGAAATCCGGTATACCCCGGGAAAGGTATGACCGGCGGCTTGCCGGTGAGATCGATTTTCGGCGCTGAATCAGGTTTCACGATTGCTTCAGGCTCCCTGCTCTTTTTTTCTTCGATGCTGATGTCTCCGCGCTGGATCGCGGATTTGATCTCTTTTTTCACAGGATCGAAATGCAGAATTTGCGAAAGCAGCTCAAAAAGCGCATGAAATTCCTGATCCGCCACCGACAGGATCAGCTTTGCGTTTTGAAAATCGAGTTCCAACCTCATGATCTCACCTCCCGCCGGCTAATTTTCTTTGCCGTCTTCCGGCGGCAAAGAAAAATCCTGATCCATCAGGGAAGCGTTTTTGACCCGCGCCGCCGTATCCTCCATCTCATGGATCAGCCCTCTCATGTGATCAATGCACTCCTGGACGACGCTCTCGATGCTGCTCGCCGGCAAAAGTCGCAAAATCAGCTGAAAATTATCACAGATCGAATCGAGCGAGTCGCGGAAGGTAGCAGTGGCCGTGATAATGTCGTCCTGCTGCAGGCCGATTTCTCGCCGGACCTGGGATTTTGCCGCCTCGAGCTTCCGGCGGGCATCCAGCAGTTGCTGCTCGTATTGCCGGCGAGCGGAATCGGCGCCCTCTTCGCGAAGTCGTTCTTTTACGTCCTCCCCGGGCTCCTGGACCGCGACATCGATCGGGCGGGATTCCAGCTCCTCAATCTGCTTTTCCAGATCGGAAATCCGGCCGAGCGCTTCCTTGGTCGCTTTCTCCGCAGCCGAGCGCTGGTCCTGAAGTTGCTTGCTTTCCTTTCGGGCATTTTGCAGCGCGTCGCTAATTTCCTTCAATGAATCTTTAGTTCTCAGATAATGGTCAAGATTGACTGCGTTTTCCTCTTCCAGGCTCTTCGCCTTTTCCTTTGACTCGTCGCGCTCCTTGATCGCCTGCTCGAGTTCGCGCTTCGACATATCGGCGATGGTCTTCTCCCGCCCGCCGACCAGGTGCGTCTCTTGGATGAATTCTTCGCGGTCCTCCTCGGGGACCTGCAGGAGCGCGAGCAATTTCGTATAGGGCAAATCCGCAACCGGTTTCGTTTTTGAGAACTCTTCCGCGATTCGCATGAAATTTTGGGCGGAACGCTCGGTGAACTGCACCTGATCCCGCAGCCAAGGAAGCCATTCCCCGTGCTGAAACTGCTGCTTCGCCTCGATCAGTCGCTTACCGATCTCAAGGATGTTCTGCGCCGTCTGCTGCTTATAGAAATTGATCTCCAGCGTGATCTGCTCGATGTTCCGCGGGCCTTGCCCCCTACTGGACACAGCCTGCGGCCCCTCGGCTGGCACATTGAGAATCGGCCGCTTTTCGTCTTCGATCGACCGGCGGATCAGCTGCAGGACGATTTTCTTTTCCTGGTCGGCGGTTATCCCGGGACGGGTCGAGCTACCGGCAAAAAACTTTTCGGAGATCTTGACAGCCGACGCGATGCCGTCCCTTGTTTTCTGCAGATAAAGCGTCAGGCAGTACCGGCCATCCGCCTCGAAGCATTTCCTTCGCGGAAGTCTCCAGGCCGGGCAGGCCCCGGGAATATTCCCAGATCTCCCGCGCGAAATCCAGGTCGAGCGTATAGATCCGGCCGACGTGGAATCCCTCCCGCGCACGGGGGAGGTCGGCCGTCGTATCGTACCGGATCGTCTTGCTGGCCCGGCATTCGTGGTTGATGATCTGCATGTTGGCGGGGCCGGTAACGCTGACTACGAACGGGCAGCCGTAGCACTCGTGATCCGGCCCAAAATCCTCGCCGAGCCGGTATCCGGTCGTGTCGGCGCTGGATTCCTTTTCAAAAACTTTTCCGCATTTGCAGACATACTTCTGTTTCACGTTTTTACCTTCCTTCGCTTCCCTGAAAAATCGACTGCTCAAAGCCCCTGAAATCTGCCCCGTTTGGCTGCAGGCATCCCGCGACCATATTCGCGAGTTGCGTGTCGGTCTGTCCGGCGAGGTCGTCGGCGTAATCATATCGGCGCAGTTGCAGAATCAATTCATCACGTTCCATACCGGCCGCCCCTCACGGCGTTGCGCCGTACCTCGTCCTGCAATTCGGTCGGCGGGACCCAGTTGAATCCATACCTTACGAAAAAGTCGTCATTGCTCATGGTCAGCCATGCGGCGGCAAGCCGCATGGCGTCGATGACCCGCACCGTCTCGCCGTAACCGTCGCGGACCACGATGATGCGGATATTCGGGAAAAACGTAACCTTTCGCTCCGCCAGCTTCATATGACGGTCAAAATCTGCGGGATCCATCTTTTGCGCCCCCCTTAAAACGGCAGGTCCTCGTCCGACGGCATTTCTTCAAAATCCTCAGTATCCGATCCGGCATGGCACCCCGCATCCGCGGCCGGCTTCGGCTTGTCGTTGTCGGCCTTTGTTTTTTTCTCCGGCGGCGGATCGCCGATCGGAGGCTTGTCCCTGCCGGAGCTGTCGCCGGCGAACCCGACCTTTTCCGCGATTAATTCGGTGATCCACCGTTTTTCGCCTTCCTTGTTCCGGTAATCTCGATTTTCAAAACGGCCCTGGATGAAGATCGGCTTTCCTTTTTTGAAATATTTACAGACGAATTCGGCCCTCTCGCGCCAAACGACCACATTGAAAAAATCCGCCTTCTCCTTTCCATCCACCTTATAGGGCCTGTCCACCGCGAGGCGAAACGTCGTCACCGCGATGCCGCTTTCCGTATGCCGGAGCTCGGGGTCCTCGACCAGGCGGCCCATCGCAAGCGAAACTTGAAACATGTCAGCACCTCCGCATCAGCCTGCGCGTAATTTTTTTATCCCGTTCGGCGTGGATGGCCTGAAACACCTTTTCCTCCCGGAGATAATCATCCATTTGCGCATGTTTTTGATCTTCCTGGGCTTTCCAGTCCTTCCAGGCCGGACAACCGGAGTGGCAACCTACGGATCTGCCCGTACAGTCCTTACAGGGCGGCGGCGTGAACGTCATGATCCGCAAACCTCCTGTGTTTATTTTTCATCCGGGTGAGGGCTTTGAGATCATCCCAGGAGGGCGTCCGGCCATATTTTCGACAGATGCCCATATAACGTCGAAGCATTTTTACACTCATCAGGAATCCTCCTTACTTTTTCGCCCGGCCTGCGACTCTTGAGCCGCAAGGATAAGCTCCTCGATCGATTTTTTCAGATCCAGCAGGCGCCCGATGTTTTTCTCAAAAACGGGCCGCTCTTTTTCCGTGATCTGCCCGTCTTCCGCGATGTCCGAGATAGTTTCGGCAATCTCGTCGATATTCCGCGTCAGCCGGCCGATCTTCATGGCGGCGCTTTCCAGATTCCGGGGAGCGAGCCTGTCGACCTTTCCGCATCCGAGGGGGCACTGGCTGGAGCAGTAGTAATTCATCAGATCCGGCGCATTGTAGCTGCAGGCCATCAGGTTGACCTCTTCCGGATGGGGGCTTATGTTGCCTAATTCGATGTTTGCAAGCCTTGTGCGGTCAATACAAACGATCTGTGACGCGCTCTCGCGGCTGTGCAGCCGATCGTCGTATTCCGCAGCCCGGATTCGTGCGGTATAATAGGCATTTCCGCTTGCTTTCGTGGCCTTTTGCACGATTGAAATTTCACCTCCGCATGGTATGCTATGGACAAGGGTTATCGCACATTACACCCCCTTCCGTATGGCCTGAGAGATAATCCGATACGGCCTTGCCCGCGTTCGCCATCATTTTCCTGTCATATTCAGCCCGTTCCGGTTCCGGCATAAAGACTGTCTGCTTGATCGGCCGGAACGCAATCGTCCCCTTTGGAGAAGGCATCTGCTCGAACACCGTTTCCTGCCGGCAGCGCACGGAGCCGTCGCCGGTCTTCTGGACTATGTAACTGACCGCCGTGAAAATAAACGGCTTCTTCGCTGCCATGCGAATCACCTCCTCTATAGTTACTAGGCTGCCGGATTGTCCTATGCCTGGTCCGAACGGCGCACCACAGACAGAGGTAGCCTCCGCGCGGAATCGGATGCTTGATGCTGATGATCATCCATCCGTTTTCGCCTCCTTCGGTAGATGGAGTGTGTCAAGAGCGAATTCAATAGCGGAAGCCCAATCTTGTGTGGCCTGCGATTTCGACAGCTTGTCTTGTGCAACCATATCGCGTAAAACCTCCACTCTGATTCTTGAAACGGTCAGTTTATCTGTTTTGTCCATCTGCCCTCGCCCTCCTCCAACAGATCAAATTTTTTCAGCTCCGCGAGCGGGATTTCCACGGCCTTGTAGTCCCCATCCGAAAAAGGAAGCAGGCGCCTTAATAAATTCCGTTTTGCGCATCGGCGGCACGTCGAATAATGCGCCAGCACCAGATTATACAGGTGCGTTTTGGTTCCCCTGAGCTTCATCGCCCTCCTATGCGCTTTGCTGCAACAGTTTTGTTTCCTCTGTAATGATGAAATCAATAGACACACCCAGGAAATGAGCTATTTTGTCGGCGAGGAGCAACTCCAGATTTTTCTGGCGATCGCCATTTTCAATTTGGTTGTAGTAGCTTAGCGAAATGTCAAGCCTTGAAGCCATATCTTGTTGAGTTAAGCCACGTTGCTCTCGTTTCTCCCTCAGATAGCCCCGCATTACATCACCACCATTTCTTTGCATTTTGTCAAGATTTTCTTTATATTACCATTAGTTTTGCAATATGTCAAGTGAATTAGCCCATTTTCTTGACGATTTGCAAATTATTATTTACTTCACATATTGCAAAGTTTATACTATTTTCAGAATTGAGGTGCACGCATGAAAAGACTAAGAGAATTGAGAAAAAAGCAAAAGATATCCATGCGTGATTTTGGAAAACTATTTGGATTGGCGGAAAGCACAATATCTCTTTACGAAACAGGGAAGCGTCAACCGGATAATGAGATGCTTTTAAAATTCGCAAATTTTTTTAATGTTTCGGTTGACTACTTACTCGGAAATGAACAAAAAGAGAAGGCTGTTGGCAATAATGCCAACAGCCCTGATCCAACGATTGATGATGCAATTAAGATTTTAAAGAATCTTCCCCCTGATTTTCGGGCACATGCGCTTGACGATCTGCGATCTCTTGCTGCTTTAGTAGATAAGCATAATAAGAAATGAACTGATCATGCGTAAGCTTTCGCAGCAGCTCGTAAGCCTCATCTTCTTCGCTTCGATGCCTTTCCTTTTTCCCCAATGTATATCCCCCGCATTCGTTGAACTGCAGTTCATACAGTTTTTTTCGTCCCGGTTACGATACCTTCATTATCACACCGAAAATGCATAACATCAACAATGTGTGGCAAAAAAAATTTTTATAAAAAAAGTCCGTTCGCTACTGCAAATAGGGAACGGACTGCATGAATTAAGGAACTCTCTGAAATTGTCCCTCAAGAGCATTATATAATTTTGGCGGATTATGTCAAATAATTTTTGAGGGGTGTAATTATGGACTTCATCGACCAGGTCAAACAGTTCTCCAAGCGCGTCGAAGGGCTGAAAGATTCCCTGCAAACGGAAGAGGCGACCAAAACCTCTATCATCATGCCGTTCTTTTCCCTTCTTGGATATGACGTCTTTAATCCTGAGGAATTCGTTCCGGAATTCACGGCGGACGTCGGGATCAAGAAGGGAGAAAAGGTCGACTACGCCATCATGTCGGAAGGCGCCCCCGTCATCCTGATCGAGTGCAAGTGGATCGGGGAAGATCTTGAAAGCCACGATTCGCAGTTGTTCCGTTACTTCGGAACCACCAACGCCAAGTTTGCCATTCTTACAAACGGTTTGATCTACCGGTTCTATACTGATCTCGAAGAACCGAACAAGATGGACGAATCACCCTTCCTTGAGATAAACATCCTCGATATCAAGGACAACCAGATTGCGGAATTGAAAAAATTCCAAAAATCCACTTTCAATGTTGGTGATATTTTTAATTCTGCGTCGGAGTTGAAATACTCTCATCAGTTCCGGACGGTCTTCGCCAACGAACTGCAAAATCCTTCGGATGATTTTCTAAAATTTTTTCTCACTTCCGTTTACTCTGGCGTAAAAACCCAAGCTGTTTTGGAAAAATTCCGGCCCATTCTCAAAAGGGCGCTGAACGAATACATCAGCGAGCTAATGAATGATAAAATCAAGTCCGCTCTCAGTGCGAATACGGAAAATCAGCCGCAGGCGGAATCCTCCCCGACACCCGTCGAAGAAGAAAAGTCTGAAGAACCGGAGAACAGGATTAATACAACTGCTGAGGAGCTGGAAGCATTTTTCGTGGTGAAGATGCTCTTAAAAGACACGGTTTCTGTTGACAACTTGGCCTATAAAGACACGATCAATTATTTCTCGGTACTCTATCAGGGGAAGACTACGAAATGGATCTGCCGTTTTATTTTTACGAGCGGTCATAAGTTGCTGGCCATCCCGGATGAAAATAAAAAAGAAATCCGTTATCCTTTGGAAAATATTTACCAGATTGAGGATCATAAAGGCGCTCTCATCGAAGTAGTTAAGCGTTACATATAATTGCGGAGGTACAAAAATGAAAATCGGCATCCGCCGGCCTTCTGCGAAAAAAATGTTCAGGGCCCGCACAACAAGCCGGGCGAAACGAGCGGTCAAAAAGGCCTTGATCCCCGGATATGGAAAAAAGGGAAGAGGATGGATCACAAACCCTAAAAAAGCGGTATACAACAAAGTTTACCATAAAACGACAATCGGGCTTGGTGGTCTTCTCAAAAAATTATTCAAATGAAAATGGACCCCGCGCCCTTCCGACGCGGGGACTCCCTTCCCAGGAGGAATAACAAAAATGAAGATCGCGGCATCCTACATCCGAGTTTCTACAAACGACCAGCTTGAATACAGCCCGGACAGCCAGCTTGAAAAAATACGCGAATACGCGAAGCAAAACGACATGATCCTTCCCGAAGAATTTATCTTCCGCGAAGAAGAGGGAATCAGCGGTAAAAAGGCAAATAAGCGGCCGGAATTCATGCATATGATCGGCCTCGCGAAAAAGAAGCCGAAGCCGTTCGACGTAATTATCGTGTGGAAATTCTCCCGCTTCGCGCGCAACCGGCAGGACAGTATTGTCTATAAATCCATGCTGCGGAAACAGTTAGGCATCGACGTCGTTTCCGTCACCGAGCCGATCGGCGACGACAAGATGTCCATTATCGTCGAGGCCATGATCGAGGCGATGGACGAATACTATAGCATCAATCTGGCCGAAGAGGTTCGGCGCGGCATGAATGAAAAGGTTTCCCGCGGCGAGCCGGTTACGATCGCGCCGTTCGGATATTTCCTTCAGGACAAAAAGCTGGTCGTCGACCTGGAAACCGCGCCGCTGGTTCGCATGATTTTTGCCGATTTTATCACCGGCATGGGTACCCGCGCGATTGCCATGAAACTCAACACAATGGGGATCCGCACCCGCCGCGGAAACCGGTGGGAAAACCGCACCATTGAATACATTCTCCGCAATCCGGTCTATATCGGTAAGATCCGCTGGAACCCGGCCGGCCAGACCAGCCGCAATTACAACGACCCGAACATCGTCATCGTCGACGGCGGCCACGAGCCAATCATCGATCCCGAAACCTGGAAGAAAGCCCAAGATCAGATCGCAAAAAACAAACTTATGTACGGCAGATCCGCCGGCGCGAAAAAATGTCCGGCATATCCCCTTCAGGGGATCGTGAAGTGCAGCAGCTGCGGCAGTTCTCTGACCCGTATGTCGAAGGGCATGATGCAGTGTCTCGCTTACTCGCACGGGCAATGTGACTATTCCCACGGAATCATGTACAACCGCCTAGAATCAATGGTCTATGCTGCGCTCGCAGAAGATCTGAGAGAAGGAGAAATCCACATCGCCCTGAAGATCCTCCCAGAAAAGCAGTACGAATCGGATGCGATCGAAAAGCAGATTCAGCGCGAAAAACAGAAGCTGCAGCGCATCCGCGAAGCGTATGAGAACGGCATCGATACCATCGACGAATACCGGGAAAACAAGCAAAAAATTACCGACCGCCTGAAAAAACTGCAGTCGGAGCAAATCACCACAAAGCCGCCGGCGAAGAAGCAACTCACTACGAAGTTGCGCAGCTCCCGCCAAGGAGTAATGGCCGTCCTGAAAGACCCCCACGTCGGCGCCGGCGAAAAGAACATCCTGTTGCGGTCCTTCATCGAAAAGGTCGTCTACAACAAGGTAAAGAACCAGGTCGAGATCTATTATTATATTTGAGGTATCACTTTTTGGTGTACGGCGGGCCGCACGGTGAGATCGGCGCTTCGCTGCGTTACCTGAGCCAACGCTACGCCATGCCGTACCCGGAGCTCAAAGCCATTCTGACCGATGTCGGCACGGAGGAGCTCGGCCACCTTGAGATGGTGGGCACCCTCGTCTACCAGTTGACGCGCAACCTCACGCCGGAGCAGATCCAGGCGGCGGGGTACGACGCCTACTTTGTCAACCACACCACGGGCGTCTACCCGCAGAACGCAAGCGGCGAGCCCTTCAACGCCGACGGGCTCTCTTCGACGGGCGACACGCTCGCGGACATCCACGAAGACCTTGCGGCGGAACAGAAGGCCCGCATGACCTACGACAACATCCTCCGCTTCTGCGGCGATGAACCGGACGTGAGGGACGCCATCCGCTTCCTGCGCGCCCGCGAGGTCGTGCATTACCAACGCTTCGGCGAAACGAAGCGTACAAGGGGACAAAACAGAAAGGCCGCAGAAATACTGGGCTTATTTTTTATTCCATCGGTTGCGCGTTTGGCTATCCTTGATGTTATAGTTCACTGGGGTCGCGTCCCACGGGATAATCTCGTCCATGATTTCCAGAAATTCTTCCCGCCGCGTTTCCTTCTCTCTTGGATAGCGCAGATTAAATCAGAGGTTCCTTAATATTTCGAGTTTCATGGGATACCTAAAAGGGAAGACTGCAACCATGATTTTTGAGAAACATGGAAACTTGAGGACGGTGGGGCTCAATGAGGCAACGATCGCAAAGTATATTAGAGAACAAGAAAAACAAGATCAGGTAGAGGACAAGCTGACAACGAAGGAATACAAAGACCCTTTTAAGGGTTAGCCGGTATTCAGTCCACTACGGCTTGAACAAAGTGAAAAGGGCTGTTGCAAAATAGCCTCGTCGAAAAATAATGCACAAAAAATGCGTCTTGATTAGGCTTTTTA
>ENA-UOOI01002170-UOOI01002170.1-fermentation-metagenome-genome-assembly--contig:-NODE-2170-length-17823-cov-3.195801_pt1 | contig 17823 bp, 15 predicted proteins | sample MGYA00245779_ERZ724027 | MGnify/ENA primary metagenome ERZ724027 (study PRJEB28704, sample SAMN03018318) | fermentation metagenome | biome: anthropogenic terrestrial biome; feature: soil; material...
CTTTCGTGCGCGCCGAACGCGTTCATCAGAATGGTCAGATCCTGAAGGCCGTTGTCCGGGCAGAACGGGATCGTGTTGCCGTCACCGCTTAGATTCTGATCCTTAAACGCCTTCAGCACTTTGTACAGATCGTCCGTCGTATCGGGAACTTCCATTCCTATCTTATCGAGCCAGTCTTTGCGGATCGCATAGATTTCACCTGTTCCGATCTCCGTGGTGCCCGGCAGGCTGTAGTATTTCCCGTCCGCGCCTTTGGACTGTGCCTTCAGATCCGGCATGTCGTAGGGCGGGTTTTCAAAAAACGCCTTGATGTCCGGCGCATACTGATTGATGAGATCGTCCAGCGGGATGATGGCGCCCGAAGAAGCATACTTGTCAAATGTCGACTTGCTGTCAGCCGCGGAATAGCTTACCAGGTCAGGCAGGCTTCCCGAGGCCATAATGAGGTTCAGTTTGGTGAGGTTGTCGTCCGCCGGAAGAAGCTGCCAGTCAAGATGGATGTTTGTCCTTTTTTCAAGTTCCTCAAATACCTCCATTTTGTTCCCGTATTCGGCGTCCCCCCAGTTATAGCACACGAACTTCAGCGTCAGTTTGTCCTTGACGATCGGGAGGGAACTCCCTTCCGAGGCGGCGCCGGATGAAGCGGAACCCGCGCTTTCCGCGGAACCCGCACTTCCCTCGGAACTCGCGCTTCCCCCGCCGGAACACCCCGCGGCGCCGAAAACCAGGGCAGCGGCCAGAAAAAAGGCGATGGTCTGTTTCCTTAACAGTCTCATACTCTACTTCCTCCATTTCAGAATCAATTTTTTATATTCGGAAAGATGGCAGCCTTACGGGGCGGCCATAATGGAACACAAAACCGATAACCCGGCGGACCGGGACTTGGAACCAGCGTTATCCCTTGACGGACCCTACCATGATGCCCTTGACGAAATATTTCTGCAGAAACGGATATACGCAAAGGATGGGGACCGTGGAAACGATGATGGTGGCATAGCGCACGCTCAGGGAAATCAGATCCTTCCGGTCGCTCACCTGATTTGTCATGCCGTTTGCTCCCCCCACCGCGAGCAGAATCTTCCGGAGTTCCATCTGCAGCGGATATTTGGCTTCGTCGTTCAGATAAAGCAGGGCGCTGAAATAACTGTTCCAGTGATACACCGCGTAAAAGAGCACCATCACGGCCATCACCGGACCGGAAAGCCGGATGACGATGCGGAACAGCACCTGGATGTCGTTGCAGCCGTCGATCCGCGCCGCTTCAATGATGCTGTCCGGCAGCGCCTCGAAAAAGGAACGCATGATGATAAGGTAAAACGCATCGATCGCCGTGGGAATGACCATGGCCCACTTGTTGTCCATCAGGCCGACCCCTTTGACGACCAGAAAGGTCGGGACAAGCGGCGGAGTGAAAAACATCGTGAACGCCACGAAAAAGTTGATAAACTTTCTCCCCGAAAAGTTTTTTCTGGAAAGGGGGTACGCCATGATGGTCGTCATCAGGACGTTGACAAAAGTCCCCACCACGACATACCAGAGGGTGTTCTTATAGGAATTCCAGAGGCTGTCCGACTGAAAGACTTCCGCGTAGGCACCGTCATTAAATCCCTTCGGGAGAAGAATGACGTCTCCCCGCGCGATGGCGTATGGATCGCTGAACGATGCGCTCAGGATATAGACAAACGGATACAGGGTACATGCTACGACCAGGGCGATCAGGATATCGTTGATGATGTAAAAGACTCTCTCACCCTTTGTTTCCCGCGCTCCCATTTAAGCGCACCTCCTTTACCAAAGGCTGACCTCGCTGATTTTTCTGCTCAGCCGGTTTACAAAATAGACCAGTACAAAATTGATGGCCGACTGGAACAGCCCGACTGCCGTGCCAAAGCTGTATTCTCCCCCCACGATGCCGCGGCGGAACACATAGGTGTTGATGACATCCGCCGTCTCGTAGGTGCTGGTGTTGTACATCAGGATGATCTTTTCATATCCGACGGAAAACATCCCGCCCACGCTCATAATCAGCATGATGACGATCGTCGGGACAATTCCGGGCAGCGTGACGTGCCATATCTGCTGAAATTTTCCGGCTCCGTCAATCTTGGCCGCCTCGTAAAGCTGCGGGTCGACTCCCGCGAGCGCAGCAAGATAGATAATGCAGCTCCAGCCAAGATCCTGCCAGATGCCGGAACCGATATAGATGGTCCGAAACCACCCGGGACTGCTCATAAAATTAATTGTGCTGCCCCCCATGCTCTTGATCGCGAGGTTAATCAGCCCGTAATCCGGATCGAGAAGCTCGCTTACGATGCTGACTATCACCACCATGGAAACAAAATGGGGCAGATAACTTAAAGTCTGGGAAATCTTCTTAAAAAACCGGTTGTGAACCTCGTTCAGCATCAGGGCGAATAGGATCGGCGCCGGAAAGCCCCAGAGCAGGCCGTATAGGTTCAGCAGCACGGTATTCCGCAGCAGCCTGCCGAAATACGGGCTGTTAAAAAACTGCTGAAACCACTTGAATCCCACCCAGGGGCCGGCGAATACCCCGCGGAACGGCGAAAAGCTTTCAAAGGAGATTACCAGGCCGATCATCGGCGTATAAAGGAAAACGGCGAAATAGACGACGCCCGGCAGTACCAGAAGCCACAGATACCGTTCCCGCCACAGGGTTTTCCACCGCCGGGTTCTTCCGCGCTCCTCGAACGCTTTCCTCGTGATCCGGTCCGGACCGGCATATGTTCCGGCTTTCAAAAGAGACCACCTCCATGTAATAAAAAAAGACAATGAAGCCGTATACTGCGTTTATAGCATCTACAAAAACCTCATTGTTTTTGATTGAGCATATGAAATATTCTATTTTCGACGATACCCCGCCGCGTTCTTTGAGGCCGCCGCCCCTCCCGGCACCGGGCGTCAATAGGCGGTGCTGTAGGAAAGCCTGCTGGCCGAGCAGATCCTGCTATATAAATTGCAGGCTGTCAGCCCCGGTTTTCCCAGAAAGGGCATCTTTTCCTGCTCGAGCTCCTCCAGAGAATCCGTTTCCCCGTTTAAGTAGGAACAGAGCCTGTCTTCCGCGGTCTCCAGCCTCGCGAGCAGCCCGCCGTATCGGATGTCGAGGACTTCCCATCCAACGGGCTTATAGGTATCCATCCACAGACGGCGGTGGCAAAGCCTCAGATCCTCCACCCTTCTGCAGAGATCCGGAAGGACCTCTTCCAGAATCCGTTTTAGTTCCTTTCTGTCCTTTTTCCGGTAAGCGTCCGTCATCGCGATACCCACTTCCGATTTTTCGGAGAGAACCTCGGCGGTTTTTCCGAGAAAGCGGAACAGAAATCCGAATTCCCCGCTGCGGCCTTCGCTCTCCCGGAACGCTTTTGCGAGCTTCGAGTAATGGACGCCCATCCCCAGCCCCCGGATGTTTTCATCAAACAATCCGAGAAGCGGATCCTGCCACATGAGATACCTGCTCGGGTTGGTATATTTCCAGCCCTCCAGCGCGGGCGTCCCCGGGAGCTTGTCCAGGAGCGTGATCCGTTCAAAATCCTCCAACCGGCATCCGGTGCAGAACTGAAACCGTTTTTTGAGCTTTTTTCGATCCGGCTTTTCTGCGTACCCGTTTTCCGCATAAAACTGCATTCCAAGCAGTCCCTCGTAGAGATTGCTTTCACATCCGCCGTCGCCCCACAGGGTGGCGATGACTTCCCGGACCCCCGCTTCCCTGCACGCCTCTAAAGCGGGGCCGGACGTCGCGAAGGTCTTGTCATAATCCACCGCATAGCCGTTCCAGCACCAGATGCCTCCCGCGAAGACCGGTACGCTGCCAAATTCCCGGTGCTTCGAAATCATCGCGGCGTATGTTTCCTTTTTCTGATGTTCATAGTCCCAGTAAACGAGCTGAACCCCTTTCGGCACGCTGGAAAGCATCGCGGGGGAGAACTGCACGTCCGGATCGTAATAATCCCCTGTTTCCGAGGCGGCCCGGAAATACATGTCGCTCCAGATCATCGGCTTCAGGCCAAGTTTCCCGGTAATTTCCAATACCTTTCCAAGATGCTCGTTCATGATGTCAAATTTCGGCCTCAGGCCGTTCCGGAGAAGATATTCCCCCTGCCCGAGCCGGAACGCCTCGTCCATCCCGATATGGATCCTCCGCGAACGGAACGGCGCGGACGCCGCCGAAAGGATCTTCCCGATCAGTTCATAGGTCTTCGGTTCCCCGACCAGCAGCGTGTCATCATCGTCCCGGATATCCCAGTACCGTTCCCATTTCAGCACGTCAATCAGATGGGCAAGGGTCTGGACGCAGGGCACCATCTCTATTCCGAGCGCATCGGCATAGTCGTCCGCCGCTTCCAGCTCTTTTCGGGTATATCGCCCGCGCATATATCCAAACCGCGGTTCGCCTTTCACTTCATAACTATCCTCGGCGTAAAGGAGGAAGAGGTTAAGGCCCATCAGCGCCATCAGTTCCAGAACGCGCTTTAAATTTTTGGGATGGATGACCGCGTTATTCTGAGAAACGTCGATCATCACCCCGTCACTCTGAAACTGCGGGTGCTCCGTCACCCGAAACACGTCTTTTTCCCCGCACTCTTCCACCAGAAGCCCGAGCGCACGGAAAAAATGTATCCGGTCCCGATAGAGGATTTTCGCTCCTTCCGCGGACTTCTCGACTTCAAGCCTGTCCTCCGGAATCCTCTCTACCCGGACGGGCAGTCCGTCTTCTCTGACGGTAAGGCCCAGACGCCGCGAAAGGATTGAAATTCCCTTTTCCAGCCCGCCGATCTCTCCGGTAAACCAGACGTTCATTCGTCTTCCCCCCGCCGCAATTTGGGAATTTCCCCGGCGACTCCCTCGATGATCACGGGGTCCTTTGCCGGATCCAGCCATTTCAGAACGGAAAGCAGATTCTCTTCTGAAAGGGCGGTACAGCCTTCGGTCGCGCTTCCGGGTCCATTCCATACGTGGAGGAAAATGGCGCTGCCTTTTCCGGGAACCCGTTTTTCGGTGTTATAGCCGATGACGGCGGCATAGTCATATTCCGCCCCGGTCAGCCCCAGGTTTTCCGCCGATTTCCACCGGCCGTCCGCCTCTCCGGTCTGAAACGTGTTATAAAAGGCCGATTCCGGGTCGTCCACCCAGTAACTGTCCGTATCCACCTGCCGGTAAGGGAATCGGACTCCCGGATTTGGACGGTTTCCGAAACACATTGGAATGGAAAATACGCCCGAGGGGGACTTGTGATCCCCTTCCCGTTTTTCCCCCGGAGCCGCGAAGCCGCCCATCCCCACAACGGCCTGCACCGGAGCCATCCCCTGCCTCCATGCGTTCCCGTTTTTTTCCCAGGTCTGCAGAAAGGCGTCGGACAGGCCGTACCGTTGGGCGGCCACAATCACGACCTGCCTGGATTTCCCCGTACCTTCGAGAGCACCGACATCAAAAGGCCCATCCGCTTTGAGATCCGCTCTCTCCCGCGGAGCGGATTTTTTCCAGACAGAATTCATCCGGCACACCCCCAACCCTATGAAAATGAGAATCCCCGCGGCTGCGGCAGCCGCAACCAGAAATTTTCCATTTCCCATCCTTTCCTGCTTTCTTTCCATCCGGTTCCGGAAGTCCCGCCGTCATTTCAGAATTCCGGCGTATAGGATAAGTCCGCTTTTTCCCATTTCGGCTTTTTCACCTGGAATTTTCGGAATCGGATCCTGCTGCAGTAGGTGCCGAGGCCGACCCGGTTGCTGTCCGGATCGGAAATCGGATCCGGATCCCTTAGTTCCAGCACCACGGTTCCGTCCACCGCGACAAAGCACATATGGCCGATTGTGCCAGCCTGGATATGATATTCCCTTCCGGACTCCGGCACGAGGCTGCTCGAGAGGGCAAAGAGATCGCACGTTGGATATCTCTCAATCCCCGTCCGTCCGGTCCACCATCCGCCGACTCCCGCGATATACCCTTCCGCGGCGTCATTTCTTTCCGTATCCCAACCCTTCGAACGCCAGGAAAAATTCAGATCGTTCCTGCAGGGCGGCACCATCGTACCGTAAAAATCCAGCATCACGTCACCCGGGAACTGCCTGCGCGAATAGATCAAAGCCCCGCCGTTTTCCCGGTTGAAACCCGTGAGGACGCCGTGGTCCGTCTTCCAGGTTCCTCCCGTGATCTCCCAGTTTTGAGCCAGGCTGTTTTCCGTAAACGGATCTTCCATCAGGATTCCGGACTCCTCCGGAACAACACGGCTCTGATGCACATAAAACATTTTATGAAACTCCCTTCCGTCCTGTTTCCCTTTCAGCGGACGCCCCGCGGTTCTGCCGCTTTCACCATGGCGGCCGCCTTCTGCTGCATCTGCCCGCCCTGATATTCGGACGGTGGGAAGCCGAATGTCCTTTTAAAAGCCTTGCTGAAAGACTGGACGCTCAGAAAATTCAGCATCATCGCTATCTGGGTAATGCTGTACTGGCCGCTGTCCATCAGTTCCAGGCTTTTTTCCATTTTCTTAAAGCTGATAAATCTCTGGAGGGTCATGCCGGCTTTCCGTCGGAAAAGATGGGAGAGATAGGTGCTGGAATATCCAAGTTCCGCCGCGATGCTTCGGACATTGCCGACCGTCAGGATGTTCTTTTCGACATGCCGGATCACACCGTACACCGTTCCGCCCACGACATTTTCCTTTGCCTCTTTCGCGTACCCGGCCGTCTGGGGTTTTTCCCCGGCATGGAAGGTCCGGTAGGTCAAAATGATAATCTGCGTGAGATAACAGGAAACCATCTTCTGCGAATAGGGCGAAACGCTGTAAATTTCTCCGAGCATCTTCAAAAAGAACTCCGTGATTCCCATTCTGTCCTTCTGTTTCCGCTCTTTGATGGGAGAACTGAAAAACTCGAATACGGACCTTAGATCCGCGTCCTTTTCTTCCAGGTCTACCCGAAATCCGACATAGAGGAATCTGAGGTTATGCTGGCTGGATGACCGGATGGAATGCCTTTCCCCTTCCCGGTTAAGGAAAATATCCCCTTCCTCTACCGGAAAGGCTTTTCCGTCCACCGAGAACGAACCTTCCCCCGCCAGGATAAAGCTTATCTCGCTGCATACCTGGACATGCTCGGGCACCTCATAGCCGCATTCGCAGCAGAGTTCCCCTACCTGAAACAGGGTGATCGGCCCGTATCTCCTGGGTTTTCTGAAAAACTCGTTGTCAAATTCGAACCGTCTTCCGAGGACATTCGTCTCATCCATTTCGCATCCCTTCCCTGCGGGTTAAAGGCAGTTTTTTTTAAGCGGGAGTCCGGAAAAGGCATATTCGGGATTTAAAGACGGATCCAGATCCCTGGGTTTTTCGCGGCATCCGCGGCCCGTTCCAGCACCGACATGATTTCTATCGTCTCCTCGGCGGGGACGGCCCCCTCCCCCGTCTGGAAAAACCGTATGATATGGGAAAGAAAGTTCTCAAAATAATTCGTGCAGCGGTCTACCGCCGCCGTTTTTTCCCCGTATCCTATGGTAAACCCGAACGGGCAGTCCCATCCGAACATGCTGACCGTTGCCCGTCTTCCGTCCTCAAATTCGAGCAGGAGGCCCGGCGTGGTTTTCGTCCCCGAGTACAAAAGCCGCCTGACTCTGCCGCCCATCAGCGCGAGGATCGGCTCCACCTGATGAATAAGATAGGTCTGGAAACTGCCCGGGCCCCTGGAGTCAATATAGTCGATCCCCTTCCTGTCAATCCCACGGAACTCATCCGAAAACCGCAGCGCGGAGCAGGAATACATCGGGGTGTTTCCCCTCTTTGCCATCGCAAAGATCCTTTCCGCCGCGGCACGGGAAGGGGCGAAGGTCTTGTCGATAAAAGTGCGCTTGCCGGAACGGAGCGGAAGCTCCGAGAGTTTTTCATGCTGCTCCGGGTTATCGGGGGAAAGGATCATCAGGCAGTCGCTTTTTTCGACCAGATCCGCTAAAGACCCGGCAAGGGGGACGCCGTATTTTTCACTCCACTCCCGGCTGCAGAGGCCTTCCGGGGCGTCTTTTTCCGCCCACGCGCAGGCTACCTCCTCTTCGCCCCCGGAAAGTTCCCGGATCATCGCCGGATAATGATCCGCGTGCCACTCGTCCAGATAGTAATCGAGAAACCCGATTCGAATCATTTTTCCGCCTCTGGAAGACTGATTTCCCGTCTCTTGTCGGAAGAATCATAAAGAGCCTGGATGATCTGCTGCGTCCTCATAAACCGATCAATATGGGAAGGAAGCTTTTTCCCTGTCTGAATGCAGTCGAGGAACGAATCGATTTCATTCTGAAAAGGCGGCTTGGAAGGGAACGAAGGGGTAATTTCCAGCAGGCTTCCGCCGCGTGCGGTATAGAGCTTGAAATTGCCGAGATACTTTAGCCGGATTCCCGCCTTGTCTCCCAGAAAATCCACATACATCTCTTCCTCGCCGATATTCTGGGCCCACGCCCCATTAAGGGAAATGGTGGGACCGTCCGTCCGGATCAGGCCTGTGATGAAATCCTCCACGTCATAGATTCCGTCCAGTTTCGGCGGGCCCGCCCACATGTCCACATAGGTATAGTCCCGTATTTTCTTTCCCAGCCTGCTGTACGCCTGACCGCTTACCGTCTGAGGGACAGGATCCCCGACGCAGTGAAGAATCAAATCGATAAAATGCACGCCCCAGTCTATCAAAACGCCACCGCCGGAAATGGAACGCGTCGTAAACGCCCCTCCCAGGCCCGGGATGGAGCGCTGGGATCGGAAACTGCCGTAGACATGATAGACTTCCCCGAGCGCGCCGGATTCGATCAGTTCTTTGACTTTGTTTACCGCCGTATTGAACCGGTTGACCATGCCGATATTTAAAATCTTTCCGGTCTCATGCTGAACCCGCTGCATTTCGAGAGCTTCCGCATAGGTCCTCGCGGCCGGCTTTTCACAAAGGACGTGCTTGCCTGCCTTCAGCGCGTCCGTCGCGATTTTGCAGTGCAGGTTGTTCGGCGTGCAGACCGAAACGGCCTCCACTTTCGGATCCTGAAGCACTTCGCGGTAATCCGTCACCGCTTTGCCGCAGCCGTACTTCCGGACCATTTCCCTCGCGCGCTCCGGCACAATATCGCAGAAATACAGAACCTCCGCCTGTTTGTTGTTGTGATAGGAAGGGGCATGCGCATTTTTTGCGATATTCCCGCATCCAATGATTCCAATCCCCGTTTTTCCCATTTTCCGCCCCCGAGTGATTTGCTGCAACGAAATTTCAGATACAAATCTGTTTTTCCAATTATAGCTTCGGCCGCGGGATCCTGCATCGTTTCGAACTGAGAATCTGATTGTCCGAATTTGTCATTTCGTTCCCGGATCAGATTAAAAATATCATCTGACAGCGGGCAGGAAAAGTCAAGAACCGCTTTTTGGCAAAAAGGTGGACAATCTCAGACAAGCGGAGGGATTCCCCCAGGGTCTATAATAGGGACAAGGGCTGTTTGCGCCAATTTCAAAAAATGGAGATAATCAAAAGGATGGAAAAAGTCTACAGAGTCATGGTCATTGGATGCGGGCATATGGGGGAAGCGCATCTGCGCGATATCTATTACCGGGACAGGATCCATCTTGCCGCCGTGATTGACAAAGACCCCGGCAGGGCGGAACTGGCCGCGAAAAAATTCGGCGCCGACCGTTTTGGCACGGATTACCGGGACTTCCTGGATTCTGGAAAAATCGACATCGCCGTCATTGCCACCTATGCGGCATCTCATCTCCGGATCCTCCGTGACTGCCTCGGGGCGGGAATTCACGTCCTGTGCGAAAAGCCGGTCGCTTCGACGCTGTCGGACGCCGAGGAATTTTTCAGGACCGCGCGCGGCGCAGGGTCAAAGGTTCTCGTCGGACATATTCTGCGGCATAACGAAACATACCAGAAGGCAGCTAAACTAATCCGGGAAGGCGCCATCGGATCGCCCATCGTGATGCGGATGGTCCAGAACCATCACACCATGGACTGGGCTCGTTATAAAAGGCTGCTCGCGGACTGTCCTCCCATTGTCGACTGCGGAGTGCACTATTTTGACGTCATGCAGTGGTTTACCGGGGAAAAAATTGTGAAGGTAAGCGGAGTGAAAGCCTCTGTGGACAGCGATGTGCCCGCCGGATCCTATAACTACGGCATTGTGACCGCGGCCCTTTCCGGGGGATCCGTCGGCTATTACGAGGCCGGATGGGGCAACACGGTCGCGTCCGGCAACCTCAAGGAATTCATCGGCCCCAGAGGCCGCCTTTCCATTATCCCGGCCTATCAGCGGCAGAGCCACCGCGAAGAAGGGGACTTAATCGAGTTCTATTCCTATCCGCAGAAAGAATATCACGAAATCAATCTCCGGACTCCCCGCAAGCCAACCTATCGGCAGCTGCTGAACCTGATTGGCGCAGTGGAGGGAACCGGGGAATTAAACCCCACGCTCGAGGAAGCCTGGTCCTCCTGCCGCGCCGCGTTTGCCGCGGACCGGGCTCTTCGGACAGGCGCGGCCGTTTCCCTCTCTGAAAATGCGGATTCCGCCCGCGCCGCGGCTTTCCCGAAAGGCTGCGCCCGGGACTTCTCCGCCGTCTAATCTTAAGATGAAGAGCGCCAGAATGTCCCCATCCGTTTCAAAAGAAATCAAACTGCCGGCACGCCAAGGAGGCGTGCCGGCAATCTTTTTTCACCGGTTCCAAAATCCCGGCTTCCGAGAAAAATCAGAATCCGCGGGCCGGTGAAACCGCTTTTCTTTCGGAATGCCCGGAGTCTTCGCCGTCCCCGGACGTTCCGTCCGCAGGCGCGACAGGAACTTCGTCCCCGCCCCGCCGGACGGAAGCATCCAGCGCATTGAGCAGCCGGACCGGCAGTAAAAGCGGCTCATAGCTGACCGGGTTTTTTCGTTCCTTCAGCCGCTTTAAAAAATCAGCAAATCCCTGCTGGTAGATGGAGGAGAGATCGACGGACCGCGCTTCGGTTTTATCCGCCGCGTAGAGAATTCCATAGTATTCCGGGGTGTCCGCGAAATTTACGGTCACGGTAAAGCCGGGATATCGGAACAGGCCGATGAGGGTACCGCCGTTTACGTCGGTCTTTACCGAACGCACGCCGCCTCCGAAGATAGACGTGAGCATTTCGGCGCCGTGGCCGGCGTAGAAATAGAGGCCGCCGTACGGGCTCTGAAGATCGGCAGGAAAATTGAGCGCCGCAGAACGGAAAGTGCCCGACTTCCGCATCCTGCCGAAGGATGTCCGCAGGGCTTCCACGTCGCGGCTGAACTTTACATTGGATCCGCCGGTCAGAAATGTCCCGTGTTCCCGCGCGGCCTTCACCATCTCGAGGGCGTCAGAATAGCGGACCGCCAGCGGCTTGTCAACCCAGGCGGGGATTCCTGCCCTTAAAAACGGAAGCGCATATCTTTTATGCAGGCTGCCGTCCCGCGGAACCACCATCACGGCGTCTACACGTCCCAGCATGTCTTCCGGCTTTTCCGCAATCCGTGGGATCCGCCCTTCCCGGGCAACCTGCCGGGTCCGGCCGCCGTCTCCGCCCCAGATCTCGGTCACCCGGGCTTCGCCAAAGGGAAAGCACCCGTTCTTTCCCGGTAAATTGGCAAGGCGCGCAAAAGTCAGCGCGTGGGTGCTTTCCGATCCGACCATTCCAATCCTTATCACTTCCGATCAGCCTCCCGCTGTCCCAAATCCTTTTCCCGATCCTGTTTCAGAATCCCGCTCCAGACAGCTTCATACTGTTCCGGCGTCCTGCGGGGAAAGGCATCCCGGACGGCACGCGCTTCTTTCGCGCCGTCCGAGAGAAGATCAATCGCTGTCATGGCGAGCAGCTTCGCGGGCAGCAGAATGGCGGTCTCCGGATCCCGGACAGCAAATTCCCTGCTGTGGGCCGAGCCGGAAAAGCCGCTTACCGTAGGCTGAATCACAGGCATCACGGCACCCAGATCCCCCATGTCCGTCGAGCCCGCAAAGGGCAGTCCATACTGGACGGCCTCCTTTCCAATCAGGCGTTCCGCGTTCGCGGCAAACAGCCGGCTCAGGTTCCGATCCTGCCGCAGGGGAAGGTACCCGGGCAGATCTTCGATTTCCGTCCGTGCCCCGACCATATAGGCCGCCCCCCGGATAGCCCGGTTCACTTTCCGGTTCGCGTCTATCATGGCGGGAACCGTCCCGGCCCTTACATAGCTCTCCATCCTGACATCCGCCGGCACGATATTTACCAGGTCGCCGCCTTTGGTGAGAATGGGATGGACCCGGACCGAATCCTCATCGCGGAATGTTTCCCGCTGGGCGTTAATTCCCATGATGGCAAGCGACGCCGCGTTGAGGGCGTTAATCCCCTTTTCGGGCGCCCCGCCCGCGTGAGCCTCTCTGCCGAGAAAGCGGACGGTTTTTCCGATGAATCCCATCGCCGGTCCCCCGACGACCACGCGCCTTGTCGGAAAATCGGCCTCGCTGTGCACCATGAGCGCCATGTCGATATCATCAAAGGCGCCTTCGGATATTAATTCCTGCTTCCCGCCGATATGGGAGATTTTCTTTTTCTGAATCAGGCCGCGGCGGTATTCTATCTCGACATATTCTTCCGCGGGCGTGGCAAAAAAGCACAGATCCCCGTCCAGTTCTGCCATGGCGCCCGCGGCGGAAAGGCCCAGCGCGCAGCCGTACAGCGCGGCAATCTGCGCGTTGTGGCCGCAGGCATGGGCCGCGCCGGTTTCCGGATCGGCGTGGGGATGTCCCGGGCAGCGCACCGCGTCCAGTTCCCCGATGAGGGCGACGCGGCTCTGATGCGATCGACCCCTTGCCCACCCTTTCACGCCGGTAACGGCATGCCGTGTGATTTCCCGAAGTCCAAGCTCTTTGAAAAGCGACAGCACGAGAGCGGAAGTTTTTTGCTCCCGGTATCCAAGTTCCGGATTCTCCAAAATCTTTTCCGCCACTTTATAAATGCGTTCCTTATTGGCGTCCACCGCGTCGCAGACCGCTTTCTTCAGGTCTTCCATGTTTCAGCCTCTTTTTATTGCCATTTTGCAAGATTTTCCCGGACAAATCTGTCGTCGTTCAGCCCGGGATAGGTACGGTAAACCCTGTCGATTTCTTCTGTCTGGCCCGGGGAAAGGATCTCGGACGGATCCAGACACCAGGTTCCTGCCATCAGGCCCTGCCTGCGCAGAATCTCATGTACGCCGGGAATGCATCCGGAGAAACCGTGCGCCGCGTCGAAAACAGCCGCGTTGCAGTCGGTAACCTGGGCCGCCAGCGTAAGCAGTTCCGCCGGGATTTCCTCCCGGTCCCGGTATTTCCGAATCCGCTCGAACATCCGGACGGCCGTGCGCGTCCAGACCGACCAGTGCCCCAGCAGGCCCCCCGCAAAGCGGACGGCGTGTTTCTGCCCGTCCGCAGGAAAAGAATATCTGGTCAGAAGATCGATCACCATGTTGTCATCGTTCCCCGTGTAAAGCGCCACCTGATCCGCGCGGCTGGAATACGCGCAGCCGCGCACCAGATCGATCGTCCGGTAGCGGTCAAACGGCGCGCATTTGAGCGCGACAACATTCGGGGTGTCGGCCACGGCCCGCCAGTAATCGAAAGAGAACCGCCTTCCGCCCACGGCACTCTGAAGATAGAACCCGATGACCGGCATCACTTCCGCTACCGCTCTTGTCCGCTCCACCATCTCGCTTTCCGACAGTCTGCCAAGGCCGGAAGGGCTTAGCAGGACGGCATCGTATCCCAGCTTTCCGGCCAGTTTTGCTTCCGACACCGCCTGCTCCGCAGGTCCGCAGACCCCGGCGACGCGGACGATCGTCTTCCCGGTCCTTTTCTCAAAGCTTTCTATTTCCTCGGCCGAAACCCTCAGCACCGGTTCCAGAAGTCCCACCTCGGGACGCCGGATGGCAAACTGCGTGGTATGGACCGCCGCGGCGATGCCTCCCGCCCCCGCGTCCAGATAATAGCGGAGCAGAACCCGCTGCCCGTGCTCGTCAAATTTCCGGTTCGCGTCAAGTGCCAGTGGAATTGCCGGTATGAACGCGCCTTTCTGTAAAATGGAAAGAGCCTTTCTGTGTCTTTCCATCAGTAATTCCCCTTCCTTTCCTCAAAATGGGTCGGTTTTCCGAGATTCCGTCCGCCGTCCTCAATCCACTGGGCCTGCCATTCTATCATGGTTTCAAGCGGCACATCGGGATATCCGAAAATCCGGCACATTTTTTCCGAATTGCTCAAATAGGCGGTGCCGCTTTCTTCCCCGGAAAAGCTCGGCTCCCTGCCGAGCAGCGCGCCGAGCTTTTCCGCCGTATGCCGGACCGAGACGGTTTCCGGACCGGTCACATTCAGCCGGAACACGTTTTTGTCCGCATACAGAAGGCTTCGAAGCGCGACTTCGGAAACATAGCCCTGCCAGATGCAGTTAAAGCACGGTGTCGAAAGGGAAACCGGTCTTTTTTCCGCGATGTTTCGCGCGAGATCGGAAAGCACTCCATACCTCAGGTCGATGGCGTAGCTGAGTCTGAAAATTGTGATGCGCGTGCCGTACGTCTGAGCGGCGTACTCAAACATTCTCTCTCTTGCGAGGCAGGACATCGCGTATTCCCCGACGGGCTGGGGAGGCGTCTCTTCCGTAGATCCTCCGCTCGAAAGGGGCATCAGGGGATAGATGTTGCCGGTCGAAAAAACGGTGATCCGGGAATTTTTGTACCGCTCCGCCACGCGGGAGGAAAGCCAGGCGTTCGACGCCCAGGTGCCGGCCTCGTTTCCCACCGTATGAAACTTTTTCCCCGCCATGTAGATAACGTTTTCCGAGTCCGGCAGAGAAGAAAGGGTGCCGGGGGCCAGCAAATCGGCTTTTATCGTCTCTATGCCGCGGTCTTCGAGGGCTTTCGCCGCGTCCGGATTGCTGAATCTTGAGACAGCGATAATCCGCTTCGCTTTTCCGGATTTTAATACGGCGTTTCTCGCAAGCTTACAGAGAGTCGGGCCGACCTTGCCCCCCGCTCCCAGAATCATCAGACTACCGTCTAGTTTTCCGAGATCTCTTACCAGGTTCTCCGAAGGCTCCGTCAGGCGTTCTTCCAGAAGAGTCTCCGACCATTTTTTTCTCATCCGACCATCCATCCTTCTTTCTAAAGTGCCGCTGACGCCTTCCCGGGCGGAAACCCGGCGGAATTTCTCATGGAAATACCGGACGGCACCGCTTGGCGTCGACAAGGCGTCGGAGCGCTATCATATAGGCGGCCATCCGAAGCGTCACCCGAAACTGATTCGCAGTGTCCCACACTTCTTCAAACGCTCTGGTGATCAGTTTTTCGAGGGAACGGTTGACTTCCTCTTCATCCCAAAAAAGCGACTGGATATTCTGAACCCATTCGAAATAGGAGACAATCACCCCGCCCGAATTTGACAAGATATCCGGTACGATCAGCGTTCCCTTTTTCTCGAGGATCCCATCCGCTTCCACCGTGGTGGGGCCATTTGCCGCCTCGACAATAATTCTTGCCTGAATGGCGGAGGCGTTTTTTGAAGTAATCTGATTTTCCAGCGCCGCAGGGATGAACACATCCGCGTCGCAGGTAATAACGCCGAAGTTATCCGTATGCCGCACGCCTCCGGCATGATAATCTCTGATCAGCGCGCCGGGTCGGCTCATGAATTTCTGCAGATCCGGAATGTCAATTCCACCGGGGCAGAGGATCCCTCCGGATACGTCGCTGACGCCAACAATACGGCAGCCTTTCTGATACAGCAGCGAACAGGTCACGGATCCCACGTTTCCGAACCCCTGCACGGCGACCCGAATCCCCGAAGCATGGGTGTTCAGTTTTTCCAGCGTCTTCAGCGTGACGAGCATCACGCCCCGTCCCGTCGCCTCATGCCGGCCGAGCGATCCACCGATACAGACAGGCTTTCCCGTGACGACACCCGGCACAGGATAACCTTTCATCATGCTGTAGGTGTCCATGATAATGCCCATGGTTTGGGCATTGGTGTTGACGTCGGGAGCCGGAATATCCTTTTCCGGCCCGATGAGGGGCAGAATCATCGCCGTATAACGCCGGGTCAGCTTCTGGAGCTCCCTCTGACTTAGTTTTCCGACATCAACTTTCACTGCCCCTTTCGCGCCGCCAAACGGGATATTCGCGACGGCGCATTTGAGCGTCATCCAGGCGGCCAGTGCCTTGACCTCATCAATGCTGACATCCGGGTGATACCGGACGCCGCCCTTGCAGGGGCCGCGCAGGCTGGAATGCTGAACACGATATCCCTCAAAAACCCGTATGGTACCGTCGTCCATTTCTACGGGGATGGAAACTTTCAGTTCACGTTCCGGGTATTCCAGAGTGACATATTCGTTCTCCTGATACCCCAGCTTCGCTCCAGCCTTCCTCAGAACGGTCAGCATGTTGTCGTAGGGATTGTAGCGGGTCCCTGCTTTTTTTTCTTCGGACACAGCAAACACCCTTCTTCCTTCCTTTTACGGTTCCTTTTACGGGATTGGAAATGCCGGCCGGCTTCGGATCCCATCGGCACCCTTGTTCAGGGTGTGACTCTATTTTATACGAATGGGCGTCCGCGTTCTCACTCTTTTCTATCAGAAAATTGAACTATTTTATGACGTTGCCGCGCAGGAAAGCAAAGAAGTCCAGGATCGCCGCGCTTCCGGCATAAACCCGGTTTCCGGATCAAGGGCCTTAAAACGCCGCGGGATTATGCCCGTCCATAAATCTCCTTAAGTTAGAGAAACGGCGTATCGGGAAATGGATCCCGGTACGCCTTTTCCGCAAGGTTTTCCTTTGCTACTGACAACCCCCGTCAGCAAGGGACCTGCTTTTTCTTTCTACGGGCACGGACAAAAGCTTCCGTCCGCAAAATCCCGCTGTTTTTAAATACCCGTTACGCTCCGGGCGGCACGGGCCTTCCGCAGACTTCATGCACGGTCCTCCTGATCAGCCCGAGCAGATTTTCGTCCGCGGAAAATCCGCCGCCTGGCGCGAACGGGTTTTCCAGAATATTTCCCTTGAGCACGGTTTCATACCAGACCGCCGCGGCGGCGAAACGGCCGTAGTTCAGGTCCAAGTGGGAACCGTCGCGGCAGAGTGACAGCCCGCCGTGCCGGGAATCAAACTGCGGGAGAGCGCGCAGGGCCTGGATCGCGTCGCCGCACGGGATAAAACCGGCGTCGACTGCCGCCGCGGCTCTCCGGCAGGCAGCCCGCAGCATCCGGTACATCACTTGCTGATTCTTTCCGTATTTCTCGAACGCCGGATTCGCGCTCCCGATCTCATATGCCCAGGTTTCATGGAACATCTGCCTGGCTCCGGGCGCGTATTTTCTCACGTAACCCGACAGTTCCCCCAGATACGGCTGGTAGGTCTTCCAAAGTCCGCTGTCACCGCTAAACTGCTGAAGGGTGACAACATCCCAGCTTTTTTCCCGCAGGGCCTCCCGAATGGAAACTTTTCTTCCCACCCCGATGCCCTTCCGCTGGTACTCATATGCCGCAAGATCGTTCTGCGCGTTATGCCAATGCGTAGCGAGTGAGCACCCTCCGATATACAGGTTCACGGCTTCGGTCTCGATCCCGCCTTTTCCCGCCAGTTCCTCAAGACAGGCAGTCGCGTCTTGCGAAAAACTGTTTCCAATTGCCAGAATTTTAAGCATTCCTTTTCATCCTCCCTTCCGGGTCTCCATTTCGGATCCCGGTATTTACCTGAATTATAACGGCTTCCGATCCGGATAGCAAGGAAAAACACTCGCACGTATTATTTTCGCTCTAAGCAAAACGCTTGCAGGGGGACCGTTTAGAGAGGTAT
>ENA-UOOI01002173-UOOI01002173.1-fermentation-metagenome-genome-assembly--contig:-NODE-2173-length-17821-cov-3.601824_pt1 | contig 17821 bp, 16 predicted proteins | sample MGYA00245779_ERZ724027 | MGnify/ENA primary metagenome ERZ724027 (study PRJEB28704, sample SAMN03018318) | fermentation metagenome | biome: anthropogenic terrestrial biome; feature: soil; material...
GAGGAGGATTGTATTTCCGATTAACAATGATTGACGACTGCTGCTTTAAGCAGCAGTCGATAAGAAAGGCGCCGGACAATGAAAAAATTGAGGAAAGAAGCGAAATGGGGTTATATATTTATCTTAGTACCGATGGGTACGTTCATCGTGTTTACACTTTATCCGATTATTTCAGCCGCAGTGATCAGCTTTCAGAGATACAAACCGATAGGTTCTGAGTGGATCGGACTGGAAAATTATATCCATACTTTTAAAAACAATCTGTTTTACAAAGCTCTAAAGAATACAGTTGTATATTCCGTTGCAACGGTTCCGCTGTCCATGCTGATTTCTTTTTTGATTTCGATTATGATCATTCCGTTTAGAAAGAGGATCCAGTCTGCTTTTAAAGCGGCATACTATCTTCCCGCAATCGCATCCGGAGTTGCTCTGTCCTTTGTATGGAAATGGATATACGATCCGCTGCCATCTGGATTGTTGAACAGTGTTTTGAGAGTTTTTGGAATTTCAAATCAGAACTGGCTGGGAAGCAAAAAGACAGCAATGCTTTCGCTGGTTATTATGGCCGTTTTTGCAGGCCTGGGTCAGAACATTATTATTTATATAGCAGCGCTGCTGGGAATTGACTCAACCTTTTATGAAGCTGCGGACATTGACGGAGCAACCTTCTTCCAAAAAATCAGATATGTTGTCTGGCCGATGGTAAAACCTACCTCTGTATTTCTGGCAATTACTGGTGTAATCAATGGTTTCCAGTCATTTCAGAATGCGTATCTGATGACCGGAGGCGGCCCGGATAATGCTACTACGATGGCAGGCCTGCTGATATTCAATCGTGCTTTTTCATATTTTGAGTACGGCGAGGCTTGTGCACAGGCATTGATTTTGGCTGCGATCATCGCTGTGTTTGCTATGATACAGTTTAAGGTAAGCTCAAATGATGTCGAATACTAGATGGGAGGAGAATATGGGCTTATATAAAAGATATGGGAGTAAAGAAAAGTATAAAGAAGGTATCAGAAATATACTACTTGCTATTATACTGGTTTTTATTGCAGTTATCACACTGTTTCCAATTTATTATATGATTGTTTCATCATTTGGAGCACCGACAGAAGCCGGCGGGGCAAGCTATTCGCTGATTCCAAGATCATTTACACTCGACTCGTATCAGTTTTTCTTTTCATACAGTGCTTATTCCTTTCGCTGGATATTGAATTCACTGATTGTCGCGGCGGTTGTTACGGTAAGCAACGTTATATTTGCGACGCTTGCGGGATATGCGTTTGCAAAACTTCGTTTTCCGGGATGCCGTATTTTTTTCTTTATATTTCTGGTAGCAATGATGGTTCCGTATCAGGTGACGCAGGTTCCCTTATACATCCTGGTTGTAAATGTGTTGAATATACAAGACACGTATACGGCGTTGATTGCCCCTTCTATTGTTACCTGCTACAATGTATTTCTTGCAAAACAATTCTTCACATCTCTCCCGACCTCAATTTTGGAGGCGGCACAGATAGAAGGGTGCAGCCAGCCCATGATTGTTTTAAAGATTGTCATTCCGCTTTCTAAGACAATTCTTTCCGTTATGGCAATCATGACATTTCTGGGACAATGGAATAACTTCTTCTGGCCTTTCCTGGTTTCGAATACAGAGAAGATGCAGACAATACAGGTCGGACTGAAAAACTTTAGTTTTGCCAACACCACATATTTTGCACCTATGATGGCAGGCGCAACAATTTCAGCACTGCCAATGTTTATATTGTTCTTTTCGCTGCAAAAATACTTTCTGGAAGGAGTGACCGTGGGAGCGGTCAAAGGTTAGTTACTATGCAGAAAAATGATACGTATATCTTGGGAATTGATGGCGGTGGAACGAGAACGGTAATCTGCGTTGCAGATGAGAGATACAATATCCTACATAGATTCGAGTCGGGAGCTCTCAACGTCAATGGACAGACGGTCAGCCGGCTGCGTGAAACTATTGGGAAGATTCATCAACAACTTAAACAATTGAATTTTAAATCAGACTATTGCATAGAAATAGGCATTGGCTGTGCCGGGATCACAAATCCGGATGCATCAAAGCTTTTATGCCAACAGTTTCAGTCCTTCGGTTTTCAATGTCCAATCCGAATATTCGGGGATCATGAGACAGCACTCGCTGCTGCTTTTTGGGAATATCATGGGATCATCTTAATTGCAGGTACGGGATCTATTTGTTATGGCAGAGCTTCCGATGGCAGAGAATTTCGATCCGGTGGATATGGATATCTGATCGATGACGCAGGAAGTGCATATAAGATTGCAAGAGACATGCTTTTGGCGGTGGTCAGGGAAAATGATTTCAGAGGAGAACAAACGATACTGAAAGATTTGATATTACAGAAGATGGATCTGGAAAGTGTTGAACAATTGATTGGAGTTATATATAGGTCGAAGAGTCCCAAAAGTCAAATTGCTTCCCTGGCACCGTTACTTGAAATAGCTGTAAGATCGGGAGATCAGGCGGCCATTGATATAGAGAGAAATAATGCAGATGAATTGGTAAAACTTGTCGTCTCTGTAGCAGATAGAATGCCGGAGGAGAAAGATGTAGCTTTTTCCGGGAGCGTTTTAATCAGGAATTCCAGATTATCGGATCTTGTATCTAAGGCTCTGAAAAAGTATGATACTTCTTTTCATATCTTTATAAATTTACATGAACCTGCAGAAGGAGCCATTCGACTGCTGGAGAAAGGAAAGACAGGTGGGTGCTGACAGATTTTTAACCATTGATGTGGGCGGAACATTTATCAAATATAGTATTATGGATCAAGACTATCAGATCTTTGACGATGGCAGTCTGGCAACATGCAGGGATCCAAATGAATTTCTGGAGCAATTAAAGAAACTGGTTCTGCATTATAAAGATCAAGTGGAAGGTGCAGCGGTATGCATTGCCGGTTTTATTGATCCGCTTACCGGTGTCAATTCCGATTACAGTGTGGGCTTAAATTTCAGATCTTTTAACTTAAAGAAGGAGCTGTCTGAAACCGGAGAATTCCCGGTAATACTTGAAAATGATTGTAATTGTGCTGTGATTGGTGAGATGACTGCAGGGGCTGCCAGAGGAATGAGTGACATCGCGTTATTAACTTTTGGCACCGGAATCGGAGGAGCTGTTGCATTAAACGGAAAGTTATATCGAGGAAGGCACAATAAGGCGGGAGAAGCCGGTTTCATGAAGTTCTATTGTTCGGATTCTAAAAAATCAGAATCCATGGAAAGCATTGGAGCGACATCGGTGCTTGTGAAAGAGGTGTCCGCAGCGCTGCACCATACAGTCGATGGGATTTATATTTTTGAACACCTGAATCAGGAAAAGATAAATGAGATCTATTCTTCCTGGATCCAAAAAGCAGCTGTCCTAACGGGAAATGCAGCGGTGCTGCTTGATCCGGAAGTTGTTTTAATTGGTGGAGGCATCTGCAGACAGGAGCGTTTTATCCATGATCTGCGTTCTGGGATATATCAGATTTTTCCACATCTTGAGAAATATACAGAGATAAAAGCGTGTGAAACGGGGAATCATGCCGGAAGGATTGGTGCTCTTTTTCTGCTTTTAGAAAAATATGGGAGGGATAATTGATGAAAAACAATCTGAAAATAGCAACGATCGGAGGGGGATCCAGTTATACACCTGAGTTGATCGAGGGTTTTTTAAAAAGATATGATACACTTCCGGTCAGAGAACTATGGCTCGTTGATGTGCCTGAAGGGGAACAGAAGATGCAGATCGTTGCCGGTCTGGCACGCCGTATGGTCAAAAGGGAAGGCATGCCGATGGAAATTCATACAACGCTGAATCGCCGGGAAGCCCTTGAAGGTGCGGATTTTGTGACAACACAACTGCGTGTAGGACAGCTGCAGGCAAGAATCAAGGATGAAAGGATACCGATTTCTCATGGTATCCTGGGACAGGAGACAAATGGTGCGGGCGGCCTTTTTAATGGTCTTAGAACGATTCCTGTTATTATGGATATCTGTAAAGATATGCAGGAACTCTGCCCCAAAGCCTGGCTGATTAATTTTACGAATCCTGTGGGGATGGTTATGGAAGGGATTCATAAATATACAGATTTTAATAAGATCATCGGACTGTGTAATGTTCCGATCGGAATGCATCGCGCGATCGCAGATCTTCTGGGCAGGTCAATGGACGAGGTGAAAGTTACATTTGGCGGATTAAATCACATGGTTTTTGCAACAAAAGTAGTGGTGGATGGAAATGATGTGACAAGAGAAGTCCTGAGATTATGGGGAGAGCAGAGTGTAAAAAATATAAAAGGAATTCGGTGGAATCCGTATTTTATTGATGAATTGGGTGTTCTGCCCTGTTCTTACCACAGGTACTATTATATGACAAAAGAGTATCTGAAAGAAGAAGAGGAAAAGTTCAAAAAGCATGAGGTCAGAGCCGAGTTTGTAAAAGGAATAGAGAATCAGTTGTTTGAACTGTACAAAGATCCAAAACTGGACCATAAACCAAAATTACTCGAAGAAAGAGGAGGCGCTTACTATAGCGATGCCGCATGCAGTTTGATCAATTCTTTATATAATGATAAAGGTGATATACAGGTTGTCAATACGGTAAATCACGGCGCAATCAAGAATTTTGAAGAGGATGAGATCGTCGAGGTGAGCTGCAAAATTACGAAGGATGGTCCGATCCCTGTTGACGTCGGCACACTGCCAAAGGCTGTAAATGGATTGGTGCAGCAGATAAAATCATTCGAAACAGTGGGAAGTGCGGCGGCAGTTACAGGCAGCAGAAAAAAAGCTCTGCTGGCTTTGATGATAAATCCGCTGGTTATGTCTCAGAAAACAGCCGAAATCGTCCTGGATGAACTATTGGCCGCGCATAAAGAGTATCTTCCGAAATTTTTCAAAGAGGAGATTTAAAGATGGAGTTTATTCAGATACCAAAAGACTCCCCGGAGATTCTTAAGGCATATCGTCTGTTTCGGAATGCTGTGAGAGATGGCGATATCCTCTGCAAAGAGATTTGCCGGGAGGAATTTCAGTCGAAATTCATAGATCGTGAAAACGGGATAGCAAAAGTCAATATAATTGAAAAAGAAGGATGGGCATTTGCCTCGGGCTGTATCGATCAAAAAATGGGAAAGAGTTATATAACAATGGTTACCGTGGAACGATCAAAGCGGCGAAAAGGTCTTGGACGAAAGATCCTATATAAATTAGAGGAAGAACTTTCAGAGATTGATCATAAGTCTGATTTTGAGATCTCATTTTTTAATCCCATGAGTCTTAAATGGCTGCTTCCGGAGAAAAATGGTGTGGAGCATCCGAATATGCCGGGAGTTGATGTCAGTTCCGCAGCATATCTTTTCTTCAAAAACTGTGGATATCGTGATTTTGCAATGCAGAACAGCTATTACATTTCTCTGAATCATTATGAGTATCCATCAGAAATGGCAGCAAATAAAAAGAAACTGTTACAGGATGAATTTACATTAGAAAGATACCATGAATCATTACATTCAGGCATGGCTGATATGATGCGTAAATTTGGAAATCCTTTATGGGAGAAAGAGATTCTGGAGGAACCTTCTATAGACCATGGTGGCCGGCCGATTCTAGTTCCCGTATATGCAGACCGAGTCTGCGGCTTCACCGGTCCTTTAGATGTTGAAAAAACCGGAAGAGGATATTTCGCCGGTATTGGAACGGATCCTGATTTTCGAGGTCATGGTTTGGCAAAACTGATGTTTTGTGAGCTGTGTAGTGAACTGAAGAAATTAGGAGCAGAATATATGACATTGTTTACAGGGGAACAGAATCCTGCAAGAAATATATATGAAGCAGCCGGATTTCATATTGTCAGATCCTGGGCTGATATGAGAAAAACGCATAAGGAGGATGTATTACGATGAAGACAATTATGGCTATTGGTGCACATATCGGTGATATGGAACTTACCTGCGGGGGTGCTCTGGCGACGTATTCTCTCAGAGGCTATCGTGTGATTACGGTAGCTTTAACAGGGGGTGAGAGAGGGAATCCTCCAGAGCTTACAGTTAAAGAATACAGGAAACAGAAGGAAAGCGAGGCAAAAACGTTTGCTGAAATGCTAAAAGGAAAAGCAATTATATTGCCATATTTGGATGGAGAGCTTCCAGACAATGAAGAAATTCGCTTTCAGGTGTGTGACCTGATACGAAAGTATAAACCGGAGGCGATTATGACGCACTGGAAGAACAGCATACATAAGGATCATGAACTGACTTATAAGATTGTAAAGGATGCTCAGTTTTATGCAGGCCTTCGTTCTATTGAGAGAGAAGACGACGCACATTTTGCAAAAGGGCCCTATTATGCACAGAACTGGGAAGATTCGGTTGACTTTAGACCGTATATCTATCTTGAAGTGAGCTCTGAAGGTTTTGAACTATGGCAAAAAGCGATCAGTTCTCACTGGTTTGCTGTGAACAGTCCGGATTTTTCTTACATGGAATATTATTCTCATCTTATACGCTGTAATGGATGTCTGTCGAGAAATGGCTACGCAGAAGCCTTTGATGTCGATGAAGAAAGTAAAAAAATGATCGTAAAGGAGTTCTAATCGTTCAATGGTAAAAAACGGAATTGACTGTATTGATCAATATGATCATGTATTTCGGGGAAAGAGACTGGGACTGATCACTTCCATATCGGGTGTGAATCAAAAACTTCAATCGACAGTTGATATTCTGTCTGACAAGTATAACCTGACAGCTCTTTTTTCTCCGGAACACGGGGTAAGAGGAAATATCGGAGCTGGAGATATCGTGGAAAATGATATAGATCCATATACAGGTATACCAGTTTTAAGCCTGTATCGCAGAGAATCTAAACGTCTTACAAAGGAAATGCTGGAGATGGCAGACGCAATTGTCTATGACATCCAGGATATAGGGACCCGTTATTTTACATTTATTTCTACGCTTTATTATGCCATGCAGGAATGTGAGAAAAACCAAAAGGAATTCATAGTTTTTGACCGCCAAAATCCTCTCGGAGGCAAAGTAGAAGGAAATATACAAAATGAGCAGTTTGAAAGCTTTATAGGTGCATATCCGTTATGCATGCGTTACGGAATGACGATAGGAGAACTTGCAGATATGATCTATGACGAGCAAAATTATCATTTTCCTCTTACCATTATTTCCGTGGAAGGATGGAAACGTGACATGATGTTTCCTGATACAGATAATATCTGGGTGATGCCAAGTCCCGGAATTCCCCGGTTTAATACAGCCCTTTTATATCCTGGGACTTGTCTGTTTGAAGGAACAAATCTTTCGGAGGGACGCGGAACCGCAGCACCCTTCGAAATAATTGGTGCTCCATATGTCGACGGATATAAATTCGCAAGATATATGAATCAGAAAAAATTGCCCGGAGTTATGTTTTCACCGGCTTATTTTGTGCCTTCCACTTCAAAATATCAAGGTGAAGAGTGTCAGGGGATTCATATTCATGTTACAGAGTTCGAACGGTATGAATCTGTGAAGACAGGTATTGTGCTGCTGGATGCGTTCAGAAATTGTTATTCAAAAGATTTTGGCTTTCTGAAACCACTGGAAGAAGGCGGAAAAAGGAGCATAGAATTATTATTTGGGAATGCTATGATCACGAATGAAACGGTAAGTCTTGGTGAGTTGCTGGAGACCATGGAACAGGACACTGATACATTTATAAAAAGAAAGGAAAAATATCAGAGGTATTAGGGTATATGAGAGTAGAGACGATGACCTTACAGCAAAAAATCGGACAGATGTTTGTTGCAGGATTTCCCGGACGGAAACCCTCAGATGAATTCCTCAATCTGATCCATAGACGAAAACTCGGAAATGTCATACTGTTTCAACATAATATTGAGGGGAGAAAACAGACCCGGAATCTTAACAAGAATTTGCAAAAGGAGATTACGAATGCGACTGAAATCATGCCTTTCATAACGGTCGACGAGGAAGGCGGCGTCGTGTCCAGACTTCCGTCTGGCAGCGTGGCAATGCCTTCAGCCATGGCATTTTCCGAGATAGGGGATCCCCGACTCGTCTATCAGGGCGCACGTATTACGGCAGAAGAGTTAAGAAATCTGGGGTTTAACTTTAATCTGGCACCGGTTTTAGATATCAATAGTAATCCACAGAACCCGGTAATTGGAGTTAGAAGTTATGGTGAGGATCCGCTGATGGTAAGCAGATATGCAAAAATGGCGGTACAGGGATATCTTGACGGCGGAATTCTATGCTCAGGGAAACATTTTCCGGGGCATGGCGACACCTCTATCGATTCACACTTGTCTCTGCCCTTAGTTCATACATCGTACGAGGAACTGGATGAAAGAGAGCTGGTTCCATTTCGAAATTTGATCAGGGATGGAATTCCTGCGCTTACGATCGCTCACATCTTAGTTCCCGCATTAGAGCCAGAAGGGATTCCCTGCACGTTATCAAAAAGGGTAATACAGGGATTGCTGCGGGAGAAACTGAGATTCCAGGGGCTCATTATTTCTGACTGCATGGAGATGAATGCGATGAAAGAATATTATGGGGTGGAGGCCGGAGTCGCTGCATCGATTGCAGCAGGTGTTGATCTGATATTTATCTCGCATACTCCGGCACTTGTAGAAACTTCGATGAGGGAAGTTACGAATGCACTGAAAGATGGACGATTGTCGATGGAGCGGATCGATGATGCGGTTTCACGTATCCTAATATTGAAGGAAAAACTTTCAAGAATGTTGAAAAAACATCAGAATGAAAGCTATGAGGAAAAAGAACATCTCATATTTGCGGATCAGGTACTTGAGAGAACAATTACTTCACAGATGTCTCATAAGTTTCAATTGGGTTCTTATCCGATTTTTGTCGGTGTAAAGCCCTCCAGAACGACAATTGTATCAGATATGGTCGAAGGTGAATTCGATTTCTCGCATGAAATGCAGAAAACTTTTGGTGGTTCTGCGGTCTGCATATCGGATGATCCCGACAATCAGGAGATAAGAAACGTCTTGCATCTGGCTGAAGGTAAGTCCTCTGTTATATTGGGAACATTGAATGGGCACCTTCATGAGGGACAAAGAAAAATGATTCGTGCAGTGAAAAGCTGTAAAATCCCGTCTGCTTTCGTGGCGCTGAGAAATCCATACGATCTGAAAGTTTCAGGAGAGGATAGTTTTGGAGTTGTATTATATGAGTATTCTCCGAGGATACTTGAGAAACTTAAATTTTGTTTTGAATAATTAAAAAAAATCCAATTACATCTGGCAACACAGAAAGTTTGACGCCCTCATATCTGTTTCTAAAAAGATCCGAAGAACATCTGTAATCAACGTTCTTCGGATTTTTTACTTTATTCATCGATTGTGTTGATATCTATGTATCCTTTCTGCAGCCTTTCATCAATATCTATCCCCGTTTTGGTAGAAGAATCCCCGGACTGTTTTACTACTGTTGTTTCTAATACAAGGTCATAGTTATGGAATTTGAGTTTTCCCGTCCCTTCATTTCCCATAGAATCTGTCCAGTTAAATTCGACGATACCATTTGAGAATTTTCCGGTGATATCTTCAGCTTTGATAGGCTCAAAATAGGATGACTTTGTTTCAAATGAAAAAGTTACATTATCTCCATCTACTTTTTCCAGATTTACAGTTAAATCATAATAATCATCTTTGTGTTTATCATAATACTGCCACATACCCAGATAATCATTTGTTAGATCTTCAATTAAATCATCATCATTCCCAGAGCCATCATCACCTTTCCTTAGCAGCTTCTGTCCATGATAACCGGCCAGAGTTATAGGATCTTCAGAAGAAGTCTCTTCAGCGGTATATAATCGAAGCTCGTCTTTGTAAAATTTCAGTGTTCCGATTCCTGTATTTTTTCTGTCATCAGCCCATTCAAAGTTAATCATACCGTCGGAAAACGTCCCGGTTATCTGGCATTATCGAGACGTGATGAAGCAAGAAATACCTGACCGATTGAAAATGTTACCTGATCACCATTAATTTTATCAATTGTTACTGAAATATCGTTATGGTTTTCTCCCTCATCGTTCAAATCCTGATGATGCCAGACTCCAAGATAATCCTGTGTCAATTCGTCAATCATCTCATTTTTTCCTTTTAGTCTATCTAAGGGGTTATTCTCTCCTTCTGAAGATGATGCAGAATCTTTATGGGCTGCATTATTTTCAGGTAAAACGAGTTTGTTTGAGGTTGAAGTTTGTTCTAAATCATCTTTTGACAAGGTGTTTTCATTTTTTGCTTCAGCTAAATCGCTGTTTTGCTTGTGCAGGTATATTCCGCCTGCAATTCCTACGCATGCTATGACAAGAGCTGCCAGAGTAATACCTGCTTTTTGTGTCCGTTTCATTACATTCTGCCTCCTTTTTTCTGATCTGATTTCATTAACTATGTAATATAAAAGAAAATAATTCTTCTTTTATCTCTATCATAACGGAATATACCCTCTATTACAATAGATATGAGAAAAAAGATAGGAGATTCGCAGATTTTTCGAAAAATTATCAAACGAGGAATCTGTCCATTCCGCCTGGCTTCCTTTAATCTTTTCTTTCCAGATATCTCCATATCGTAGTTCTGCTGATTCCCAGTTGTTTTGCGGCTGCGGTTCGGTTGCCGTCATGGTCTGCAATGGCCTGGAGCACAACAGTTTTAATGATGTCGTCTAACTTCCTATTCTTGGTATCAAATGGAAATGCCTTGGGGAGACTATGTTGAAGCGATCTTTCCCTGGCTAATATTTCCGCTGTTAGAGTGCTCTGTATATAGGTTGAAGAAGTCTGGGAAGAAAGTGCTTCCAGAACGTGCTTAAACTGGGTGTTATTCGTGGGCCAGTCATATTGGCACAACATTTCGATGGCATGCGGTTCAAAACCTGAGATTTGTTTACCTGTCTTGATGTTCAGGTTTGCGAGATAAAGGCTTGCAAGAGAAGGAATCTCGTCAGAACGACTGCGCAATGTCGGCAGATTTAACATCTGGCAGCCCAGTCTGGAACAAAAATGACGGGCAGTCTCAGAGAGAAGTTCATCTTTATAACAGACACAAGAGAAGATCAGACGTACCCGATGGGAAAGATCTGTCTCAGTAATTGCATCCATCAGTTTTAGTAAACATGATTCAGGTATCAGTTCAAAATTTTGAAAATAAATGGTATTCCCTGTCTCAACCAAAGGCGAATTATAATGCCCGAGAAAGAAGTCCCAGCTCTTTTCGTCCATGAGTTCGCAGTTCACAAGGACAAAGGGCTTATTTGAAAGAGAACTATGTAGATAAAGAAAACGGGCGATCTGCTCTTTTCCGGTTCCCGGTTCCCCTTGAATCATGATTGGCTGCATGACAGTAGACAGGGCTCTGATTTCGGATGACATTGTTCCCATGGCACCACTGATGTTATAGAAACTGTGTTTGAAGGAATACTCACATTCTTCTCTGCTCATGAAACGCATACCGCTCCAGTGGGAGCGAATCGGAATGCGGGAAGGAACACAGTAAAAAAGAAAATAGCTGTCTTCGTGATCCTGAAGTATCTGTGCAGTTACAGAATACAGATAATCGCTGTCTGTCTGGTAAAACTTCACTGTTCCGGAGTCTGGAATCTCCCTTTGGTGTTTCCGCAGAGAGTCACTCAGATCCCGGGATAAATTGGAACAGTTCGTATAAACAATCGTTCCATCCAAAGCCTGCAAGATCACATTGGCACTTTGATCATATGTGAGACTCCGAAGAATCTTGTTTTCTCTTGAAAGAGCGCGGAACTGAGAGCTGATTTCAACAGCCTGTTTGATTGCAGTATGAAGACTTTCGATCCCTGAGGTAATTAAAAGAGCGTTTAGATCCATTTTTCTCGCAACCGTGTGGGTCACCATGTCACAGATCACCATACTGCATCCTTCTCTTTTGAGACAGTTCAGTGTTGCGTAAACCTCATTAGAATGATGGATTGTCACGATTTCAAGTTTGCTGCCGAGCAAATCGCAGAGTGTATGGGCCGGTTCGGTAATGCCCGGAAACCCTACGATTGCATAATGACTGGAGTAGTTTTCAGCTAACTTCATGGTGCGAAGGACATCATAGACAGATAAATTGATTTCAACAACCGGAAGAGTACTCACCTGGCGTATCAGTGATGCCGTGCCACCGCGGGAGATAATACAGTCATAGGTATCAGGGGGAATGCGCTTTACAATAGAAGCACCATCTTCAAGATCACCGGTATAGATATCCAGTTTTAGATCCGGAAAGGCCTGTGCAGCCTGTTTCATAGTGGTATGCAGCCCTTCATAAGGAGCGATTCCCAGAATGCGTATATTAGTTTTGCCCATTATTTACATCTCCGTTTCTATTTGTAACGATTATATCATATACATGTGCCCTTGTCACTTAATGCGTTAAAAAAAGAAACGAAATAAAAGGTAATATTATGGAACGTTTCATATTTAAACCAATTTATCACTGTTTGTTAATGCAAAAGTAACGAAACTATGAAATACTTATCAAGAAAGAAGCATTAGTTAAAAATAATATTTCAAACTCTGTTCTTGACTGACGGAGAATTGGAAAAGAGAGGAATAATTGTATGACATTTCTTCTGATTATTGCGGATGATTTCACAGGGGCACTGGATACTGGTGTACAGTTTTCCGCTCATGGAGTTCAGACACAGGTAGTCGTGGGTGCGGATATAGATTTATATGATTATCAGGCGAGTGTGCTAGTTGTGGACACGGAGACACGTCATCTACCTGCTTCCGAAGCCTATCGGATCGTTGCACGGCTGACCAGACTTGCCATATCCGCCAAAGTCCAATATATTTATAAGAAAACAGATTCGGCACTCCGTGGAAATATTGGTGCGGAGCTTGCAGCGGTACTCGAAGGAAGCGAATCCAGACGAATCGCTTTTCAGCCGGCATTTCCGCAGACGGGACGTACAACAATTGCGGGCATACAATGTGTAGATGGTATTCCTGTGACAGAGAGTCCTTTCGGTAAAGACCCTTTCGATCCGGTTAAGCATTCGGTTGTTGTTGATTTGATTGCTGAGCAGACGGATATTTCTGCAAGATGCTATCCGCCATTAAAAGAAAACCAGAGCGTACCAGATGACGGTGGTATCCTGGTGTTTGACGCCGAAACATTTGATGACTTGTATCAGACAGGCTGCGAGCTTGTAAGGAAAGGAGACTTTCATATCATGGCAGGCTGTGCCGGATTTGCAGCGGTTCTGCCCGAACTGCTGGATATACCGACAGGGAATTCACCGGAGATTCCCATATTGGATCCCAGACTTCTGGTCATCTGTGGAAGCGTTAATCCTATTACCCAAAGACAGCTGGATATAGCCGGAGGGCAGGGATTTGAGCGCCTTCAGCTTCTTCCGGAACAGAAATTAGATCCGGGATACTGGGATAGTTATGACAGCAGGATACAGATGAATTATATTATGAATCTGCTGGACGATGAACCTTACTGTATCATCGAGACAAATGATCCGTATGACAGTGAGTCATCCATAGATTATGCATCTGATCATGGCATCAGCAGGGAAACCATGCGCATCCAGATTGCTGAAAGTCTTGGTAAGGTTCTTGATATCATTTTAAACGAGGGTTATCAGGGAACTCTTCTGGTGACCGGTGGTGATACACTGTTGCAATGTATGAACTGCATTGGTGTCAAGGAACTGGAACCCGTCTGTGAATTGAAAGAGGGTGTTGTTCTTGCCGGATTTACGTATCATGGCGCGAAACGATACCTTATCAGTAAATCGGGGGGCTTTGGCGATGAGATGCTTTTAATTGATATTGCAGTATTTCTTGCAAGACAGGAAAGGAGAAGATGACATGACATATAAGAAACTTCCGGGTCTTACCTGGGATGGAACCATTTATGAAAATGAAGAAATGGGGACTTTTGAGGCCCTGCTCCCAACCGGCGGCTATTCTACGGCACATGCGCCCGCTTTGCTGGAGCTGCCTGACAGGGACATGCTTTGCTGCTGGTTTGCGGGGACATATGAGGGAAATGCCGATACCCACATCATCTGTTCGATACTTCCGAAGGATCAGGACAGATGGCTTGCTCCGGTGGATATTTCAGGCGATCCGAATCGAAGCGAACAGAATCCGTCTCTGTTTTATGGACCGGATCATGCGGTCTGGGCAATGTACACGGCTCAGCTTGGCCGACAGGAAGGCAAAGATAACATGCAGTATACTGCTGTTGTGCGGTGCCAGAAGAGTAAAGACAATGGAAGAACCTGGGGACCTTATGAGAACGTATTTCCCGAGGAAGGGACGTTCTGCCGACAGCCGATTCAAGTGCTCTCGAATGGCAGGTGGATCTTTGCCAACTGGCTGTGCAGCGATTCTGCCGATGGACTGTCCGGCGACCCCACAGCATTTCGAATTTCCGATGATCAGGGAAAAACATGGCATATGGTGATGATGCCCAAAAGTCATGGCCATGTCCATGCAAATGTTATAGAACTTGAGCCGGGTCATCTGGCTGCATTTATGCGAAACCGCGAGGCAATCTGTATTCACAGAAGTGAGTCGTTTGACTGGGGTGAAACCTGGAGTAAACCGGAACCAACGCCACTTCCGAACAATAATTCCAGCATCAGTGCACTGAAATTGCAGAGTGGGCGGATTGCCATTGCCTATAATCCGACAAAAACTCCGAACCCGGTTCCGGGAAAAGCCGCATGGCCCGGGCTTCGGTGCCCGGTGGCAGTCGCTTTGTCTGAAGACGGCGGGCAGACATTCCCCATAATCCGTCTGATGGAGCGCGGAGAAGGGTTCGTCGGTGAGGAAAACCAGGTGAATAATAAACAATATGAATATCCATATCTCATGCAGGGATGCGACGGAATGCTGCATCTGGCATATGCCGCCAAGACAAGGCAGGGAGTCAAATACGTTCGTTTCAGTGAACAGGATATTCTTGGTAAGAAACGCGAGCGGGTAAGCGTCTACAATCCGACATCCGCTCAGAAATCATAACAATATACAAAGGAGGTTTTTTTCTATGCTTAAATCTTATAATCTGAAAATGCCGCATGCGGTTTACGGCGGTGAAAATGCAATGGATAACATCACAACAGTTTTAAAGAGCTGCAACGCCAAAAAGGTGGCGATGTTCACGGATAAGGGGATCGAGGCCACAGGTCTGTTCTCACTTCCGGAGGAGGCAGTGAAGGCTGCGGGAATCGAATATTTTGTGCTGGATGACCTTCCGGCGGAACCCAGCTATATGGCTGTCCAGAAACTGGTCGATCAGTTTAAGGAAAGTAAGGCTGATATGATTGTTGCCTGCGGCGGTGGAAGTGTCATGGATACGGCAAAACTTGCCAGTGTTCTGGTTACCGATGAGTATGGTGTCAAGGAGCTGCTGGACGATCCGGGCAGGGCAGCGAAATGTGTGCCGATTATTCTGATTCCGACGACTGCGGGAACCGGCGCGGAAGTTACGCCAAACGCGATTGTTGCTGTACCTGAAAAAGAGCTCAAAGTGGGAATTGTAAATGATAACCTGATCGCAGACTATGTGATCCTGGATGCGCGCATGATTAAACATCTTCCAAGGAAGATCGCAGCTGCCACAGGTCTCGATGCTCTTACTCATTGTATTGAGTGCTTTACCAGTAATAAGGCGAATCCATTCAGTGACTTTTTTGCGCTGGAAGGGCTGGATCTGATTCTTAACAATATCGAAAAGGCCTGTGATGATTCAGAGGCCATGGATGAGAAGAATCGTATGCAGACTGCGGCTTTCTATGGAGGGCTTGCAATTACGGCCAGTGGAACGACCGCGGTGCATGCTTTAAGTTATCCGCTGGGCGGTAAATATCACATCGCACACGGTGTTTCAAATGCCATTCTGCTGGTACCGGTGATGCGGTTCAACGAACCGGCATGCCGGGATCGACTGGCCGCGGCCTATGATCGCTGCTGCCATGACCAGACAAACCGCTGCCAGAGTGATGAGGAAAAATCCGCATGGATGATTCAGAGACTGGATGAGATTGTAAAACATCTCAATATTCCGACAAGCCTGAAAGAATTCGGAGTTCCGAAAAAGGATCTGGAAGGTCTGGTATCGGCCGGAATGGAAGTCACACGTCTTCTGGTCAACAATTCACGCCCGGTAACAGCGGATGATGCACGCGAAATCTATAAACAGATTCTGTAAAGCAGGTAATTTTTTAATTCCCTATAGAGCAGAAAGAAGGAGAAAAGTCATATGAAAGCAATCGAATTGAAAGGAATTATCACACCTATTGTCACACCGATGCATGAAGATGAGAGCGTAAATCTGGAAGAACTGCGGCGTCAGGTCGATCGTATGATTGACAGTGGAATTGACGCATTGTTCCCCTTTGGTACGAACGGAGAAGGGTATATTTTGACTGCCGAAGAGAAGAAGCAGGTTCTGGAGACTGTCGTCGATCAGTGCAATGGTCGAGTTCCCGTCTATGCCGGAACCGGATGCATCTCCACGAAAGAGACGATTGAGCAGAGCAGGATGGCAGAGGCTGCAGGAGCGGATGTTCTGTCTGTGATTACGCCAAGCTTTGCGGCAGCAAGCCAGGACGAACTGTATGTCCACTACCAAAAAGTAGCCGAAGCGGTCGATATGCCAATTGTACTTTACAATATTCCCGCACGTACCGGAAATGCACTGAAACCTGCCACAGTCGCCAGACTTGCCGAGATTGATAATATCGTAGGTGCAAAGGATTCCAGTGGGAATTTCACGAATATTCTGGGATACATCGAAGCCGGAAAGAAGAAACAGGATGGTACTTTTTACACTTTGTCCGGGAATGATCAGCTGATTATCTGGACACTGCTTGCCGGGGGCACGGGCGGAATCGCAGGCTGTGCGAACGTCTATCCACATACAATGGCATCCATCTATGATTTATTCAAAGCAGGAAAAATCCAAGAGGCAATGGATGCAAACAATAGTATTCAGAGTTTCCGCGACTGTTTCAAATACGGTAATCCGAATACGATTGTGAAGACAGCGACCCGCCTGCTGGGTTATGATGTCGGAAACTGCCGGGCACCGTTCAATCAGGTGCCGGAAGATGGAATCAAGGCTCTGAAGGAAGTTTTGTCTGCAAATAAGGAAAAAGGAATGGACTAAAGTGGGAGGTGTACAAATGAGTGAAAAGCCAATTGTCGGGATTACGATGGGTGATCCTGCCGGAAATGGCCCTGAGATCACGGTCAAAGCGTTATCCCGCAGTGATATCTATGACCGCTGCCGGCCGATTGTGATCGGGGATGCTAAGATGATCGAACAGGCAGCCGGGTTCGTAAATCGTCCGGATATTAAGATCCATCGCTGTGAACAGGTGTCAGATGCGCTATTTACCTGCGGAACGATTGATGTGCTGCATATGGAACTGATTGCGGATGTTAAGAAATTTCCAATCGGTGAGGTCAGTGTCGAGGGAGGTAATGCCGCTTTCCAGTGTGTGAGGAAGGTGATAGAGCTGGCGATTGACGGTGAAGTCGATGCCACATGTACGAACGCGCTGAATAAAGAGGCGATGAATAAGGCCCTCGAGTACTACCATGGTGAAAAGTCAGACGGATATACACATTTCGACGGACATACCGAGATCTATGCCACTTATACGAAGACAAAGAAATACACAATGATGCTGGTACATCATGATCTGCGTGTTGTACACGTCTCCACACATGTCTCCCTTCGTGA
>ENA-UOOI01002175-UOOI01002175.1-fermentation-metagenome-genome-assembly--contig:-NODE-2175-length-17813-cov-3.670008_pt1 | contig 17813 bp, 17 predicted proteins | sample MGYA00245779_ERZ724027 | MGnify/ENA primary metagenome ERZ724027 (study PRJEB28704, sample SAMN03018318) | fermentation metagenome | biome: anthropogenic terrestrial biome; feature: soil; material...
GGGAGGCAAAAAGAAAACCCTTCATCCTGAAAAAACAGGACGAAAGGAAACCCCTTCCGCGGTACCACCCGCATTTATGCGATCAAGACGCATACACTTTAGCATTCCTGATAACGGAGGACAAAACCGGCCGCGTATTTCCCCGCGGAAGCTCCCGGGCGAACCAGACGCAGTAAGTGATCCTTGCTTTCAGCCGGTGACAAGGACTCTCTAACGCATACCGAAACCGTCATCTTCCCGTTCGTAGCATTTTAACAAGTAACTTATATCATAAATGTGCAAAAAGTGCAAGGGAAAATTGAAATTTGTACAAGAAGCTGGTAAAATGAAAAAATAGAGACAACGGCAAGTCAATTTGCCCGTCGAAACGATCAACGAAAGGGGAAAGATGACCATGCGTACAGGTACAGCGGAACAGCTGAGATGGCTGGATCAGACAACGATCAATGGAGACCGGAACACAGGACTGCGGTTGATGGAGCGTGCGGCCAGAGGGGTGGCCGATGAAGCGCTGTCTTACTTGGAGCGACCAGAGGAGGCTAAAGCGGTAGTGTTTTGCGGCCCCGGCAACAATGGTGGCGATGGCGTTGTCTGCGCACGGATGCTGAAAGAAGCGGGGGTAGCAGTGCGCGTGTTTCTGGTAGGGGATCGGAGCAAAATGACCCCGGATATCCTGACCAATGAGACACGATTGAACACCTGTGGTGTGGTATTGGAGGACTTTGACGTCCGTGATGAAAAGCAAAAGGACTTTACAGAAGAGGCGGATTTGCTGATTGATGCCATCTTTGGCATCGGTCTGCACCGGGAGCTCAGTGCCGAGGTTGCGCAAGCGGTAGAATGGATGAATCACGCCCCAGGTTTTGTCATTGCAGCAGATATTCCCTCTGGCGTAGAGGCAAATACCGGTCGAATCATGGGAAATGCGGTGCGTGCCACCGCTACAGTTACCTTTACCATGGCGAAGCCGGGGCACAACGTTGGGGACGGTGCCCTGTGTACAGGGAAATTGCTTGTCAAGGACATTGGTCTGGATCCCGATTTGATGGACTCGTTAGAGTATCCGGTGGCCATGCTGGAGGAATCCATGGTGCGGGAATTTCTGCCTTATCGTCCCAAAGATGGTCACAAAGGCATTTTCGGAAAGGTATTTGTAGTCGGCGGCTGTCGGAACTATATTGGTGCGCCCATTATGGCATCCCACGCTGCGGTTCGCAGCGGTACTGGTCTGGTGTTTCTGGGGGTACCCGAGGACATCTACAGCATCATCGCCATTAAGTGCATGGAGGAAATGCCGGTGGCGTTGCCGGATAAAAAGGGCTGCCTGGCTGCCGAAGCAACTGATGAGATACTGGAGCGGCTGGAGGAAATGCAGGCTGCGCTGATTGGCCCCGGCTTGGGCAAGACCCCGGGTGTGGAGCAGTCGGTGCAGGCTATTTTGAAGCGCACCCATTGTCCGATTGTTCTGGATGCAGACGGCATAAATGCCATTGCGGATCATATAGATATTCTGGACAGCCGCAGCGCTCCTACTATTCTGACGCCCCATGATGGGGAGTTCCGGAATCTGACCGGTCACTGGCCGGGAGGGGATCGCTTGGGTACAGCGTTGGCCTTTGCCAAAGCTCATAACTGCGTCCTGGTCATGAAGGGGCATCGCACCATTGTGGCGGGACCGGACGGACGAGCATACCTGAATACCACCGGGAATGACGGCATGGCAAAGGGCGGCAGCGGTGACGTACTGGGCGGCCTGATTGTCTCACTGCTGGGCCAGGGCATGGAGCCGCTGGAAGCGGCAGCGGCAGCGGTATGGATTCACGGCCGGGCCGGAGACTGGATGGCAGATCGGTACGGATGCCGTGGCATGACCACCACAGATGTGCTGATGGAAGGGATTCCCGCTGTACTGAAAGAGCTGGAATAATCGCTGAGGGGGAATTCCATGGAGGGAAGAGCGGGACGGAAACTGCTGACTTTGACACTGACCGGAATGCTGTTGCTGACGGGATGTGCAGGGCGGGGCGAAAACCCGGAGAGCAGGGTACAGGCAGTGCAGACGGCGTATGGTAAGCTGGAGCGTTTTACGGCTCAGGCGGAAGTTACTGCCGATTATGGGCAGCGGGTCTACGGCTACAGCGTAGCACTCAAGGGAGATCTGGAGTCTGGTACCATGACGGTGACGCAGCCAGAGAGTATCGCCGATACGGTGTTGGGCTGGTCGGACGGAAAGACGGAACTGGAGTATGGAGGAGCGGTATTGGATACCGGTGCTCTTTCCAGTAGTGGTCTTTCTCCGGCGGACGCTATGCCCACAGTGTTGACTGCCTGCCGGAGTGGTGAGGTCATTGACTGCTGTACAGATACGTTGAATGAAGCGGAGATGCTCTATGCAACACTGGAGACTGGGGACAAAACGAACTGTCGGGTTGCCTGTTGGTTTCAACCGGACAGCTACGCCCTGGCCAGAGCGGAGATCTCGGAAAGTGGGCAGGTTATCATCACACTCCAGTTCGATGAATTTTACTTCCAGACAACTCAAGCAGAAGCAAAATAAAGAATAAAATACAGATAAAAACAAGAGATAGCATACGAAGGAAGCGAACGAGATGACGAAAGAGACAAGAAGAACTTGGGCGGAGATTCATTTGGAGCGACTGGCTCACAACTACCATGAGCTGCGGAAAAGAGCGCCTCAGAGTAAATTTGTAGGACTCGTGAAAGCCAACGCCTACGGACACGGAGCAACACCGGTGGCGAAAAGGCTGGAAGCGCTGGGGACAGATTACCTGGCGGTAGCCTGTTTGGATGAAGCACTGGAACTGCGGGAAGCAGGGATCAAAGCACCAATCATCATTCTGGGATATACGCCAGCGGAGTACACAGAGGAACTCATCCAGCATGAAATTACCCAGACTGTGTACGATTTGGAGTTGGCAAGAGGATTTTCTGAGGCGGCATGTTCTATGGGAAAGCAGCTGCGCTGCCACCTGAAAGCGGACACGGGTATGAGTCGGCTGGGCGTGCTGTGCACTGCGGAGACGATGGAGGCCGCTGCCGATGAGCTGGAGGCTATGTATCGGCTGCCCGGACTAGAGGTGGAGGGACTGTTTCAGCACTTCGCGGATGCAGATACCTGCCCGGAATACTCCTTGATGCAGATTGAGCGGTACAACGCTATTCTCCACACCTTGGAAGAGCGGGGCTGTACCTTCCAGCTCCGTCACTGCTGCGCTGGAGCCGCTACATTGAATTATCCACAGGCTCACTATGACATGATTCGCCCGGGGATTCTGCTCTATGGCTATTCGCCGGATCATAACTGTGATGGAATGATTGATGTAAAGCCAGTGATGGAAGTGAAGAGTCGGATCGCTTCAGTAAAAAAGCTGCCTGCGGGGACTTGTATTTCCTACGGCAGAACCCACACTCTGGAACGAGACAGCATTGTTGCTGCCGTACCCATTGGCTATGCGGACGGTTTGAATCGGCTGTTATCCAATCGCCAGGCGTTTTTGCTCCAGGGGAAACGGGTGCGCCAGATTGGCCGCATCTGCATGGATATGTGTATGATCGATGTAACCGATTTCCATGATGTAAAAGTCGGCGACGTAGTCACTATTTTTGGAGAAGAGGGACTGTTGCAGGAGAAGGCCGACACAGTAGGTACGATTACCTACGAAATGATGTGTGCAATCGCACCTCGTGTGCCCCGGGTATATGTTGAGTAAAGCATAATTTTTATCGGAATTTGTTTCAAGAGCGGTCTGGCGGTTGCTGGCCGCTCTTTTCATATAAAATTATGCCGGGACAACGGCACCAGGTCGAATGCTGTCACATAAGATAGTGCGGGGCAAGGCGGTAGAGAAAGCAAAACCGATGGTATAAATTTCTCTGACCGGTGGGAAAATAAACTTGACCTGCACCGGTACGCGCCGGCGGGGGTACTATAGAACCGCGGAGTGTGAAATTGTGGATACCAGTGTCAGACGAGGAGATATTTATTATGCCGACCTGAGCCCAGTGGTGGGCAGCGAACAGGGCGGAGTCCGGCCGGTCCTAATCATACAGAACGATATGGGAAACCGGCACAGCCCCACGGTGATTGCAGCAGCGATCACTTCACAACTAAACAAAGCCAAACTTCCCACCCATATTGAGCTGTTGAACCCCCACTGCGGATTAACAAAGGATTCCGTAGTGCTGCTAGAGCAGATCCGAACCTTGGACAAAAAACGTCTGAGGGAACGGATGGGGCGTTTGGACGAAGAGATGATGGAGCAGGTAGATACTGCTATAGCGGTCAGTTTTGGACTGCGCTCCCACGCAAAAGAGGTCTGAAAAAACAGGAATGCCTTTTAAAGACATTCCTGTTTTTCCTTCAGCAAACATTAGCGATTGGTAGTATCCCTTACCGCATTCGTTGCTGTGTCCGCGACACCTTCTACGGTGTCGGCGGCGCCCTTCACCACATCACCTGCTGCATCGGTAACGTTATCGGCAGCATTCTTTACATCATTGGTGACCTTTTCTGTGGCAGTACCATCTGTGGTAACAGTGCCATTTTTGGTGGTCGCAGTAGTATCGTCCTTGGTCGTTGTAGTGGTACCATCCTGCTTAGTTGTAGTGGTGGTATCATCGTCCCTCACAACACTGGTGGTGCCGTTGTTGCTGACGGAACCGTCTTCATCGGCGACATAGTCGCTGGCATCACTGGTGGGAGTGTTGGTGGCTGTATCTTTGGTGGTGGTGGTTCTATTGCTGTTGCAGCCAACCAGCGCCATGGACAAGACCAGCATGATTGCGATCAAAGTACTTCTCATCGTAATTCCTCCATTCGATATCATGTCTGTCTCCAGACAAGAATCAGTATGAGCGATTTTCAAAAAATTACCCATACAAATGATGAAGTTCCAGAAATTGGGGTTGGAAAACACCGCTAGAATCGGAAGGAATGGCGGATAAGATTTGCCAAGGGGGAAAGAATATGATATAACTAATAATAGGGATAATTACTATTAAGAGGTCAAATATGATTCAGCGTCGTTACTCACGTCAGCGGGAGCTGATCTATAATTGTCTGCTGGGAACCAAGGAGCATCCTACTGCGGAAATGGTCTACCAGTGGCTGTTGCCGGAAAATCCAAATCTGAGCCGCGGTACAGTCTACCGAAATCTGAAGCTTCTGGCGGAGGAAGGACTGCTGTTGCGCATGCCCTTCCCGGTGGAGCGCTATGATGCCTGTACGGAGCAGCATACCCATTTTTGTTGCCGTAGCTGTGGTGCAGTGTCAGATCTTGAACTGGAGTATGATCCGGAATTGGATCAGCGGGTTGCAAGATCCAGCCAGTTGGAGATCCAATGGCATGACTTGGTGTTCTACGGGACCTGTAAGGAATGCATAGATAAAAAGAATTCCAATCAGGAAGAACACAGTTTACAAAAGGAAGAAGGTTGATCCAATATGGTGAAAACGTATCAGTATAAACCCCAAGGCGTCTGCGCTCGCCAGATGGAGGTAACAATAGACGATGGGGTAATCCAGGACGTTAAAGCCATCGGTGGTTGCAGCGGGAACCTCCAGGGGATTTCCTCGCTGATTCGTGGCATGAAGGTGGAAGAGGCCATTGGTCGGATGGAAGGCATCCGGTGTGGAGCTAAGGCAACTTCCTGTCCGGATCAATTGGCGAAGGCGTTGAAGCAAACGCTCTAAAATAATCGGATCGGTAAAGACGGTATGTCGCAATGACATACCGTCTTTTTTTGATGCGCGGAAGGCGGGGGATGGCATGATGGAGCACACATTATGAAGTCCGTGTGAAGAGGACTGTCGCAAGACCGGGAAAGTGCAGGAAATAACGCCCTTAAAATATGACGGAGAACTTGCATCACAAAAAACGGGCAGGTTTCATAATTTTAGACTGTTTGAGGGCGAGAAACGGGGCTAAAAGCGCAATTGCGAAGCCCTAAGGTTTCCGGAAGCGTTGAAGATAACTGCCAGTGGCTTAGTGAAGCGGGAGCGGAAAGGACGGCCTCTGTCTTGCAAAAACTGCGAAAAGCAGATGGTTTCTTGCCCTTCAAAAAGGGAGGGGGAGCAGCAGAAGGCATGGTTTCAAAGCCGCACATGTGGAAAGTGAAGATACTTTGCAGGTAAGAAAAAGATTGGGGAGAACGGATCGTTTGGCAAGGGAAAGTTGCTGACTTTGAGATGAAAAACAGGTTTTGGAAACAAAGGAGAGAGAATGAAATGACACACCCAATGGGGAGGGGGATGAAGCAAACAAATATGTCACCAAAACGAGCAAAACAGGCAAGTAAAATTGCTTTACAGCATAAAAAAGTTAAAAAATTACATTATAAGGATAAAACTTACAGAAATGGAAGGGGTGAATAGGAACGAGGGGTAGGGAATTAACGCGAGCTAGCAAATGGAAACACGGAGTGCTAAGGTAGCAATCTCGGTATATCGCCATTTGGTGACAAGAATCGACTGAAACTGCACGATACAGCCATACGCGCTTTTACTTGCAAGTAAAAGCGCGTCTTTCGACGAAAGACACGTTTTAAGTGTGCGCCGGTGGCGGAATGCTTGGTGAGCTAATGAGAAATGGAGTTGGCAAGCAAGCGGGATGAGTGCCAACAAGGTGAGGCGAAGGATTCGACCAACCATCAATCCCTGGGCGGGGTGGGATGGGCTCTCACTTTGTTTTATGTTGCCGCAAAGAAGCATTACCCTGGGGAAATGAGGATACAGAAGCGCTGATTGAAATACTGGGGAAATACAAGGCAAAAGCCACCTTTTTCCTGGTTGGACAGTGGGTGGATAAGTACCCAGAATCCGTGAAAGCACTGGCAGATGCAGGTCATGAGATCGGAAATCATTCCGATACCCACCCTCACCTGACCCAGTGCAGCAGTGAGATGATCTTGCAGGAGCTGGAAGGGTGCAACGAGAAGATTAAGAAGATCACCGGCAAAGAACCCAAGCTCCATCGCTGCCCCTATGGGGATTACAACGACACCGTAGTCACCACAGTGCGTTCCATCGGAATGGAGCCGATTCAGTGGGATGTGGACAGCTTGGACTGGAAAGATCTTTCCGCACCTGACATTACCCAGCGGGTGCTGAGCAAGGTCACCGCCGGCAGTATCATTCTCTTCCATAACGCGGCGCTCCACACACCAGAGGCGCTGCCGGGAATAATTGAATCACTGCAAAAGGATGGCTATACACTCTGTACGGTTTCGGAACTGATTGTACAGGGGGACTATACCATCGATAACAATGGGATGCAGCATCCCGTGGCTCAAAAAGCAGGTGCATAATCGCCTGCTTTTTTTCAAGGATGGAAGTGACAAAATGGAGACAAAATTTTGTACGAAAAAGAACTTGGAAAAGGGTGACAAAAACCGATCACTGTGATATACTTGCCTCAAGCATTGTTAGTGATAATGAATACCGATAAGGAGGAGCAATACAAATGAAAGACACTTATATTTCTGATTCCGTTGTATACGTTGGCGTGGACGATAAGACCATTGACCTGTTTGAAAGTCAGTATGTGGTACCGAATGGCGTCTCATATAATTCCTATGTGATTTTGGACGACAAAATTGCCATTATGGATACCGTAGACCGCCGTGCCACCGATCAATGGCTGGCCAATGTGGAAAAGGCTCTGGCAGGGCGGAAGCCGGATTACCTGGTGATCCAGCATCTGGAACCGGATCATGGCGGGAGCATTGAGATTCTGGCCAGCAAGTATCCCGAGATGCAGTTTGTTTCCAACCCGAAACTGTTTGGCATGATGGGGCAGTTCTATGAATTTGATTTCCAGAGCCGTCAGGTCGTAGTCAATGAGGGCGAAACTCTGAGTTTGGGTAAGCATACACTGACCTTTGTGATGGCACCCATGGTGCATTGGCCGGAAGTCATGGTGACCTATGAAACCACGGAGAAGATTCTGTTCTCGGCAGACGGATTTGGCAAATTCGGTGCGCTGGATACCGAAGAAGATTGGGATGGCGAAGCCCGCCGTTACTTCATCAATATTGTGGGTAAGTATGGTGCCAACGTGGTGGCACTGCTGAAGAAGGCGGCAACCTTGGACATCGCCATGATCTGTCCCCTTCACGGTCCTATTCTGAAGGAAAATTTGGGTCACTACATCGGCAAGTATCTGATCTGGGCTAGCTATGAGCCGGAGGACGAAGGGGTTACCATCGCCTATGGCTCCATCCATGGCAATACCGCCAAGGCGGCAAAGCTGCTGGGCAAGATGTTGGAAGAGAGAGGCCAGAAGGTCACACTGTTTGACCTGGCTCGGTGCGATATGGCAGAGGCAATTGAGAACGCCTATCGGTATGACAAGCTGGTGGTTGCGTCAGTTACCTATGACGCAGGGGTGTTCCCGGCAATGGAAGACTTCCTGTACCACCTGAAGCTGAAGAACTATCAGAACCGTACCGTGGGTATCATGCAGAATGGCTCTTGGGGTCCTGTAGCAGGGAAGAAGATGAAGGAGACCATTGGAGCCTTCAAGAACATCAAAATTGTTGATCCTATGGTTACCATTCGCTCTACGCTAAAAAAGGGCAACCTGAAGGCCATGGAAGTACTGGCAGACGCGCTGGTGAAAAAGTAAGCACTTTTCCACAGGGTAGAAGGCTGCATTAGCGAAAATTGAAAAACCCCTTCCGGTTAACCGGAAGGGGTTTCTTTGTGTGTTAAATTGGATTAGTTGACTACGGTAGTCCCTGTACTGACGGTAGTAGCAGCTCCTGTTTTGGCTGCCGCATCTGCGCTGGCACCGCCGTCCTCACTGTAAAGGTATTCCTTCAACAGGGAACGGATAGCATCCCAGTCCTTCGGTACCAGAATGTCCATACCGTTCAGTTTCTCATTGGTGTACATGCTGTCGCCGGGAATACGATAGCTATTCATGCTGTCCAGCCCCATGGAGTAGCCAGAGAAGGCGATACTGACAATCTGAGTGTTGGTCATGTCGGTGGTCAGATCGTCTGCTACGTTGGAGTAGACTGCCAGGAGCTTGGTCCAGCTCTCCTGACGAACCTGCTGGTAGACGGCCTGCATAACCCTACGCTGACGATCCGTTCGCTCCCAGTCACTGTTGCCTACATGGCGGATACGGGCGTAGCAAAGTGCCTGCTGGCCGTCCAGATGGTTGGCACCGGCAGAGAACGTGCGATCCAGCTGAACGCCCATGTCGGATACAAATTTAGCACTGTTCATGTACTCCGCTTCGGCTTCATTGAGATCCATGTCAATGCCGCCGATGGTATCCACGATGTCTTTGAAGCCGCTAAAATTCACCTCTACGTTATAGTCGAGCACGATGCCAAAATTAGTAGAGATGGTTTCATCCAGAAGCTCAAAGCCACCCAGAGCGTAGGCGGAGTTGAGTTTGTTGGCTCTGTAGCCGGGGATTTGTACATATAGATCGCGCATCAGAGACACCATAGTAATCTGATTGGTATTTTTGTTGACGCTGAGCACAATCATGGAATCAGACCGTGCCCGTTTCCCATCCTGACGGGTATCCTGTCCCACCACGAGAATATTGACCACGCCGTCTACGCTGGTAGCGATGTCGGCTTTGCCCCAATCTACTGCTTCAATGGTGTCGGCATCGTTGGTGTCCTTATCGAAGGTTTCACTGCCAAAGCTGATAGCGCCGAACCGATTGATCTTGCCCAGTTCCCATTGACCAAAGGCGTAGGCTAAGAAACCCAGACCAACCAGAATGACCAGAATAATCAGGAGAACCCGGAGAGCGATAGAGCGTCTCCGTTTCCGAAGCCGCCGGCGGGAACCGTTTGCATTGGGCTGCTGCCCGTTTGGGGCTGCCCGGCTGTGGCTATCGGTGCTGTGCGAGGGTTGGGAGGGGCGGGAGTTGGAGGAGGATGTGTGCCGCCGCGCCCGATTGTATGGGTCATTACTATTGACTCGTTTACCGCTCATAGAGATAACCTCGTTTCTGTCTGTTAATCGCAGGAGAAATGACCAAGATCAGTCCAGTTCCTGCAGGATCAGCTTCAGAGAGGAAGCGATCACTTTGTCCATATCGTAGTATTTGTATTCACCGAGCCGACCGCCAAAGATGACAGAGGGGTCCTGAGCCGCCAAGGCGGCATACTGCTGATAAAGGGCGTTGTTGGGCGCATCGTTTACGGTATAGTAGGGCTCTGCGCCAATCTGCCAGTCAGCGGGATATTCCCGGGTGACGACTGTTTTGGGTTGGGTACCGAACGCAAAGTGCTTGTGTTCGATGATGCGGGTGAAAGGTGTTTCCCGGTCAGTGTAGTTGACCACGGCATTTCCTTGGAAGTTGGATTCCTCCAGCACCTGGGTGTCAAAGCGGAGGCTGCGGAATTGGAGGGGGCCGAAGCGGTAACCGAAGTACTGGTCAATGGGACCGGTGTAGATCATCCGTTCCGCCAGAGGACGCAGTTCCTCCCGATGAGCCAGATAATCGCAGTTCAGACGGAGGTCGATGCCCGCCAGAAGCTGATCGAAGATGGGTGTGTAGCCGCCTTCGGGGATGCCCTGAAAACGGTCGTTAAAGTAGTTGTTGTCGTAGGTGAAGCGTACCGGCAGCCGTTGAATGATAAAAGCGGGCAGATCAGTACAATCGCAGCCCCACTGTTTTTCAGTATAGCCCTTGACCAACTTTTCGTAGATGTCCCGCCCCACCAGAGAGAGGGCTTGTTCCTCCAGGTTGGTGGGATTCGCCGGAGCGTCACCCCGCTGGGTGTCGATCTTAGCCCTGGCTTCTGCGGGGGTAGCGATGCCCCAGAGCTTGCTGAAGGTGTTCATATTAAAGGGGAGATTGTAAATTTCACCCTTGTAGTTTGCAATGGGAGAATTGATGTAGTTGTTAAAGGAAGCAAACCGGTTTACAAAATCCCAGATTTCCCGGTCAGAGGTGTGAAAGATGTGTGCACCATATTTATGAACGTGGATTTCTTCCACAGTTTCAGTGTAGCAGTTACCACCGATATGGGGACGTTTGTCCACCACCAGGCAGCGCTTTCCACGGCGATTGGCCTCATATGCGAAAACCGCACCGAAGAAGCCAGCGCCTACTACAAGGTAATCATAGTTCATGTGTGATACCGCCTTTCGAATTCAGATAAAACCTGACTGCGAATAATTACACAATAATTTATTTTAATCTCTTTGGATCGATTAGTCAATACAAACCACAAATCAGGCAAAAGAATGAAAAAGAGGAGAAAATCAAAGCCAGATAAAAATTACAAATTTATTTACAAATTTGTCACTTACATATGATATAGTAAACATGAAAAAATGCATAGCAGGAGGCAAACGCCGTGAATCATATTATCGGTATTGATTTGGGTACCACAAACAGCTGTGTTGCGGTATTAGAGGGCGGAAAACCCATCATTATCCCCAATGCGGAGGGTGGACGCACTACCCCGTCAGTGGTGGCGTTCACGAAAAATGGCGAACGTTTGGTGGGAGAGTTGGCCAAGCGGCAGGCGGTTACCAACACCGGCGGTACCATTTCCTCTATCAAGCGGGAAATCGGTACGGATTATCGGGTGGATGTTGCGGGACGAAAGCGGACGCCTCAGGAGATCAGTGCGATGATTCTGCAAAAGCTAAAGACGGATGCGGAAGCCTACCTGGGTGAGCCGGTACGGGACGCGGTGATTACAGTACCAGCCTACTTCAACGATTCCCAACGCCAGGCCACCAAGGATGCCGGGCGAATTGCGGGATTAAATGTGTGCCGGATTATCAACGAACCCACTTCAGCGGCATTGGCCTACGGCCTGGATCACGGAGCGGCCCAAAAGATCATGGTCTATGACCTGGGTGGTGGTACCTTTGACGTGTCTATCATTGAAATTGGCGACGGAGTCATCGAGGTACTCTCAACTTGTGGCGATAATCAATTAGGCGGCGATGATTTTGACCAGCGCTTGGCCAATCATCTGATCAGTGAGTTTAAGCAGCAGACCCGTATCAGCCTGGCAAAGGACCCGGTAGCGGTGCAGCGGGTGCGGGAGGCAGCGGAAAAGGCGAAAATTGAGCTGTCCGTTTCCACCACCGCCAATGTGAACCTGCCCTTTATCGCCCAGAGCCGCAGCGGACCGATACACATGGACCTGAATGTCACCCGTGCCACCTTCGAGCAACTGACTCGGGATCTAGTAGAGCGTACCACAATCCCAGTGCGGACAGCGCTGAATGACGCCGGGATCAACAGCAATCAGTTGGGAAAGGTGCTGCTGGTAGGGGGAAGTACCCGGATTCCGGCGGTGCAGGAGCATATTCGGTGGCTCACCGGAATGCAGCCCTCCAAAGGGGTCAATCCGGATGAATGCGTGGCCTTGGGTGCGGCGGTGCAGGGGAGGACCCTGGGGGGCGGAACCCTGGCGGCTGCTGATGGAAGTGGACTCCAGAGCAGCGGAAATGAGATTTTACTGCTGGATGTGACTCCGCTCTCCCTGTCCATTGAGACGGTAGGCGGTGTGGCAACCCGGCTGATCAACCGTAATACGACCCTTCCGGTACACTATTCCCAGGTGTTCAGTACAGCGGCGAATTACCAGACCACCGTAGAAATCCATGTGCTCCAGGGGGAACGTCCCATGGCGCGGGATAACAAGAGCATCGGAAAGTTCCGGCTCACCGGGATCAAACGGGCGCCCAGAGGGGTGCCCCAGATCGAGGTCACCTTTGACCTGGATGCCAACGGGATTCTGAAGGTTTCGGCTCGGGATCTGGGGACGGGACGTGCCCAGGAGATTGTGATTTCCTCCAGCTCCAATTTGTCTGAGTCGGAGATTCAGCAGGCGATGGCGGATGCCGAAGCATATGCCGTGCAGGATCGGGAAAATAAAGGATTTATGGAGCTGCGGAACGAGGCGGAAACCCTGATTGTGCAATGTAAGAACGCCCTGACCGTCTGTGGAAAAGAGATGGAAAAAGGGGAGCGGAAGCAGATACAAAATGATCTGTCTACCCTGGAGCGAGTTTTCCACAAGGGAAAGCCGGAAAAGCGCAAACCCGGCGACGAGGAGAGCTTCAGGAGTGCAATAGAGCAGCTAAAAGGCAGCGCCGGAAACCTGTTAGAGCGCTTCTCCAAACGGGCGGAGGAAGAAGCGCAGGGCAATGAGGAGTAAACAATCGAAAATAAAACGCAGCTACGGTTCCCAAAGGGGTGCCGTGGCTGCGTTTTTTAATCTGACTCAGAGGAACTTTACGCCCAGAAGCTGTACCAGATCGACGGCCTGTAGGGAAGCAATCTGCATCCCCCGGAGTTCCTGAAAGGTGTCCGATACCGTAATGCCCTCAATGGAGCAATTGGAGAAGTCCGTACCATTCAGGGCTGTTTTAAAGAAGTCCACACCGGCGAAGGAGGTTTCCTGTAGGATGAGCTTTTTCAGTCTGGCCTCACTGAAAAAAGCCTCCTTCATGTTGCAGTGGAGAAGGGAGCAGGCATTCCAAGCAGATTTCGAGAAGTTGCAGCAGGCAAACGTGCTGTTTTCCAGCTTGCAGTTGGTGAAATGAGCCTGAGTAAACCGGCTGCCATCCCCTTTGCAGTCCACGACCTGAGTGTCGCGCCAGTAGCTGTCCTCAAAGATGCAGTTGGAAAAGTCACAGTGCAAAAACTGGACTTCATAAAAAGAGGCGTTGTGGAACCGGCAGCGGACAAAGCGACAGTGTTGAAAGGTGACACGATTGAACTCCATCCTGCTGATGTCGGCATGAGCGAGGGTTTCATTTTCAAACACGGCGTCGGAAAGGGTGTTGTCTTCTGATCTGGCGGTCTGAATGCGATGTAGTAACATAGAATATTCCCTCCTGAAATGGGCGTGTGAGTGGAAAGAAAAAGAGCCTATCCGTGGTTTGGGATAAGCTCTGCAAGGCGGTAGCAGGGGGGATTAGCCCACTTTTTTTTCGACAAAAGCGGCCAGCTCGGCGATAGTGGAGACCTTTTCATCCAGCTCCAGCTCTACGTCCAGCTCTTCTTCCAGTTCCATGACCATTTCCACGGTTTCCAGTGAGTCAATGCCCAGGGATTCAAAGGTGGTTTCCGGTGTGAACTCCGAGGTGTTCCGACCAGTATGTTCTGCCAGCAGTTTGATGATCATTTCATAGATGTTCATAGTAAAATCCTCCGTGATTTAAACGATGTGATGTTGTTTCAACCTATGTAAAAAACCGAAAGCGGTTTTACGGTTTCAATTCATGCTCGGAAGTAGGCTGGGACTGCAAGAAAAGCTTGAGTTTTTCCATGCCACGGAGCAGAGAAGACTGTTCTTCGCCGGAATAGGCGTGGGAGAGCCGCGCGAACTGCTGACAGCGGCAGTAGCTGTGGTAGGCACAGGCCAGTTTTCCCTCATGGGTAAGGCTGACCAGGACAGAGCGACCATCGGCAAGACTGGGGTTTTTGGTCACAAATCCCTTTTTATCCAGTTTGTTTACCGCTACGCTGGCGGAAGGCTTAGCCACCTGAAGCAGGTCTGCCAGATCGCTGATGGTGACTCCCTCCTCCGGCCACTGGGCGATTTGCTCCAAGACGTAGAATTCGCTGGTGCTAAGGGGCAGACGGCTGTGGGCGGGTAAGCTGTTCCTTTCGTTTTGCAGAACGCTCTGGTACAGCTCTTGAAAGAGGTGGCTGAATTGTGCTACAAAGCTTGCCATGGTACGCCTCCGAAAATGATTATATAAGCTAACTAAACGATATGATACAAAATCTGGGATTACTTGTCAAGTAGAAAATAGAAAAGTCTGTGAAAGAGGGATTAGGGACAGGGAGGAAAAGGGGAAAGTTGTCGAAAGGGCCGGAAAAAGCCACTTGACAACGGTAATCAGGCTGTTATAATAAGCTTGACAATTGAACAGCCTTATCAAGAGTGGTGGAGGGATCGGCCCGATGAAGCCCGGCAACCTGTGCATGAGTTTGTATGCGTAAGGTGCTAATTCCGGCGGTGAATATCGAAAGATGAGGGGCAAGCTCATTTCGCGTTCCAACCGGAGCGCGTTTTCTTCTTTTTCCAGGGGCTGTTTCTCTTGCAAACTTACCAACCTCCATAGAGAAAGGACAAACAGCTATGAAAGAACATGTATTTACATCCGAGTCCGTGACTGAGGGCCATCCTGATAAGATGTGTGACCAGATCTCCGACGCTGTACTGGACTGCATTCTGTCTCAGGATCCCGCAGCCCGGGTTGCCTGTGAGACTGCCACTACTACCGGTATGGTTCTGGTTATGGGTGAAGTTACCACCACTGCAAAGGTGGATATTCCCACGATTGTCCGGAACACCGTAGATCGCATCGGTTATAACAACCCCGCCTATGGCTTCGATGCACGCACCTGTGCCGTGCTGCCTACTCTGGATAAGCAGTCTCCGGATATCGCCATGGGCGTGAATAACTCCTACGAATACAAGGAAAATGCAGTGGATGAAGCAGATCTCATCGGCGCCGGCGACCAGGGCATGATGTTCGGCTATGCCTGCGACGAAACCGAAGAACTGATGCCGGCTCCCATTGCGCTGGCGCATCACCTGACCCTTTCCATGTCCAAGCTCCGGAAGGACGGCACCCTGCCTTGGATGCGTCCTGACGGCAAGAGCCAGGTCACTGTGGCCTATGACGAAAACGGCAACGTAACTTGGTGTCCCACCATCGTTATCTCCACCCAGCATGACCCGGATATCGACATTAAGGATCTGCGGGAAGCGATTGTGGAAGAAGTGATTCGTCCCACCCTGCCCAAAGAGCTGATCCGTCCGGAAACCCGGTTCTTTGTCAATCCCACCGGTCGTTTTGTGGTGGGCGGTCCCGTTGGCGACTCCGGTCTGACCGGCCGTAAGATCATCGTAGACACCTACGGTGGTGCGGCTTCCCACGGCGGCGGTGCCTTCTCTGGCAAGGACCCCACCAAAGTAGACCGTAGTGCAGCCTATATGGCACGTCATGTGGCAAAGAACATGGTGGCGGCAGGTCTGGCTAAGAAGTGCCAGATTGAGCTGGCTTACGCAATCGGCGTGGCACGTCCGGTTTCTGTGTTCATCGACACCCATGGTACCGGTGTACTGCCCGATGAGGAGATGGCAGCCCTGGTGGACGAAGTCTTTGACCTGCGTCCCGCTTCCATCATCAGCTACCTGAATCTACGTCGTCCGATCTATGAGCAGACTGCCTCCTATGGTCACTTTGGCCGTCCGGATCTGGATCTGCCCTGGGAACAGCTGACCAAGGTAGAGGCACTGAAGCAGTATCTGTAATACAAAAACGAACATTTTTGAAACAAAAGTAGCAGACACCGTGGTGTCTGCTGCTTTTTTCGAGATAAAAAGACCGGCGCGGAGGGGGATCCGCGCCGGTTCACTGGGGAGGGGTAAGAAAGAAGAAATAAGATGAAAATGAATGCAAGCCGCTGTCAATCCGAACCTCAACAGTGCAACAAGATTCAATCAGTAGTAGCGTGAGAGAAACTCGTTGGATGCTTGATTCATTGTTAAAATAATAACAGACCTGGAGCAAAAAAGCAAGTGGGCTAAAGTCCAGAATATGTTAAAAGTTTCACGAAAATAGCGGCAAAAATCTGTTTGAGGCTTCAAAAAGTTAAATGATTAACGAAAAAATAAAAAAGCATACAAAATGAACAAATTGTGGAAAGAGGTTGCTTGCAAAATTGGGAAAATAAACAAAGATGGGGGAGGGGATAGTGGTTTTTTTACCCGTAGCAAGGATGTGTATCGGTTAATCCACCCACACTTTTCCAATATCGGTACGAAAATGCATGTCTTTCCAGGAGATTGGTTTGGCTGCGGCATAGGCGTGCTCGACTGCCTCAGCCAAGCTAGTGCCGGAAGTGGTAACGCCTAGGACACGGCCGCCGTTAGTGAGATAGGCACCGTTGGAACCAAATTTGGTACCGGCATGGAATACCGTGGCATCTTCTACCTGATCCAAACCGGAGATTTCGTAACCCTTTTCGTAGCTGAGGGGGTAGCCTCCAGAGGCCAATACCAGACAGCAGGCAGCACCATCCTTCCACTTGATGTCCAGGTCTGCCAGAGTACCATCTACGCAGGCGTTGAAGATATCAAAGAGGTCGGTGTCCAGCTGATACAGTACAGCCTGTGTTTCGGGGTCACCGAATCGTGCATTGTACTCTACCACCTTGGGACCCTGAGCGGTGAGCATAAGACCGAAGTAGATGACGCCCTTGAAGGGACGACCCTCCGCCTTCATCGCTTCCATGGTGGGGAGGAAAATTTCTTTCATGCACTGGTCAGCCAACTTTGGTGTGTAGTTGGGAGAGGGGGTGAAGGCACCCATACCACCAGTGTTGGGTCCCTGGTTTCCGTCATAGGCACGCTTGTGATCCTGAGAGGAGGGCATGGGTGCGATATGTTCACCATCAGCGAAGCAGAGTACCGTAACCTCGGGACCCACCATGCACTCTTCGATGACTACGGTGAGACCGGACGCACCAAATTTACCGCCTTCCATCATGTCCCGGACAGCCCGCTTGGCTTCGTCCACGGTTTCAGCTACAGTGACGCCCTTGCCCAATGCCAAGCCGTCGGCTTTGACCACGATAGGAGCACCCTCCTGGTCAATGTAGGCCAGCGCTTCGGCTTCCTCGGTAAAGGTTTTGTATTTGGCGGTGGGAATGTGGTATTTCGCCATGAGTTCCTTGGAAAAGGCCTTGCTGGCCTCAATGATGGCGGCATTTTTGTAGGGGCCGAAGGTTTTCAGACCGGCAGCCTCCATTGCGTCCACCATGCCCATG
>ENA-UOOI01002176-UOOI01002176.1-fermentation-metagenome-genome-assembly--contig:-NODE-2176-length-17810-cov-15.672825_pt1 | contig 17810 bp, 8 predicted proteins | sample MGYA00245779_ERZ724027 | MGnify/ENA primary metagenome ERZ724027 (study PRJEB28704, sample SAMN03018318) | fermentation metagenome | biome: anthropogenic terrestrial biome; feature: soil; material...
TTTTCTAGTTGAAACCCCTACGGGGTGGAATTCCCTGTTTTTGCAGTGGAATCAACTTTTATTAAAAATATATGTTTTAATAAATTGATAATGATTCTCAATATCATAATAACGTTAGTTTTAATCTAATGTCAATATTTATTTGAAAGATATTTGAACGAAAAAATATTGATATTTAGCACTTTAATTACATATGTTGCTGAACTGATTGTTATGGTTTTCCAATGGTAATCACCAACTATGAGTCCGCTTCATTGAGATTAAGATAGGGAAGACAATTAATTATGATGTTGATTTTTACATTTTGACAGCTTGACTTAAACTTATATTTTAGCTTATCTTATACCTATACCCCTATAGGTATAAGGAGGAATTAAAATGCGGCAATGTATGGATGCGGCTAATCTGCATTCGCGAATAAAAAAAATCATAGGTCAGTTAAACGCTATCGACAAAATGGTGGATGAAGATGTACCTTGCGAAGATGTATTAATCCAAATTAACGCCGCCAAAGGTGCTCTGCATAAGGTCGGTCAAGTTGTATTGGAAGGGCATCTGAATCACTGTGTAAGGGATGGGATTGAACACGGTGACGCGGAAAAGACAATTGCAGAATTCGCCAAGGCTATAGAGCATTTTTCGCGCATGTCTTAACCGGAGGATATTATGATAAACCAAATAAAAGATGTTCTATTGGATGAAATAAAAAGAGATGTATTTTTGCTTATTTTATCCGGATCAGCCTTGCTCATCAGTTTGCTTGATATGGGCCGTTTCCCGCTGGATATGGCTTGGGTGGCTATTGTTCTATGTGGTATTCCAATTATTAAAGAAGCGATTACCGGGTTGGTCACCCAATTTGATATAAAAGCGGATGTATTAGTTTCGCTGGCCTTAATATCTTCGGTAATCATTGGCGAGATTTTTGCCGCCGGTGAGGTGGCCTTTATCATGCAGCTCGGGGCGCTGCTGGAAACACTTACGGTGGCCAGGGCCAGGGCAGGTATCGAAAAACTGGTCAACTTAACGCCGCAAACTGCCAGGGTATTACGTAATGGGGAAGAGATCATGGTAGAGGCAGATCAAATAATAGCAGGAGACATCCTGCGGGTCAGTCCGGGAGAAACGATTGTGGTTGACGGAATAATATTAAACGGCCAGACTTCCATTAATGAATCTGTTATGACCGGTGAGTCTCTCCCGGTAGATAAAGGGGCAGGGGATGAAGTTAAAAGCGGCACCATAAATCAATTTGGCGCTTTCGATATGCAGGCTACCAAAGTGGGCGCGGACAGCTCATTACAGCGGATGATTGAATTAGTTAAATCCGCTGATGCCGGCAAGGCAAAAATTGTTGGTCTGGCTGACAGATGGGCCACTTGGATTGTAGTTATCGCTTTAACGGCTGCTTTATCAACCTGGTTCGTAACCGGTCAAATCATTAGGTCAGTTACCATTCTGGTAGTCTTTTGCCCCTGTGCACTGGTATTAGCTACCCCCACTGCCATTATGGCGGCCATTGGCAATGCCACCAAGTATGGTATTCTGGTGCGGGAAGGAGATGCCCTGGAGCGCCTTTCCCAGGTTAGGAAAATTACCTTTGATAAAACCGGAACTTTAACCTACGGTAAACCACAGGTAGTGGAGATTAAAAGCTTCATGAACGACTATTCCACGGATGAGTTGTTTGCAATCGCGGCATCGGCCGAATTACGTTCCGAACATCCACTCGGCAAGGCGATTGTTAGTGGTTATAAGGAACGGTATGGTTTTTTACCGGATGAACCCGACCAGTTTCAGATGCATATTGGGCGTGGCGTGGTGGCTTATTCCGATCATAAACGCATACTTGCAGGCAATGCCGAACTGTTAAGGGAAAACGGCATTATTCTACCTGATGAAATAAGAACGGCTGCATTGTCACTGACACAAAAGGGCTCTACCATTATTTATCTTGCGATTGAATTTAACGTAATAGGCTTTATTGCTTTAGCTGATACGGTAAGGTCGAGTGCTTCCGCTATCGTATCCAGATTAAACCACATGGAGGTTAAGACCGTATTGCTAACCGGGGATCATAAAGAGGCTGCTTCCGCCATTGCCCATCAGGTAGGAATAAACGAAATTAACTCGGACTGTTTGCCCGAAGACAAGCTTACAATAATTGCTGAATATCAAAGTCAATCCGAACCGGTTTGCATGGTAGGTGACGGAATTAATGATGCCCCGGCTCTGAAAGTTGCTCATGTTGGGATTGCCATGGGTGGCATTGGCAGCGACATTGCTATTGAAGCTGCCGATATCACTTTTGTACGCGATGATATACAATATTTACCACATCTTTTGGCTTTAGCCAAACGTATGATGACTACCATAAAAATCAATATAATTTTTTCTATGGCATTGAATTTTTTGGCTATAATCCTGGCCATGAAAGGATTATTAAACCCGGTATGGGGGGCATTAGTGCATAATGCCGGTTCTGTCCTGGTTATAATCAATTCATCATTACTACTCAAATGGAAGAAAAATCCCGAGTTTTAATTATCAATTTTTCAATTTACATATTGTAAATTGAAATCGACAAGGTTCTTGTTTTAAGTTATATTTGGTTTAGATTCCGAAATATAACAAGGCTGACGAGGCAGGACCATGAAGACAATTACAAAATTAAAAACTTTATTGGAGTACTTTGAAATACCGAACCGGGATTTGGCGCAGGCGATCAATGTCAGCCCGTCCATGGTCAGCAACTGGATCCAGGGGAAACGCGCCTTACGTACGTCTTCCGGTTTCGTGGCGGCAATCGCAGATTATGTTTTAGCAAAACGTTTTCTTACCGTCAGGGATATCACCTGGCTGAAAAAACACTTTGAGCAGGCTGGCATTTCTACCGACTTTGATTCGGCTTCAGACATTAAAAGTAATCTGATTATTTGGCTGGCAGATGACGGCGAAGAGGTTCTTGCCATGTTTAAAAAAACGGAGCATATTCGTATTGCCAACGAGCAGGCAGAGACTTCGGCCTTGCCGCCATATTTATACAGTATCGGCCCTGCAGGGCGGATATACAGTGATGATTATTCGGCCCGGGCAGGCGCAGTGGATATTTCCCTGCGCCTTAGCCGTATCTTTGCAACCATGGAAGAAGGTCTTACCGTTGATATCTGCCTTTCCAGTGAGACGGTTTCCACCATGACGGATGATGTTTTCATAGCTGAAATTATCAAAGCTTTCCGGGAAAAAAACATGCGCGTGCGTATGCTTATTGCCCTTTCGAGCAACGCCATGACGTTATCCTGTATAATAGCCGCTTATTCACAGCTGATTGTAAACGGTAATATGGAAATATATATATCCCACGGTATGATGCAGCCCATGATCCACCAGACCAGCATATTTGTTCCCAACACCTGTGCCGTGGCGATCATCGAGCTTCCCGATTCCTTTTCCCATCCTGCCGCACTTTTCATCACAGAAAACCTATTTATTAAGGATGCTGCGGATGGTTTTGACCGCGTTGTGAGGTATGCCCAGCCGCTCATGCAATTTTATTATGAGAACAATATAAAAGGAATTGTTGATTTATTCTATCGGGAATTTCGCGACGAAGGCGATCTTGATATATTGAGCGACGGAATTAATCCCCTTATGCTGGAAAGCGAAGAGTATATCGATATCTTAAAACAGGGGGGTTTTAAGGGTACCGCGCTTACTTGGCGCAACGAAGAATATTTATCTATCAAAGGCGGCCTGGAAAACAATCTGAAAAGCGGAGCCGTATTCCGTGAGATCATTTCAGCGGAATTTATTAAAGACATGGTGATAAACGGAACCTGCGAATTGCCCGCCCTATACTTTATGGGTACGGGGAAGGTGCGCATTGACCATAAGGCTTGTCTGGCCCTACTCAAGGGATATATCAGAATGTTGAATACATATCCGAATTATCATTTGTCAATTGCCCGGCAACTGGATGAGAATCAGCAAGGAACAAGACACATCAAGCATGGCCGGCACATTACCCTTAATCCCTGGAAAAGGGCACAGCATATGTTGATTTATTCCGATCAGATGATCATGATCCATGAATTGCAAATGGTTTTTAACGAGCTGTGGGTGAGTTTATCCGCGGGAACAAGGGAAAACACCATCGCGTTTTTGGCTAGGATGATAGAAGAACTAGTAAGGATTCATAAATGAGAGTTTTGCATAATTCCAAAAACCCCATTTGTCATCCTGAGGCAAAGCCTAAGAATCTTAAGATCCTTCGGCTTTGCTTCAGGATGACATTCGCAAAGTTACTGCTTAATTATAGGAAAAAGTTAATTATGCAAAACTCTCAAATAGGAGGAGCGATGTCATGCCGTCAAAGATTATTTTAAAAATTACTAAAGGAGAACTGGCGGGAAAGGAATTCATTTACGATGACAAGGAGCAGTTATTTATCGGCCGGCAGGAGGATTGTAGCATTGTCCTGCCCGATAAATCCGTATCCCGTTATCACTGTATGCTGGAGGTAACTCCGCCGGATGTTACGGTACGGGATTTCGGAAGTCTTAACGGTACCTATCTGAATGGAAAGGTCATCGGACGGCGTGAACGTTCCGTATCTGCCGAAGATGCGCAGAAGGAATACCATGAAGAATTCGAACTGCATGACGGTGACCGGCTTGGATTGAGCAAACATTGCGAAATCCTTTTGCGTACGGTTTCAGCCCAACTCTGCGCCAACTGCGGCGAAGAACTGCCGGATGACATGGCCTCCATGGGTAACGGAACCATAGACGATGACGCTCCGCCAAGCTATGTGAACAGCAAAGGCGAAGCAATTTGTGAGGCTTGCCATTTACAGCAGGAAGCGGAAGCAATGGCTGCCGACCTGGAAAGAAAGCTCAAACAAGCAGCGGATAAAGCCGAAGAAGAAATCCGGCAGGCAACTTCCCGTAAAAAGTGCCCGGGCTGCGGCGCGCTATTTACACCCCAGGACCCGGATAATAACCTTTGCCCCCAATGCGCCAAGGACCGGGGCAAGGTATTGCAGGAAATTTTAGTACAGGCTCTGGGCGGGGTCCTCGGTCAAGAGTCCCAAAATGATCTGGGCCCGGCGGTAATAAAAGGGTTCCGCCAGGTAAAGAGACTGGGTGCGGGCGGAATGGGCGAAGTCTGGCTGGTGCAGGAAGAAAAAACCGGCCGGCAATACGCCCTGAAAACCATGCTGCCGGAGGTGGCGGCGAATAAGCTGGCCAAAGATACCTTCCTGCGCGAAGCCATGCTCGGAGAAGCCCTTGATCATAAAAATATTATCAAAGTTTTTAAAACCGGTTGTGAAAGCGGCGTATTCTTTATTTTGATGGAATTGTGCCAAGGCGGCAGCGTAGATAAATACATGGAAAGGTGCGGGGGCAAATTGCCCTTAGACGTGGCGACCTTCATCATCCTGCAGGTGCTGGATGGGCTGGAGTATGCGCACCATGCGAACGTCAGTGTAAAATGCGGATGGCGGACCCGGGAATCCAGGGGCGTTGTTCACCGCGATTTTAAGCCTGCCAATATTTTTTTGACGGACAACAGCACTTATCCCGCAGCCAAAGTCGCCGATTTTGGCTTGGCCAAAGGCTTTGAGACGGCAGGGCTTTCCAAACATACCCGCACGGGCACGATTGCGGGGACACCGGTATTTCAACCGCGCCAGCAAATCGCGAATTTTAAATATGCCAAACCGGATGTGGACGTTTGGGCGACCGCCGCCAGTTATTATTATATGCTCACGGCCAATTTTACCAAAGACATAAAAGGCAAGGATATCTGGCTGGCCATGTATACGGAAAAAGCTGTTCCGATCCGGCAGCGGGATCCTCAGATACCCGAGAAACTTGCAGCCGTTATCGATCAGGCGTTGGTCGAAACTCCCGATATCGGCATCAAATCTGCCCGCGAGTTAAAGCAGCAGATCGTCGCGGCCTTGCCCGATGAAATAAAGAAAGTAGTTCGAGGCGTCATTTAATGAAACATAAAACACCGGAATTTTCCTGCCGTTTTCGTTGTGCCGGACAAAAAAGCATCGGCAGGCTCAGAAAAAGCAATCAGGATGAGATCATCCTCTGCCCCGACATGGGGATATTTGCCGTGTCCGACGGGATGGGCGGGTTGGAAGAGGGAGCAAGAGCTTCAGTCTATGTCCGGGAATCCATGCCGGTTATGATGCGTTTCCCCTTAAATGAAGTACAAGCTCCCGACGAGGCCGGAAAAGCTTTTGCGGAAACTATCCGCATGATAAGCGACGAACTCTTCAATACCGCCAATACGGAGTCGCATATCGGTTATGGCGCAACCTGCTGCGGGGTATGGCTTTATGAAGACAAGGCCATATTTGCCAACCTTGGTGACAGCCGCGGCTACCTGCTGCCTAAATATAAAAGAACGCTGAAGCAGATTACGGAGGACCATAATATTGCCGCACTTATGGTTAAAAACGGAGAACTTTCCAAAAGTGCTGCCCCCAACCACCCTTCTAGTTCACAGCTTACCCGGTTTGTCGGTATGAAAGCTCCTGCTCTGCCCGAATATTTTATTTGCACTGTTGCTCCCGGAGACAAAATCCTTTTATGCAGCGACGGGCTCTATGGCATGGTAAATGAAAAGGACATCGCACGCATAATGCGGAGCAGCCGAAGCCCCCAAACCGTCTGCGCCAGGCTCATCGATAAAGCCAATGCCAACGGCGGACGCGATAATATTTCGGCGGTAGCTATTCAAATTGTCAATTAACAATTTCGCAATTATCAAACCCGTTCGAAGCCTGAAAGGTATAATGATCACAGCAAATACGTTAATTAAGAGGGCTTTATGATGAAGGATGAAAAAACAATCATGGACGGCGAAGAAACTGCAGCGACGGTCTCAGACGACGCGACCGTAGAAGATGTGACCCTGGACGATGCGACCGTTTCGAATGAGGCCACAATGCCTGGTAGCGGGGAAACGGTGTCGGACGATACCATCCCGGGTGCGGCACTCTCGGATGATGATGCGGTGCAAATAACACAGTCTGCTGCAATCGCAAAAGGCCTGACGATCCTCGATACCTACCGGGTGGAATCGGAAGCCCTTAAAGGCGGCATGGGCAGCGTATGGCGCGTGCACCACATGGGCTGGAACACCGATCTAGCTATGAAACAACCCCAGGCGAAGGCCTTTCAAACCAGAAAGCAAAAGGATAGATTTATCAGAGAGTGCGATGCCTGGATAAATTTAGGCCTGCATCCCCACATTGTCTCCTGTTACTATGTTCGTGAAATAGGGAGCATACCAACTATTTTCTCCGAATGGATGGACGGCGGCAGCTTGGCCGATGTGATCCAGGATGGCAGCTTATACCGGGGAACCGGGCAGGAACAGCAGCAGCGCCTTCTGGACATTGCCATACAATTTGCCCGGGGGCTGCATTACGCCCACGAACAGAAACTCATCCACCAGGATGTCAAACCTGATAATCTTCTGCTTACTAAACACAGTGAAGTGAAGGTAGCTGATTTCGGTATTGCCAGAGCCCGGGCGGAACTGACGGTAGTAGAGGGATACATAACGCATCCAGACGGCCACGCCGGAACCATGCTTTCGGCCCGGGGCGGATATACTCAGGAGTATTGCTCCTGGGAGCAGAGGAATGGCAAAGAGCTCACCCGGCGCACCGACATCTATTCCTGGGCGGTATCAGTCATGGAGATGTATTTAGGGGAGCGATTATGGAAAGACGGAGTGATCGCGGGCACGGCTTGTGAAAGCTATTTTCCCGAGGCCAGGGTAGCGATTCCCGAAGAGATGAAGACTTTGCTTAAAGCATGTCTGAATGCTGACCAAGCCGAGCGTCCCCATGATTTTGCGGCGATAGAAAAAGCATTATGTGAAATATATGAAAACGAGATTGGCAGCATCTATATACGCCCGGTGCCCAAGGCAGCCGCTGATACGGCGGACTCCCTGAACAACCGCGCCCTTTCTTTTCTTGACCTGGGCAAGCCGGAAGAAGCGGAAAACTGCTGGGAGAAAGCGTTCGAGGTTGATCCGAATCACGCCGGCGCCGTATATAACTATGGATTATATCTATGGCGAAACGGAAAAATCGACGACGAGGAAGCCATTCGCCGCCTTGACGGTGTTTTTCGGAACACGAAATCGCCAATTGCCACGCTTTGTCTCGCGTGGCTGCATCGGGAGAGAGGCGATTTCTCCATGACCCGGCAGTTGTTGCAACAGATGGCGGATAGTGATGATCCATTTATGGACCAGCACGTGTTACAAATGCTCTCGAAGATGAAGGAAGATTATGCTGAAGATAGAAGCTTCGCCGGTCACTCGGCTGTTTTCTCGCCGGATAATCGTTATATCCTTTCTGCCGGCGGCCGGGGTGAAGAAAATGATGTGATCCTGAGGGATGCGCAGACGGGCAGGCAAGTGGCCGGTTTCCAGGGACATACGGCGCCGGTAAACTGTATTGACTTAAGTCCGAACGGCTTGTTCGGGTTATCGGGAAGCCAGGATGGGACGGTTAGGCTCTGGAACTTAAAGACCGGGCAGTGCCTACGGGTGCTGAACGATCAAAGAAACTATATCCACAGTGTCTGCTTTATAGACGATGGCAATAAATTCTTGACCGGATCTAACCAATTGATTCTTTGGGATACGGAAACATTCGAGATGGTACGGTCATACTATGAAGATTTCCGCGGTATTTTCTCAATCCAAATCAGTGAGGACGGACAGCAGATCCTATCCAGCAGCGGGGGCGGCAAAGTCTATGTGCATAATTTAAAAGACGGCAAGATGGTACAGGAAATTCAGGCTGCCCCTTCATGCTGGGTAATTAAAGCGGCTTGTTACGCTCAAGACAACTTGCATGTCTTAACTGGAGCAGGCGATCAAAATGCCGTAAACAAAATGAATCTTTGGCATATCGCAAGCCCGGAGCCGCTGCATACCTATTGCGGACACAAGGGCAATATCGAGTCGGTGTGCACCAATTCCGACGGAAGCTATGCTCTATCAGGCAGTGTCGATCACACCGTAAAATTGTGGGATATAAAGAACCGCAGATGTCTGCGTACTTTCAGCGAACATATCAACACGGTCATTTTCGTCGCTTTTAGTACAGATGATCAATATGCGCTTTCCAGCAGTACCGACAATATGACCCGGCTTTGGCGGGTACCGTCTTTTGATGTTCGAGCCGACTGGCTTTTGTGCAGAATATCCACCACAAATGAAATCTTAAAAATCGAAAAACGGATTTCTGCCCTTCTTAACGAAGCGCACCGCCTTTTTCATGCCAAAGATATAGCCGGAGCGCTTCAAACAGTGAGAAGGATGGATGATATCCCGGGGGGAACTGCTGCGCCGGGGTATGCGGAATTGAATAATCAAATCAGGAAATATTGCCAGACCATAGGTTTGCGCTCCTGCCGCATGGCAGATATCCTGAATGGCCATAGCCAAAGCGTTAGAGCGGCAGCCATCAGCGCCGATGGTTTGCATGCGGTTTCCGCCAGTGATGACAGCAGCGTCAGAATATGGTCATTGCGAACAGCGGAATGCCTGCATGTCTGTACGGAGCATACCAAATGGGCCAGAGCGGTATGCATCAGCCCGGACGGACAATGGGCGCTTTCGGGAGGGTGTGACTCCAGACTGGTACTATGGGATATTGCTTCGGGGAAAAAGCTGAAGAATTTTGAGGGGCACAATGGTTTCGTAGAGGCTGCGGCCTTTGATCCGGCTTGCCGTTATGTCCTCTCGGGAGCCTCGGACAAGACGATTAAAGTTTGGGATATAAAAAGTGGAGAATGTCTGCGTACTTTGAACGGGCATGAGAAAGATATTACTGCTGTTTGCGTCAGTCCCAACGGAAAAACCCTGCTGTCGTGCAGCAAGGATGGAACAATCCGGCTGTGGGAACTTGAAAGAGGCATAGCCATTAAAAATTATACCGTCGGGAAGCCGGTTTGGACGGTTTGTTTCAGTCCGGACGGGCGCACCTTTCTCTCCGGCGGAAGCACGGGCGATACAACACTCCGATTATGGGATGTGCGTACCGGTGAATGTATCCACAGCTTTTCAGGCCATTCAGACATTTTTTCGGGAGATTATAATACTGTTAACACCGTAGGTTTTACACCGGACGGGCGCTTTGCCGTTTCCGCAAGCCGTGAACCAACCTTAAAACTGTGGGATGTCAGAAATGGGCAATGCATCAGAACAATGGAAGGACACGGCAAAGGGATTTACACCGCATCCTTCAGCCCTGCCGGGGGGTACCTGATCAGTGGCGCCGCCGATACAACCTGCCGCATCTGGCAATTGGACTGGGAGTATATGTTCCCCGGCTGGGCGGACTGGGACGAAGAAGCACGTCCTTATCTCGAAGCATTTTTAGCACTGCATCCGGATTACACGGATTCAGACTTTAATGATTTGATCAAAGATCTGCAAGACCACGGCTACGGCTGGCTGCGGCCGGAAGGCGTACAGGCCGAATTGGAGAAATTAAAGCCTAAAAAGAAAAAAGGGCTGTTCGGTTGGATGAAAAGATAAGGAGTGCATTGATGAAGGATGAAAAAACAATCCTGGACGGCGAAGAAGCCGCAGCGACAGTCTCAGACGACACGATCATCAATGATGACAATGCAACCGTAGACGATGATGATGCTTGGGATGACGCTGTAATGGTGGATGATAATGCCACGGTTGATGATGTAGTTGCGGACTATGATACAGAGCAAATAATAAGGACACCTGCCGCAATCGCAAAAGGCGTTACAATCCTCGATACCTACCGGGTGGAATCGGAAGCCTTAAAAGGTGGGATGGGCAACGTATGGCGCGTGCACCACATGGGCTGGAACACCGATCTAGCTATGAAACAACCCCAGGCGAAGGCCTTTCAAACCAGAAAGCAAAAGGATAGATTTATCAGAGAGTGCGATGCCTGGATAAATTTAGGCCTGCATCCCCACATTGTCTCCTGTTACTATGTTCGTGAAATAGGGAGCATACCAACTATTTTCTCCGAATGGATGGACGGCGGCAGCTTGGCCGATGTGATCCAGGATGGCAGCTTATACCGGGGAACCGGGCAGGAACAGCAGCAGCGCCTTCTGGACATTGCCATACAATTTGCCCGGGGGCTGCATTACGCCCACGAACAGAAACTCATCCACCAGGATGTCAAACCTGATAATCTTCTGCTTACTAAACACAGTGAAGTGAAGGTAGCTGATTTCGGTATTGCCAGAGCCCGGGCGGAACTGACGGTAGTAGAGGGATACATAACGCATCCAGACGGCCACGCCGGAACCATGCTTTCGGCCCGGGGCGGATATACTCAGGAGTATTGCTCCTGGGAGCAGAGGAATGGCAAAGAGCTCACCCGGCGCACCGACATCTATTCCTGGGCGGTATCAGTCATGGAGATGTATTTAGGGGAGCGATTATGGAAAGACGGAGTGATCGCGGGCGCGGCCTGTGAAAGCTATTTTCCCGAGGCCAGGGTAACGATTCCCGAAGAGATGAAGATTTTGCTTAAAGCCTGTCTGAATGCTAACGAAGCTGAGCGTCCCCATGATTTTGTGGTGATAGAAAAAGCATTATGTGCAATATATGAAAACGAGATCGGCAGCATTTATGCACGCCCGGTGCCCAAGGCAGCCGCTGATACAGCGGATTCCCTGAATAATCACGCCCTTTCTTTTCTTGACCTGGGCAAGCCGGAAGAAGCGGAAAAGTGCTGGGAGAAAGCATTGGTCCTTGATCCGGAAAATACACACGTTCATTACAATCAGATCGTCCATAGCTGGATGTCCGGCCGGATAAGTGACCGGGAAGCTATCGGTAAATGGGAGCAGATAACCAGGCCCAGGCCTACCTTCGGGAAGCGTTCTATGCTGGCTAACCTGCATCTTTTCCGGGGGGAAGGGTTGCAGGCACTGCGCATTTTAGAGAAAATCCGGCAGGGGGATGCAGATGGAAATGCAGGCCGGGATACGGCCTATGCGGTGAAAATAGCCGAACAAATGGCCGAAATGCAAAAAACGGGTTATCAGATTACTGCCCATGATAAAGAGGTAAAGGGGCTGGCGCTCAATAAGGCAGGGAACCTTCTGGCCTCTTTTGGTAAGGGGACGGAGGTAAAGGTCTGGAATCTTGCCGATGGAACCCTGCGAACGGTGTTTACCGGGCATACGGAACGGATCGAAAAGGTTTGCTTCCGGCCGGATAAAAACGAAATAATCAGCGTGGATTGGCTTTTCAATTGCCTGAGATGGGATGCCGGTACAGGAAAACTGCTGGAAACCATGACCTGGGATCCACGCCGGATCAATAATATTTTTATCAGTCCTTATGGCGATTTTATGGTTGTATTCCTTCGCTCCGGCGCGGTAAAAACCTATGATTTATCCCGGCAGGACTTTGTCTGCGACCTAGAGTCGATACACAGTGTGAAAGGTATTTGTTTTTGCCCGGATGGCGATCATGTTATCGTCTCCGACGAGGAACAGCGTATCGGCCTTTTTGATCTGCGCAGGGGAGAGTGCCTGCAAACTTATGATTTCAAAGCATCCGGACTGCTTCGTATCGGAATTTCAGGGGATATTGCGGCGGCCGTTTTTCATTGCGGGGCAACCGGCCAGGTTGAGGTCACGGGTATGGCCGTCAGTCCGGACAACCGTTTTTTGCTGACCTGCTTTCAGGATGCGTACCCGATATTATGGGACCTGCCCAGCGGACAAGGAGTCTTCGGCTTCGGAGAACATTTAAGTTCGATATTTGCGGCATTTCATCCGGATAGCCGGTATATTGTTTTCTGCGGTGCCTGGCCGGTACTGGCGGACAGGGAAACCGGATGTGCGATCCATACTTATTATGAAAAAGAAACTTATTGCAATACCGCAATTTTCAGCAACGATAGCCAAAAGCTGATAGCGGGGAAATCCGACGGCACGATCCAGGTTTATGATTTATGTTTTTTATCCATTCCCAATCGCTTGTATTGGGACCTGAGCCGCATCCAAACCGTACAGCAAACCTTGAATGCTGAGGAGCGGTTCAATGCCCTTCTGCTCGAAGCTGAACAAGATCTTTCTACCGGTAATATCCAGGACGCGTTGGAGAAGATCCCCGCGCTTCGCGCTGTCGAAGGTTATGCTGCCTCTCCCCGCTGGATGGATATTGCCTTCCGTGCCGGGCCGCAGTGCAAAAAAGCTGGCTTGGACCGTCTGATTTCTATTGGTCGGCTTGATCCGGTGCTCTCCCGTTATCCGGTCGCTACTGACGGCAAGGTTATTGCGGGGGGTATTGGGAAAGGCACGATCAGGGTATGGGATGCCCGCTCCCTAGAACCGTTGTATGAGGTTGACCAGCATTCGCGGGGTATCACTTCGTTATGCTTTGATGCTCGCGGTCGCATGGCCTCAGCCAGTTACGATCAAACCGTGAGATTGTGGCAGGCCCAAGGCGGAGCTTGCCTGCATACGTTTACCGGGCACGAGACCGATGTATACTGCGTTGCTATAACCAGGGACGGCAGATATATTGCCTCCGGTGCTGCTGCGGGCAAGGGAAAAAAGGAAAAGACCCTGCTGGTGTGGGACACACTTTCAGGCCAGCTTGCCCATGCTTTTGCCCGTTGTACGGAAACAGTGGAAACGTGCTGCATCATGCAGGAGAGCAAAAGTATATTGGCACTTGAAGATACAGGCTGCCTTGTGCGCTGGTATACAAACGGCAGACCCCCGGAACAGTTTTCCGACCGAGCCGGGACCTTTGCGCTGAGTCCGGATGAAAGGCTGCTGGCTATCTGCGGCCGGGACGGTTTAAATCACCTTTGGGATCTCCAGCGTCTGAAACGGCTGCATAGCTGGCCGACTCAAGCGTGGGGCAGTATGAGTGCCTGTTTCAGCCATGACGGCAAGTTGCTGTTTACGGGCGATGAGGATAAAGCGGTGCGGGTATGGGATACCGTAACCTATGAACAACACAGCACCTTTGCGATTGACAGCGGGTCTGATTACTATGGGCTGAAGCTGGTGTGCAGTCCGGACGATCGCTTTATGATCACGGTGGGTTATGAAGACACGCCGCAAATATGGTATTTGGATTGGATTTATCAATAAACGGAGGAAACAGGTATGGAATTAAGTACGGCCATGCGTTTCGTCATGGTGCGCGCCCAGGCGGAGGCGGTCTCAGCCAGGAACAGCACTATCATAATCGAGCACATTTTTCTGGGGCTGTTAAAACTCAGCGAGTTGACTGCCGATGAATTTGCTTCTGCTTCACGGCATAAGGAGCAGATAAACGCGGATATCGGCGCGGTTCGGACGCAGTTATCTGAACTGGAAATAGACTCTTCCCGGATGCGGTCCCGGCTCCGGCATCTGCTGCATACGAAGGTATTGCCTGGGGTAGATGCGGAACTGGAAAAAATGCTGGCAGCGGCAGGCAAGATGGCCGCGCTCCGCAGGGATGAGGATATCACAGCAGCGGTGGTATTGGCCGCGATCCTTGACCACCCGACTGCCCTTATGCTGGAAGTACACCCGTTTGGCAAAAAAGGGGCCGATAAAGCTGCAGACGGGCTGGAAACATCAGATGGCCAAAAGGCGGGCGATCAGGAAGAACAAACCTCCGAACTGGGAATCGGTTTCCTGCCCGTACTGACTTCCCGCATACGTCAGATGCGTGCCAGCCTTTTAAGCACGGTTCAAGGCCAGGATCATGTGGTCCATGCTTTTGCGGAAGGGATGTTTTCCGCGGAGGTGCTGGCGGCGTCGGATGAAAAGCGCAAACGCCCAAGAGCGATATTTGTTTTTGCGGGTCCTCCCGGGGTGGGGAAGACTTTTCTGGCCGAACAGGCCGCGGAAGCCCTGAAGATACCCTATAAGCGGTTTGATATGTCCAGCTTTTCCGATCATCAGTCCTATATGAACCTGATCGGCTTTGAAGGCAGTTATAAAGACGCAAAACCGGGTACGCTTACGGGATTTGTCCAGGAGAATCCGCACAGTATCCTGCTGTTTGACGAGATCGAAAAAGCCCATTTAAACACCATCCATTTGTTTCTGCAGATCCTTGATGCCGGTCGGCTGGCTGATCGATTTCTGGAAGAAGATATTGCTTTTAAAGACACCATCATCATTTTCACCTCCAATGCCGGGCGTTCGCTGTATGAGGGCGAAGCCAGGCAAAACGCTGCCGGTATTCCGCGCAAGACCATCATCAATGCCCTGGAGACGGAGAAAAATCCGCAGACCGGACAGCCCTTTTTCCCCGCCGCCATTACCTCCCGCATGTCTACCGGCTGGCCGCTCCTGTTCAATCATTTGCAGGCCAATGATCTGGAAGAAATCAGCGCGGGAGAACTGAAACGCTGCTGCGGCCTGTTTGACAAACAATACGGGATCACAGTCAGCGCGGACGACCTGCTGGCGACGATATTACTCTTTGCCGAGGGCGGTCAGGCGGACGCCAGAACCTTGCGCGCCCAGACGGAGCTTTTCTTCAAAAATGAAATATTCAAGCTCTGCCGTCTGTTTAACAGCGATACTTTTGCCGCGGTTCTGGAAAACCTGGACCGCATCCGCTTTGAAGTGGAAACTGATCATCTAGCGGCGGAGGTTCTTCCTATTTTTGAGAACAAGGAGAAATCGGAGATATTGATATACGGCGCTACCTGGCTGACGGACACCTGCCGGGAAAAGCTGCCTGATTTTATCATCCATCAGACCGCAGACCATGACGAAGCCATGAAAATCGCGGGCGAGCGGGATATCCGCCTGGTGCTGCTGGATCTCGGCACAACCGACGGATTAATCTCCTCCACCGGTTTCGGAACTGAGGTGGAAAACTTCAGACCTCACTTTGCTGAAGGGTTGGCAACGGTTAATGCCTTTGATTTTGCACCTATGGCGGCGGCAAGCATCCGTGCGGGCAGCGAACTCTTCCAGTCCATGCGGGAACGTTTGCCCGAACTGCCTGTTTATCTGCTGGAAACCGAGCTGTTTAGCATCGACAGTGAACTGGAGATGTCCTTTGTGCGCGCAGGGGCCAGAGGCAAGATCGCCGCACCCCGGGAGGATTTTACCATATTTGAGGATGAAATTGGCGTTATTTGCCGGCGGCTTTATATGCAGAGTGTGGCCGCGCGCCTGGCGGGAGAACGTATGGTGCTGTATTACGAAACCGCGCCGAAGTTTAGCGCCGATAAAAAGGAAATGGTGATCCGGGTGCGCGACCTGAAATTAAAACGCGCCCTGGCTGCAGACGATGCCGGAGAGGTGCTTACTGACGCCGAGAAGCCGGATATCCGCTTTGCGGATGTCATCGGCGCGGGTGAAGCTAAGGAAGAGCTGCAATTCTTTATTAATTATTTAAAAAACCCCAAGAAATTCTCGGCCCAAGGGTTAAAACCGCCCAAGGGCGTGCTGCTCTACGGCCCGCCGGGAACGGGAAAAACCCTGCTGGCCAAAGCCATGGCCGGGGAAAGCGGGGTAGCGTTTATTCCAGCCGTGGCCAGCGCCTTTGTCACTAAATATCAGGGCAGCGGCCCGGAAGCGGTGCGCGCCCTGTTCAAAAAAGCGCGGCGGTACGCACCGGCCATAATCTTTATTGATGAAATCGACGCGGTCGGGCGGGCGCGGGGAGGATCAAACAGCGGTCATGGCGAAGAGATGGCTCTTAACGCCCTGCTGACCGAAATGGACGGATTTTCCGTCGATCCCAGGCGTCCTGTCTTCGTGCTGGCCGCGACCAACTTTGAGGTGGAGGAAGGCCAGGGTGGTATGGGTACGATTGATGCAGCCTTGGCCCGCCGCTTCGACCGAAAAATTTTAGTCGATCTGCCCAACAAGGACGACAGGCGACAGTATATCCAAATGATGCTGAAAAAGAACCGGACCCATAAAGTTACGGAGCAGATGATCGAACGTCTGGCCGGGCGTTCCACCGGCATGAGTCTAGCCAATATGGAGTCGGTGCTGGAACTGGCCAACCGCATGGCGGTCAAGCAAAATAAACCCCTTGACGACGGGATCCTCGATGAAGCATATGAGCTTACCCGGCACGGGGCGCAGAAAAACTGGGGACATGAATACCTGGAGCGTGTTGCCCGTCATGAATCCGGGCACGCCTTTCTATGCTATCTGGGCGGCAATACACCTGCTTACCTGACCATTGTCGCCCGCGGCGGTCACGGCGGCTATATGGAACATTCGGACGAGGAAAGGGGACCGCTGCAGACCAAGTACGCACTGATCAACCGTATCCGCACCGCCTTAGGCGGACGTGCGGCGGAAATAGTCTATTACGGTGAAAAAGACGGCATTTCCACCGGCGCCTCGGGCGACCTGGAAACGGCAACCCGTGTGGCCCGCGCCATGATCTGCAATTACGGGATGGACGATGAATTCGGCATGGCGGTCATGAGTCCGGAGGAAGCAACCAGAGGCCCGCTTGCGGCCAAGGTTTCCCAGCGCGTCAGCGGGATCATCAAAGAAGAAATGACCAACACGGTCGAGCTTATCCAAAAAAACCGAGCCCGACTGGATCGCATGGTAAATGCGCTGCTGGAGAAGAACAAGCTCACCAAGGAAGAAATGGAAGAGCTGTTAAAGGAGTAATGCGGTTGCTGCAAGCTTTCTCAATGTACCAGCCGTTCCAGAGCATGCTTAAGGGCTTCTGCCAGGCGCTCTATATCCTCTCGGGTATTTAAGCCGGACAGACTGATGCGAATTGATCCGGCGGCTTCCTGGTCCGAT
>ENA-UOOI01002177-UOOI01002177.1-fermentation-metagenome-genome-assembly--contig:-NODE-2177-length-17802-cov-4.269792_pt1 | contig 17802 bp, 20 predicted proteins | sample MGYA00245779_ERZ724027 | MGnify/ENA primary metagenome ERZ724027 (study PRJEB28704, sample SAMN03018318) | fermentation metagenome | biome: anthropogenic terrestrial biome; feature: soil; material...
GCAGGCAAAGTGTATTTGACAATTCCTGGGGTATTGACCACGGGACTTGGTCTGTGCTGGTTCATATGTACCCCGAAAAGGAAATTCCAGTCTTTCAAATCAGTATAGATGCCTCTGCGCCGCCGGAGGTGCATTATCAGATTGGTAAGGAGCTGAAATCCTTAAGACAACAAGGCGTTCTTCTGTTTGGTACCGGAAATATCGTTCATAATCTGCGGAGGGTTGACTGGGAAATGGATGACAAAGGGTTTGATTGGGCTTATCAGTTCGACGATTATATCAAAGAGAATATCAAAAATAGAAATTATGAAAATGTCATTCATTATATGGATTTAGGAGAAACGGCAAGGTTAGCTGTACCTATGCCGGATCACTTTAACCCAATCTTATACATATTGGGCGCCGCCGATCAGGAGGATAAGATATCGGTCTATAACAACAGCTGCGTAATGGGTTCTTTATCTATGACGAGTTATTTATTTAGCTAGAACGGCACGCAGCAAATACTTCAAAATGTCCCAGTTCTTAGGGGCATTTTTATTATAATTATGAAAAGTGAGATTTTTAAATGAAGATTTTTAAGGGAGGGTCTGTTTAAAGTCGGAATCAGTTCGATAGGAAAAGATTTTTTAAAACTTCGGTACTCTTATTTTCAGGCAGTTGCGGCCTATGAAATTGGAAGTCAAAAGGACGGCTTCTTCTGGCGTTTCAAATTTGATGACTATGTGCTTCAATATATTTTTGCTCAGAGTACGAGGGATATTCCTAAAGATATGGTAAGCAGCAAAAAAATTGGGATATTAAATGAATATGACAAAGAGCATCATGCAAAATTATCTTTGACATTAAAAGTTTATTTTGAAAATAATATGAGTCTTACAAGGACTTCAAATAGTCTTCAAATTCATCGAACCACACTGATTTACCGGCTGGACCGTATAAAGAATTTAGTTGATGCGGACTTTGATGATCCGATGCAGCGCTTTTTCCTTTTATGGTCCTATTACCTTATGGAGTAGGTGGCTGCCGGGGAAAATGATATGAATTCCTACGCTTTATCGGAAATACTATATGAAATTGCTATTATTTAAAGAATTTACACAAGACCCTGTGGGAATCTATAATATGAATGTAGTATTAAAAAAACAGGAGGTATTATCATGATGACTGCCCGTGAAAATTATCTGGCATTATGTAACGGAAAGAAGCCTGAACGCCTGGTTAACCAGTATGAGCCTTTTGAATTTGTTCTGCGTGATCCCCTTTTATATGATTTTTATTTTGGCTGCTATATTGAGGGACAAGATACATTAAATCCCTTTGGTGTGACGATCCGTTGGAAAAAAGGAGAGCATGCCGGAATGCCGTATGTTACGGAGAAGACAAAAGTGATTCAGGATGTTACAGAGTGGAAAAAATATATTAAAATGCCTGGTTTAGAGCATACGGAAGAAGAATGGGCGGCTGCAAAAGAAGACCTTGCAAAAATTGACCGTAAAGAGAAATTAGCCACAGGACTGATGGTCAGCGGTATTTTTGAAACAGCACATTCCCTGATGGGTTTTGAAGATACTCTGATGAATTTTTTGTTAGAACCAGAAGCAATGAATGAACTTTTCGATTATCTGTTTGAATTCAAGATGGAATATGCGAAACAGCTGCTTGACCATTTGGAGCTTGACGTCATATTGTCACATGATGACTGGGGAGGAAAGGACAGACTTTTCTTCAGCAAGGATGTGTTTGACGAATTTCTTAAACCCAGATATGAAAAACTGTATGGATATATTACATCCCGTGGAGTACAGGTTGTACATCGCTCGGATAGCTGGTGTGAAAGCATTGTCCCGGACATGGTGGATATTCATGTTACCACGTGGCAGGGAGTTCTGCCGGGCAATAATATTCTGAAACTTCAGAAAGAACTTGACGGTAAGCTAATACTGATGGGTGGAATTGATTCAATTATTGATATGGCTGATTGGAAAGAAGAAGTTGTAAGAAAAGAAGCCAGAAGAGCATGTGAGGAGTATGGGCCGGGCGGAGGATTTATACCAAGTATTACCTATGGTCTTCCAGAATCAATTTTCCCGGGTGTTTTTGAATGTATCACAGACGAAATAAGCCGTTATAATGAAGAACATAAGTGCTGATTCGAAGATAAATCTCGTCCTTTTGAAAAGGGGCGGGATTTTTTATCTTAGAGTGAAAAAGAAAAGTAATTGTATGTTTTCTGTGATAAAATAAACATTAAATAGTGGTGAATTTTCTGCGATAATGGCTTTTATTATTTTGCTTATTTTGTTAAACTATAAGATATATGAAGCAGAGAAGAAAAATATATAGAGAAAAGAGGGGTTCAGTGTGAAAGAAGGGATTATTTATCATGGAAGTCAGGAAATAGTACAATCCCCTGTAATTAAAATTGCTAAGTATAATAAGGATTTTTATTATGGATTTTATTGCACCATAATGAAAGAGCAGGCAGAAAGATGGGCGGTAAGATATAGTGGTCGTGGAATTATCAACGAATATTTATTTCAACCAGATTCATCATTAGAGATTCTGCAATTTAATGAAATGACTGAAGAATGGCTTGATTTCATTGTGGCCTGCAGGCTTGGCAAACCGCATGATTATGATATTGTTGAAGGTCCAATGGCAAATGACACTATATATAACTATGTTCAAAACTTTGTTGATGGAAAAATATCTCGAGAAGCGTTCTGGGCGTTGGCAAAATTTAAGAAACCGACACATCAAATAAGCTTTCATACAGCAAAGGCGTTGACTACACTTCAATTTATGAAAGGGGATGAAGTATATGATGAAGAATGATAGCGATTTATTTTTTTCCTGTAGTCTAATTGAATATATAGGGCGTCAATGCAAATTACAGAGAAAACAGGTAATAGAATATTTGGGAAGAGAGTATTTAAAGCGAATATATAAGTATGCAGGGACACTTCATTGTGAGCCAATCCAAAAAGTTGCAGATGACTATATTGAAATGCGTAAAATTCCGGTAGGAGATTTTGATAATATAAAAGCATGCAAATATGAAGTACCCGATTATTGGGCAATAGGAGAAGTATATGAAAGACTGATAGAGGATGTAAGCGGAGATGATATTATTGAGACATTGATTGAAGTATATAACTCATGGATAAGTGATGCTATTTCAAACTTTAATTCGGATTTTTATTATCAATCAAGAGAGTATATTTTTAAATGCTATCAACAGGGGGAATTATTATAGGTTTACAGGTTACACAATCAGGCAGTTGTTAACCTGCGGATGTCGGAATCATTTCAACATCTGCAGGTCTTTTTTAATTTCAGAAAAAATGATAAAATAACATGACACATAGCTGTCGTGTTAGATTTGATATGATACGAAATACAAGGAGTTCCTATGAAGATAGACAGGCTGATTGGAATTCTTTCTGTATTATTACAGAAAGAAAGGGTAACGGCACCAGAACTGGCAGAAAAGTTCGAGGTATCAAGAAGAACCATTAACAGAGATATCGAAGATTTATGTAAAGCAGGAATCCCGATTCATACCATGCAGGGGTCTGGAGGCGGTATCTGCATTATGGATGGATACCGGATGGATCGTACATTGCTGACTTCCAAAGATATGCAGGTGATCCTTGCGGGCCTTCGGAGTCTGGACAGTGTAAGCGGAAGCCGTTATTATGGGCAGCTTATGGAGAAGCTTAAAATCGGATCATCGAATTTGGTAAGCGGAAGGGATTCCATACTGATTGATCTGTCCTCCTGGTACAAGGCCGCCCTGGCCCCGAAGATTGAGTTAATACAGGATGCGATTGAGGCGAAAAAGCTTTTACGATTTCATTACTTTGCACCGGGTGGTGACAGTGTAAGAGAGGTGGAACCTTATTACCTGATATTTAAGTGGTCAAGCTGGTATGTGTGGGGATGGTGTACAAAAAGAAAGGATTTTCGATTATTTAAGCTGAATCGGATGGATATGCCGGAAAAATGTGAGATTGGGTTTATGCCCAGAGAGGCAATGCTCCCGGACCTATCGGTGGAGAAGATTTTTCCGGGAGAAATCAAGGTAAAGGCACTGTTTGCACCCGAGGTGAAATGGAGACTGGTAGAGGAATTTGGATCATCTTGCTTCAAAGAACAGGAGGATGGCAGGCTTTTATTTCAGGCAGATTATACCGACTTTGAGAATCTGTTCAGCTGGCTTCTTACTTTTGGGAGTAAGGTGGAGGTACTTGAACCTGTAAGTGCACGGAACGGACTTCTGAAAACTGCAAAAAGCATCATAAATATTTATGAGAAAGGATGAGGATAATGAAATTAGACGGATTTGGAATTATGGTAGATGATATGGCAGTGATGATTAGATTTTACAGAGAGGTTCTTGGTTTTGAGATTAAGGAGGACGAAAATACATCAAATGTGTTTTTGGAAAAGGACGGAACGCTGTTTCTGCTTTATGGAAAAAAAGATTTTGAAAAGATGACAGGCAGAGGGTTTTCTTACTGCACGGGCGTCAATGGACATTATGAAATTGCAATGAGTGTGGAAAATTATGCGGCGGTGGATAGAGCTTATGAGGAGGTAGTAAGAGCCGGAGCACAAAGTATCATGGAACCTGCAACAGAACCTTGGGGACAGCGTACTTGTTATATCGCTGATCCGGAGGGAAACTTAATTGAAATTGGCTCATTTACGGAATAGGAGACAGATATGAAAAAGTGGTATGATGAAGACGGTAGAGAAACCGGCCAGTGGGACAGCGACAAAAGATATCAGTGCATTTTGGGATGCATGTGCAGAGGATGGTTCTACAAGAGAGATATGCAGTTATTTTCCCAAAATGCCAAAGATGGAGGGAATGCTCGGAATCTGTTTTTCAGGAGGTATGGAAGCATTGAAATTTCCTTATGGCATTGGTGTGGAGTATGACGGAAGACCAGTTGTACATGATAATCTGGAAATTGTAGAGATTCCGGCTCATACTTATGCGGTATTTACCTGTAAGGGAAAGATGCCGGAAGCATTCGTAACAACCTACAAAAAGATTGTTTCAGAGTTCTTTCCGCAAAGTGACAGGTATGAGTATGGGCAAGGCATTGAGCTTGAAGTGTATCCATCAGAAAAGGTCGATGATCCGAACTATACCTGCGAAACCTGGATTGCAGTAAATGAAAAGTAAATTAAGACTTCAGAGTTCTTAAAATAGTACAAATGAGGCAGGCGGTACCCGTTGGAGATTGATTTCTCTGGCGGGTATTTTTGGCGCAGGCGGGGGATAAAAAGCAGAAAGAAAATGACAAATGCTAAGTTTCATGGTAACATAAAGCAAAATCAGAAGGTGGTGGAGCAGATGGAATTATATACAAATCGATTGATTCTCCGTCCGTGGCTGGAATCGGATGCAGAGAACCTATACAGATATGCGAAAGACCCACAGGTAGGCCCGGTTGCCGGATGGCCGCCGCATACCAGTGTGGATAACAGCAGAGAAATAATAAAAGATGTTTTGTCTGCAGATGAGACATATGCAGTCTGCCTGAAAAGCGATGGCAAAGCGATTGGAAGTATCGGATTGATGATTGGAGAAGCAAGTAATCTCGATATTCCAAACAATGAGGGAGAAATAGGATATTGGATTGGAGTTCCTTTTTGGGGGCAAGGCCTTATCCCGGAAGCCTGCGAAGAGCTTATTCGTTATGCATTTGAAGAATTGAAATTGGATAAGCTATGGTGCGGTTATTTTGATGGTAATCAAAAATCAAAGCGAGTACAGGAAAAGTGCGGCTTCGTATATCACCATACGAATAAAGATATTCATTGGAAACTGATGGATGACATCAGAACGGAGCACATTACCTGTATGACCAGAGAGAATCAATTGGAGGAGTGAAGCGTGAATAGCGAACGTGTATACAGAATGAAAGTATCCAGTGTTTATCCCATGTACATACAAAAGGTTGAACGGAAAGGGCGTACGAAAGCGGAAGTCGATACCGTCATCCAATGGCTGACCGGTTACGATGAACAAGGACTGCAGTCTCAGATTAATAGAGAAGCAGACTTTGAGGCATTCTTTGCTGAAGCTCCTGACATTAATCCCAACGCTTCTAAAATCACCGGAGTAATCTGCGGAATCCGTGTCGAGGAAATAGAAGACCCACTTATTCAAAAGATACGCTGGTTAGACAAGCTGGTGGATGAAGTGGCAAAAGGCAAGCCGATGGAGAAGGTGTTGAGAAGCGGGATATAAATCCAAATAGGTAAGGAGACTCCTGCTTATCCCTCCTACATGACATACAGCTGGCATGTTTATTGTGTTATATTTAGATTGTGAAGTTCCTACGAAGAGCGATGAACAGGATTCTTCTCCATGCCAAAGTATGCGAGCAAACCTGCCACCGGCAGCTTTACTGTATTTGGCTGTAACACAAGATTAAAGGAGGATAGGCTTATGGCGAGACCACAGACAAAATCAGATATGATAATTGCCGCGACAGAAAGTTATGCTAAACTCATGAATCTGATAGAGGGGATGACAGATGCAGAACTTTCTACAGAATTCGATTTTTCAAAAGATGAGAACAAAAAAGAAGCACATTGGAAAAGAGATAAGAATCTCAGAGATATTTTGATTCATTTGTACGAATGGCATCAACTTCTGATTGCGTGCATTGAGGCAAATAATGCAGGTGAGCATAGAACCTTTCTGCCGGAGGGCTACACATGGAGAACCTATGGTGATATGAATGTGATGTTCTGGGACAGGCATCAGAGTACCAGCCTTTCAAAAGCAAAGAATATGCTTATGAAGTCTCATGAAAAGTTAATGGGACAAATGAAAACATACACGAATGAAGAGCTTTTTTCAAAAGGAGTATTTGCATGGACAGGTGGAACAACCCTCGGCTCCTATTTTGTCAGTGCAGCTTCAAGTCATTATGATTGGGCGATAAAGAAGCTAAAGGCACATAAAAAGATGGTCTCAAGAAATCGAGTGGTTTAAGGGCATATCAGTCCAAAGAATCATCTATAAGTTCATAAAGACGAAAATGGTTCTTATGGAAATCAAGAAGTCCTTCGTCACGCATGTGCATAAGCTCTTTGGAAAGAGCACTGCGGTCTAAATTTAAGTAGTCAGCAAGCTGCTGACGGTTAAACGGAATATCGAATTCACGGGCATTAGATTTCCGGGAAACGGCTGTAAGGTAAGATTCGATACGCGGCCGCGTTTTCTTGAACGAGGTCTGGAATATGCGAGCAGAGAGTTCGATATTTTTTCGGTTTGAAATCCTCAGTAAATTAAGAATGACTTTTTTATGCCAGGTTCTGTCTGAATGATGACCATGTACAATACCGGCACCATTTAAGAAAAGTATTCTGCTGTCTTCTGCGGCAACAGCATCAACCAGAAGGATATCTCCCGTAATAGCGTAAGTTTCACCGAATATCTGTCCTTGGACGATATTGGACAGTATCGTCCTTTTTCCCCAGAGGTCTATGTTTTCTATATTGACGCTGCCATATAGAACAACGCCGGCTTCATTATTTTTTTCTCCTGTATGTAGGATACATTCATCTTTCTTGTAATTTTTTTCTCTCATGCACCCACAGCTGCGCATATCATGGTATTCTTCCTCCGATAATTCCGCAAAAAGGGGTGATTCAAATTTTTTCATAATATTTCACCTTTCGTGGTTATAACAACATTATCTTGGTTACAATTATAGTAATATACAATTGTAAGGTCAAGAGAGATAAATAATTTTTATAAATATGGCAGCGGAAGTCGTATCATGGAAAAAAAGGAATGCGATGTCAACAATGCTTTTGATTCAAATATCATAAAATGGGAGAATTATGCTTTGTGCAGAATTCTCCCATTTTAGTTACCAAGAAAGACAATTGCTAAATGCCCACTTTATAACTGCAATTATTTTTTATATCCGCACTTGGGGCACACGCCGTTTTCATCTAAAGCAATGCCACACAGAGGACAACGGTCAATGTGGTTATTGGTTTCAAATTCTTCAGAAGCTGCATTATCACCGCTGGTAAAGGTAAGTTTTGCAATGTTCAGCTTATCCTTCAGCAAGTCATAAACAATCTTGATCATTCCCTCAACAGTCATTGTCTCTTTTGTAACCACCAAACGACATTCTGGATATGCGGTTGCAAGTTCTGTCTTAAAAGCAGGTCCTTTCATTTGATTGGTCGGTGCACCGTCTTTAATTCCCTGTTTTTCATAAACATCGAGAATTGCAGGCAGCAGAGGATCATCCTCTCGCAGAACCAGTGCATGATCAAAATTCTTCATGACTTCCCATGCGGTCTTCTTAATTTCATTACACGGAAAGACCATATTAACACCCATATTAACGGAGTCATTTACTTCAATTGTTAGAGTGCCTGTGTGGCCGTGCAAATACTGTGCTTCCCCCTTAAATCCATAGAACCTGTGTGCGTACTGCAATTCTAATGTTGTAATGCTTCTCATAGTATCATTCTCCTTTTATATTATTTACGGGTGTTTTTTGCTCCCGTATAAGCACTAAATTATGTTATGAATGGGCATCTGCATCATATATCTGCTGCTTATTACTGCAGTCTTTGCATATGCCTTTAAAAATGATATCATGTCCGGTAAATATAAACCCATGATCATCCCTGATAGATTGCTCAATATCCTTCATATATTCCATGTCAACATCAAAAACACGGCCACATTTTACGCATCTGGCATGATAGTGATCACTGCAGATGTGGTCATAACGGTCAGCTCCACCAGGAAATTCCCTTTTACGGATTTCCCCCATTTCACAAAGCCGCTGCAGGTTCCGATATACGGTTGCCTTACTGATGCGTGGGTGTTCTTTGACGATTGTTTCATATATCTCATCTGCAGTTGCATGGCATCTGAGATTGTTCACAGTCTGAAGAACTAAGTCACATTGAATGGTTTTGCGTCTAATCATAATATAACCTCTTTACGATAGTTATTTCTTAATAGTATTATATATCAATAAAGTGTTTGTGTCAAGAGAGAAACAGAACTATTTTGAAAAGTCAAGTAGAAACTAAGATATGGGATAAACTGGAAATTTATTGAATTACAAGGAAAAATAGAATATACTAATTGACAAATAAAGAAAATTGAAAGGATAAAGGATAAGGATGGGGAAACAGGCAAAAGAGAGGAGGGGGAATCTTATAAGTCAGATACGGCACAGCTTCCAGACAAAGGTGCTGTTATCCATACTGGCACCTATCGTGGCTTTTTGTATTGTGACGAATATTGTTATCAGCGCTCTGCTGGGACACCAACTTATGGAGAAACAAAAGGATGTTGAGGAGGGTTATCTTTCTGTTATTTATTCTTATTTAGAGGATGCGAAGGATAATATAGATACATTGGCTCTGATTGCGGAGAATAGTTCTATTGTCAGATGGGCGATGTCAAAATCATCTCTTGATTCTATGGAGACGAAGAAATATGCACTTTATGCCCAGGAGAGCCTTGCAGCTTCCCTGAGGGGAAACCCGGTGAATGATTACGTGGATAGTATGGCTCTCGTGAACCGAGAAGGCATGGTGATATCGATAACGGCCTCCACGGGGATTAGCCAGGCGGGACAGATCTTTGAAAATCAACTTTTCCAGGAGGATATTTCCAATGGCAAAGCAGTGGCACAGATTGGAGAGTCGGTCATTGACAGTAAAGAGACTAAACTCATATATATTTATCCGCTTGACCGTGAAAAAAACAGCTTTATTTATATGGAATTAAATACCAGACTCTTTTCGGATCTGCTGGAACCCTATCGGGAATCCTCAAATATCATGATAGAGAGTGAAAAGAAAGATCATAACGTGTGGTATTCTTCACTGGATTTTCAGGAGATACAAAGGAGCGGGAAGCTGAAAGGTCGGACATATACAGATTCGCTTGCATTTCAACCTTTTTCACTTAAAATTACGGTAGTAATCGAGAGTAATTTTTACTCAGCGGATAACATCAATATTATCTATATGCTTCTAATCACTGTGATCATGGTTCTGTGTGCGGGAAGTGCAGTGTCACGGCTCATTTCTAAGCAGGTCACACAGCCGCTTCGGGGTTTAAGCGGGCATATCAGCCGTCTTGCAGAGGAAAAGGTTTTGACAGAGGATCCATCTATCGAAGAGGGGGAGGATGAAATCTCTAAGATCGGGAAAGAATTCAATCATCTTGTCCGACATATCAACAGTCTGATCAAAAGCCAAAAAAAGATGTATGAACAAAGACAAAGGCTTGAGATGAATGCATTGCAGGCACAGATCAATCCGCATTTTCTTTATAATACACTAGATTCTGTGCGGTGGATGGCGGTAATACAAAAAGCAAATAATATTGCAGATACAGTTATGAGTCTGGAAAATCTTCTGCGCAATATGGCGAAAGGAGTAGGGGATAAAATTACACTCAAGAAAGAACTCTCGCTGGTACAGGATTATGTCAATCTGCAGAAAGTGCGCTATATGGAGATATTTGATTACATATGCAGCGTGCCGGAGGAGTATTTGGATTGTCTGATTGTAAAAATGACCATGCAGCCAATCATAGAAAACGCGATTTTCCATGGTATCGAGCCCACAGGAACTTACGGGGTGATCCGTGTAAAAGCATGGGAGAAAGAAAATAGTCTTTATATATCTGTTGAGGATAATGGAGTTGGGATGGATCAGAAAGAGCTCTCACAGATATTGAAAGTGAAAAAGAATAAAAATGCTATGAGTGGAATTGGTGTGGTCAATGTGGACGAGCGTCTGAAAATGACCTATGGGCAGAATTATGGTTTGATTTATGAAGGTAAGAAAGGAAGTTTCACAAGAGTGACCATACATATCCCTAAGGAAGGGTATCAAGATGAATAAGACATTTATGTGGGAACAACGCAGAAAGGAGAAGGAAGCAAATGTACAAAGTTATGATCGTAGACGATGAGACAATCATCTTATCCGGAATCAAATTTCTTGTAGACTGGGAGAAAAACAACTGTGTCGTGGCTGCGACGGCACGTAACGGTCAGGATGCACTGGAGCAGATCCGCAGGATACAGCCGGATATTGTACTTGCAGACATTAATATGCCGGTGATGGACGGCATCACTTTGATGAAACGTGTAGGTGAAGAATTTCCACATATTGTTTTTATTGTACTTACAAATTTGGAAGAGTTTGACTTGGCAAGAAAGGCTCTGCAGTATCAGGCGGTGGATTATCTTGTGAAGAGTCAGCTGGAAGGCCCGCTTCTTGAAAAGGCGCTGGAGCATGCAAAAGCAGAGCGGGAAAAGCGAGGACAGTTAATTGAAGTGAAGGCAGCAGACTATTTTGAAAAAAAACATCGGGAAGAGATGGTGGACCAAGCACTTCAGGAAGTCCTGTTTTTCCGCAGCAGTTCGCCGGATGAAGCGTATAAAAAATTGTTACAAGAGTCAGGTGTACTCTCGGAATATGCATTTTTTTATATTCCCTTTGATTTTACGATGCTGACAGGTGAACATCCACCAGAGAAAAAAGAAAAGGCAGAACTGATGGAATGGATCAGAGAACTGGCAGTAAAGATTGCAGAAAATATTTTCCAGAACAATTATCTTTTTCTAGATACCGGAGAAGTGAATTCTCTTGTTTTGTTCATTCATCATGGAGGGGCAGAGGAACACTGGAAGAAAGATGCAGATATTTTTGCCCGCAAACTGCCAAGTACAGTAAAAAACATTACACAGGCCGAGTGCCACGTATACCATACGCAGATATACGAAGGATACGAGGATCGGAAACAGTGTGCGGTTGAATATCAGAGCCTTCAGGAATTGTATTATCTTGGAACAGTGGAAGAAGTTGGAAGAGAAGAAAGGCTGAAACTTGGCTACGAACCGTTGGGACTCAAAGGGATTGGTGTGCAGGTTTATCAGGAAATTGTGCAGCGGAATCTGAAAGGAATTCAGAATATCATGGACAGCGCAGAAGCGCGGATCAGCAATACCGTCCACCAGAAGAGTCAGGCCATCTGGCTTTTGAATGAGCTGAACCGGGAAGCCTCCCAGGCTTTGGCACAGTTGGGTATTTTAGAGAAGACTTCGTATGAAAAAGTAAGCAGTGTCGCAGTGATTGAAAATATTAGTACACGGAAACAGGTTCTGGAGTGGCTCTCTATGCTGCGCAATACACTGACAGACGTGGTCGGAAGTGGTACTGCACAGGGAAATTTGCTTGCAAAAAAGGCACACAGATACGCGTTGGATCATATCGAGTCCCACATAGGGCTTCAGGAAACAGCTGCTTATGTGGGGGTATCCGTCGGGTATCTTTCCACGATTTTTAAGAAAGAGTATGGACAAAGTTTCATGGATTTCATCAACAGCACGAAGATTGAATATGCATGCCGCCTTCTGGAAGAAAAAGATATGATGATTACAGAAATCGCCTGCAGACTTGGATATGAAAACGCATATTATTTTTCGAGAGTATTCCGGAAATATATGCATATGTCTCCTACAGACTATCAAAAACGGATGCTCAGTTGATGTGGAAGTAAAAAAATACAACTATATGAAAAAAATAACAGTAAATTGGGTAGTTGTGAAAAAAAGTGTAGGTTTTCAGTAGTATTTTAAATTTCTTTTTTTCGACTGCCTTTGTATAATGAACCTATCTTAAAGGTTTGAGTGAGAGAGGCCAATCACCAAAAAGGCAGGAGGTAAGTTTATGTACAAAAAAACAAGAAAAGCAATGGCACTTAGTCTTGCAGCAATGATGGCAGCGACAACGATGTTTGCAGGATGCGGATCATCCAATGACAGCAAGAAAGACAACAAGCAGGACAGCAAGCAGAATAGCAGTAGTGGCAGCAGCAAAAAAGCAGAAGAGGTAACTCTTACATTTCCGGTATGGGATCTCGCATCGACGCCATATTTGAACGATATTGTGGATGGATTCGAGGCAAAACATGAGAACATCAAGATTAATATCGTAGATATCGCGGCATCCGAGTATGTCAGTAAATTGTCTACGATGTTAAACGGGGGTGCTGACTGCGATATCGTTTACATAAAAGACCCGGACGGAACCCCATCTTTTGCGGATAAGGGTCAGCTTGAAGATCTGACATCTTATGTTGAAGCGGATAGTCTTGATACAGCGAAGTTTGTAGGATACGATGATTTCAATCTTGACAAAAAACAGACAGCGCTTCCGTTTAAGACGGACTACTACGTGCTGTACTACAATAAAGACATCTTTGATGCGGCAAATGTTGCATATCCGTCAAATGATATGACATGGAGTGATTGGGAAGAGATGAGCGAGAAACTGACAAGTGGGGAGGGAGCAGACAAGATTTATGGCGGCTATCTTCACACATGGCAGGCATGTGTTCAGAACTGGGCAGTTCAGGATGGCAAACATACGATTCTCGATACAGACTACAGTTTTATGAAACCGGCTTATGAGATGGCCTTGAGAATGCAGGAAGCAGGCACGATCATGGATTACTCTACTCTGAAAACAGGTAATATCGCTTACGCATCTCCGTTCCAGCAGGGAACTGTTGCCACACTTCCTATGGGAACCTGGTTCTCATCAACAATGATTGCGAAAGTAAATGCCGGCGAGACAGATGTAAACTGGGGAATAGCAACTCTTCCGCATCCGGACGGAGTAGAGGCAGGAAATACAATTGGCTCTACAACACCGATGGGAGTTAATGCGAATTCCAAACACAAAGAAGAGGCATGGGAGTTTATCAAATATGCCTGTGGTGAAGAAGGATCACAAAAACTGATAGCGAACGGTCAGATGCCGGCATATCAGGATGAAAAAACCTTGGATTCTCTGGCAGCTCTTGATGGTATGCCTGAAGGTGCGGCAGAAGCGATGGCAACTAAATCTATCGTTTTTGACAGACCGATTGATTCGAATTCAGCAGAAGTGAATCAGATGCTTTCAGAAGAACACTCTCTGATTATGATTGGAGAAAAATCTATTGATGATGTGCTTGCAGAGATGGGTACACGTTCAGAAGAAATTCAGGGCAAATAAGAATACAGGACTGGTGGGCGGCAGAAAAACTGCCGCCCACCTTGTACAAAGCCATGAGAATCGGAAAGGAGAATAAATGAAAGGGAATGGAAAAAGAAAACGTAAGGGACTGTCCCTTGGCGTAAGACAGAATATCATCGGATATTCTTTTATTCTTCCAAACTTTATTGGATTTTTTATCTTTACGTTTATCCCGGTAATGTTTTCGCTGATCTTGAGTTTCTCACACTGGGATGGATTTAATCCGATGAAATTTGCGGGTTTTGATAACTTTATTGATATCTTCAAAGACAGAGTTTTTCGAGGTGCGATCTGGAAGACGGCCTATTTTTCTATCTTCACAGTATTGTTCTCAATGCTGGCTTCGCTAGGTCTGGCGCTGCTTTTGAATCAGAAGATCAAGGCAAGAGGAATCTTTCGATGTGCACTGTTCTTTCCCTATGTGGCATCTGTTGTGGCAATCTCTGTTGTGTGGAATGCGATGCTGCAGCCGGATTATGGTCCGATCAATGAATTATTGAAATTTATCGGAATTGCTTCTCCACCCAGATGGCTGGCTTCTACGACATGGGTTATCCCGGGACTGATTCTTGTGAACGTATGGCGAAATATGGGATATTTTATGATCATCTATCTGTCTGGGCTTCAGAGTATTGATGAGAGTCTCTACGAAGCAGCACAGATAGATGGGGCAAAAGGCTGGACGCTTTTTAAAAAGATTACATGGCCGCTGCTAAGCCCGAGTACATTTTTTGTTGTGATGATGCTGATCATCAATTCCTTTAAAGTATTTGATCTGGTATATCTGATGACAAACGGAGGTCCGGGCACATCATCCACGATGTTGTCGCAGTATATTTACAATCAGGCATTTATTTCCTGGGATTACGGCAAATCTTCGGCGGCTGCGATGATACTGTTTGTGATCGTGAGCCTGCTTACAGTCTTCCAGTTTAAAGCTGAGAAGAAATTTGTAAATTATTAAAAGGTGGTGAAAGATATGGTAAAAAAGAAGAGTCCTGTAAAAATGACGCTTATCTACATATTGCTCATCGGATTGACAGTGATTACCCTTACCCCACTGATCTGGATGATCTCAGCATCGCTTAAGATCGACAGCGAGGTTTTCTCGGTACCAATAAAATGGATTCCGCAGAATCCACAGTGGAGCAATTACACGAAAGTCTGGGAGAAGATTCCACTTGTGACCTTTACATTAAATACAGTCAAACTAACCGTGCTGATTACGCTCATTCAGGTGGTTACGTCCAGTTTTGCGGCATATGGTTTTGCAAAATGCAGATTTAAAGGGAGAAATGTACTTTTTCTCTTTTATGTGGCTACGATGGCAATCCCGTGGCAGGTGTACATGCTGCCACAGTATTCTTTGATGAATTCACTGCATCTGGTGGATTCGCATATCGGCTATGTTCTGATGCAAAGCTTTATCCCATTTGGAGTGTTTTTGATGCGGCAGGCGTTTATCTCAATTCCAGATGAACTTCTTGAAGCCGCAAGAATCGACGGCCTGTCAGAATATGGGAACTATGTAAGAATCGCCCTTCCTCTGACCAAGGGCTCTGTCACGACACTGGTTATTTTTAGCTTTGTAACCATATGGAATGATTATATGGGGCCGATGATTTACTTCAATACGGAGTCGAAAAAGACGATTCAGCTTGGCATCAGAATGTTCATCGGACAGTATTCGACGGAGTATGGGCTTGTGTTTGCAGTTTCTGTATTGGCATTGATTCCGGTTGCCGTGATTTTCCTTATTGGACAGAAACAGTTTGTACAGGGAATTGCAAGCAGTGGTATCAAAGGATAAAATACCTCTGTTCAGGAAAGCAAAAAGTAACAGTACTGGTATTTATATATATGGAGGGAATTCTATCATGTTATATCCAAGAATGACTTCGAGCCGTATGGTCTTTGAACTGAATGGAATCTGGGATTTTAAACTATTGAAGAAGAAAGAAGAGAGGGACGCGGGCAGACGGCTTAAAGACAGTATGCCTATGCCAGTTCCCTCCTCCTACAATGATATCTATCCGGGAAGAGACTTTGCAGATCATGTGGGAGATATGGTTTATCAGAGAACTTTTACTGTCACGAACCCTGTGAAACAGGGGAGGCTATTTCTCAGATTTGGTGCTGTGACGCATACGGCGGAGGTATGGTTAAATGGTGAACTCCTCGGTTCACATAAAGGAGGTTTTCTCCCGTTTTCCTTTGAGATATCAAAGCAGAGCAGGGTGGGAGAGAACCTTCTTACTGTATTTGTGAATAATATTGTTGATTACACGACACTTCCATGCGGAAGAGTGGTGGAGGAAGAGTTTCCGGGGCTTGAACAAAGAACAGTGAATCTCCCAAACTTTGATTTTTACAATTATTCCGGCATTATGCGCCCGGTATGGATCTATACGACCCCAGATGTGTATATCGAAGATATCGAAGTATACGGAAAAATGGATGGGAGTGTTTACTGGAAGATACAGGCAGAAGGAGAGAGTGCCGATAAGGCCAAGGTCACAGTCCGAGTACTTGACGCTGAGGGAAGATGTGTGTATACGGGAACCGGATACAGTGGGAGCGGGCGTGTGGAAGCTCCCAGGCTGTGGGATACACAAGATCCGTACCTGTACCGTCTTTGGGTACGCTTACAGAGCAAATCCGGGAACGTAGATGAATATACGGAGATATTTGGTTTTCGGGAGGTGTCCATCAGAGACTGCAGGATTCTACTGAATGAAAAGCCGGTGTATTTAAAAGGATTTGGCAAACACGAAGAGGGTGGATCCCGTGGACGTGGAACGGACATGGCTCTCATGACCAAGGATTTAGGCCTGCTGAAATGGATAGGAGCCAATTCGTTCCGCACAAGTCATTATCCAAATAGTGAGGAGATGATGCAGCTCTGTGACAGGATGGGAATTCTCGTAATCGATGAGTCGCCGGCGGTGGGGCTGAATACCGGATTTACGGCAACGGGACTTCTTGGCGGAAATCCAAAAGGGACATGGGAAACCCTTAGGACGAAAGAACATCATAAACATGTCATGGAAGAGATGGTGAAAAGAGATAAAAACCATCCCTGTGTGATCGCCTGGTCCGCAGCGAATGAGCCGGCCAGTCAGGAGGATGGGGCAAAGGAGTATTTTGCGCCTCTGGTAGCACTTACAAAGGAAAAAGACATCCAGAAACGTCCGGTGACAATTGTCACTTATGAAGGCTCGACCCCGAAAACATGTAAAGTTGCAGAACTGTGTGATTTCCTCGTACTCAACCGCTACAGAGGATGGTATGACACAGAGGGAAACCTGAAGGGTGCGGCTGTCAAACTGAAAGAAGAACTGGAAGGCTTTCATGTGAGATGCCCCGAGAAACCGATCATGCTTGGGGAGTACGGAGCAGATACTATTGCAGGACTTCATGATTTGAATGCAAGACTTTTCTCAGAGGAGTATCAGACGGAGTTCATGAGAGCCTATGGGGAAGTGTTTGATTCTCTTCCATACATTGCAGGGGAGCATGTGTGGGTGTTCGCAGATTTTGCCACAGCGGAGAATATTAAGCGTGTGGATGGAAATAAAAAAGGAATATTCACAAGGGACAGACGCCCCAAACAGGCGGCATATTTTTTGAAGTCGCGATGGGAAGAGATCCGAAATCCTTATTGAAAAATAAGCAGATGACAGA
>ENA-UOOI01002178-UOOI01002178.1-fermentation-metagenome-genome-assembly--contig:-NODE-2178-length-17801-cov-10.972726_pt1 | contig 17801 bp, 10 predicted proteins | sample MGYA00245779_ERZ724027 | MGnify/ENA primary metagenome ERZ724027 (study PRJEB28704, sample SAMN03018318) | fermentation metagenome | biome: anthropogenic terrestrial biome; feature: soil...
TATGGCGGCACATCTGCCGGTATAGCCTCCGCTATTCAATCTTCCAGGATGGGCAAATCGGTCGTACTGATCGAACCGGGTAAAAGACTTGGCGGACTGACCACGGGAGGCCTAGGCCAAACGGATATCGGGAACAAGCACGTAGTGGGCGGAATCTCCAGGGAGTTCTACCAGAATATCAGCAAATACTACCTGAATCCGGAAAACTGGAAATGGCAAAAAAGGAGTGATTACATGGATGAAGGACAAACAAGAACCGCAAAAGGGGAAAATGCCATGTGGACGTTTGAACCTTCCGCTGCCTTGAAAGTGTTTCACCAAATGCTCTCCGGCGAGAAAGTCAAAGTCGTGTACGGTGAAAGATTAAACAGGGAAACCGGAGTAGTCAAGAAAGAGGGCCGCATTGTCTCTATTGAAATGGAGAACGGCAAAAGGTATGCCGGAAAAATGTTTATTGACGCGACCTACGAAGGAGATCTGATGGCATCAGCAGGCGTATCCTATAGCGTAGGAAGAGAATCGAACAGCGAGTACGGAGAAACCCTGAACGGGGTGCAGGCAAACAGGATCAACAGGACGTTGAAATGGACGCTTTCCAGAAACGCTCACAACCATAATTTTATTGACGGCGTAGATCCTTACGTGAAAAAAGGTGACCCAAGCAGCGGTTTGTTACCCTACATCGTTGAAGGAGGGAAACCGGGGATCGACGGGCACGGAGATAAAGGCATCCAGGCATACTGTTTCCGGATGACGCTGACGGATCATCCGGAGAACAGGATTCCTTTCAAAAAACCGGACAATTATCGGGAGATAAATTACGAACTCCTTTTTAGAAATTACGAGGCGGCCACCGGTCCGATCGAAGAGATGTATACCTATGGTGATAAGTTAGTTCCCTGGATAAATTCGCCTATGCCCAACAGGAAGACGGACACAAACAATCAAAAAGGATTTTCGACCGACTTTATCGGGCAGAACTACGATTATCCCGAAGCAAGCTATGAAGAGAGGGAAAAAATTGTTCAGGCTCATCGCGACTATCAACAGGGATTAATGTGGACATTGGCCTATCATCCCCGGATTCCCAAAAAAGTGAGGGACGCTGTGTCAAAATGGGGCACCTGCAAGGATGAATATGAAAAGGGAAGCAACGGATGGCAGGAACAGCTCTATATCCGGGAGGCACGCCGCATGAAAAGCGACTACGTCATGACGCAGAAAAATTGCGAACGAATAGATGTCGTTGAAGATCCTGTGGGTATGGGAGCCTACGGTATGGACTCACACCATGTACAACGGTATGTGGATGCCAACGGTTTTGTACAGAACGAGGGGAACGTGGAAGCGCATGTCCCAAGTCCTTATCCGATTAGCTATCGGTCAATCGTTCCCAAAAAAGATGAATGCGAAAACCTGCTGGTACCCGTGTGCGTAAGCGCAACCCATATTGCGTTCGGTTCTATCCGTATGGAACCCGTATTTATGGTATTGGGCCAATCCGCAGCAACGGCTGCCTGCCAGGCAATAGATCAAAGGAAGGCGGTACAGGATATTGATTACACGCTGTTAAAGGAAAAGTTGCTGAGCGAAAAGCAGATCCTTGAAATTGAATAGAACATTTTGCATATAAGTTGGTAAAAACGAGGTGTTGCCCATTCCGCAATGGGACGGGAGTTTAAAACCGAATTTTTCTCAAATTGCATGATAGTAATCATTAATACAAAAGGATACACATAACGCATGGCGTTCTTTTGTTGCTTATCCTGAAAATTCTATAAAAAAATTATGACTCATAACGTGATAAATACTCTTCTGTTAATTGTAATAGCAAGCTGTACTATGTGTCAGCAATCCCCTTCAACGTTTCAGATTGATACGGATTTTCCCGGTGGGAATGTTAGTGTTGTTAACATTAATGGCGATTCCGTCCAGTTAGAACAAGATCTGCGTGATACGGAGGGGAAGTGGTTCTACTGGTCTTTTCGTGTGAAAGGGGCTGCTGGGCGAACCCTCAATTTCGAGTTTACGAATGGCAGCGTAATCAGTTCACGCGGACCGGCAGTGAGTAATGATGGCGGTTTAACCTGGAAATGGCTGGGTGACATCGGCTCGTCGGACACCAGATTTCACTACACTTTTGGGCCACAAGAGGATGAAGTCTATTTCGGCATGGGGATGAATTATACGGAAAAAGATCTTCAACGTTTTCTCAATCAATATAAAAATAATCCCAACCTTAAAATTGAAGCACTTTGCTCCTCCGGAAAAGGACGTAATGTGGAATTGCTCCGCATTGTCAACAATAAGCGTACACCTGACTTTAAAATATTTTTATCGGCAAGGCATCACTGTGGAGAGATGATGGCATCCTACGCTTTGGAAGGAATCATGGAAACGGTCTTATCGGATACGGAAGAGGGTCGCTGGTTAAGAAATCACGGAGACTTCTTTATTGTTCCGTTTGTGGACAAAGACGGGGTGGAAGATGGAGACCAAGGCAAAAACCGACGGCCTCACGATCACAATCGTGACTATAAATTACAGATCTATCGTGAAATTCAAGCTATTGCAAAAAAAGTTCCCGAATGGCTGGATGGAAAACCTTTGTTTTTTCTCGATTTACATTGCCCCTGGCTTCGCGGTGGGAGTGACGGGAACAATCCTGAAAAAGGAACCAACGAATACCTTTATTTCGTTGGTCTAAATCCGGAAAATGATTCCGGAAAACTTGCGGAAAACTTGTATCAATTTGGCTCCATCCTGGAATCAACCAAAAAAGGGAGAATTCCATACCGGGTATCATTCAATATTCCTTACGGTACATCCTGGAATACGGCAGCGAACGTTAAAACGCCTGACCTGCAGAAATCAAGTGCCTGGGGCAGCACACTGCCTAATGTTATTTTTTCATCAACCGTGGAAATTCCTTTTGCTAATGCATCCGGCGTTGTGGTTGATGCTTGCTCGGCACGTGAACTTGGTCACGATTTAGCAAAGGCTATCCGTGAATATCTGGAAATTTTCAACTAAGATTTTATTCCACTACTATCCTATTAAAATTTCAAAATGATAAAGAACGATTTGAGCCGGATGGGCTTGGTTTATTTGATTATTAATAACGTCCCTATTTTAATGACAAAAACTTATTTCCAGAGAAAGCTCATCCTGTTTTGTCTCTTTTTATTTACTGTTCATAATTCTATGCTTTCTCAACCACTTGTTTGGGTAGAAACTGAGTTATTCAAAGATAAAGGGGGTTGGACGTCTGATGCACAATTTATTGATCAAATGGGCTCTCCGTTTCTCCTGGCTCACGGATTGGGAAACCCCGTTAAAAATGCAACTACATCCGTGGAGTTTGAGGAAAAGGGAGTATACCATTTTTGGATTCGGACACGCGATTGGATACCACCTGGCCAAGGTCCGGGACCCGGAAAATTCAACGTCCTCATAAACGATGAAGTAATTGGTCCCGTATTTGGGGCAGATGAAATATTTTCCTGGCATTGGGTGTATGGCGGTACTGTAAAAATTAACACCCACAAAGTCAAACTATCGCTGAAAGACCTGACAGGTTTTGGAGGGCGTTGCGACATTATTTGCTTCTCCAAAGACAAAATCGGGCTACCTGATAATTTGAAAGAGATAGACGGATTGAGAAGAAAACATGCCAACATTCCCGGTAAGTTGAATGAACACGGAAAATTTGATTTCGTGGTAGTAGGAGGAGGAGTTGCCGGTATCTGCGCTGCGGTTCAAGCTGCCCGTTTGGGTTCTAAAGTGGCACTTATTCAAAACAGACCGGTTCTTGGAGGGAACAGCAGTTCTGAGGTAAGGGTTTCAACGACTGGCAGTACTTTTGTAAATAGATATTCTTCAATTGGCAGAATTGTTCGAGAAATCGATAATCAGGAAGCCGGCATGGGAGGCTCTCCTGGATTATACAAAGATAATCTCAGGAAAAACATAGTGTTAAACGAGAAAAACATTACCCTGTTATCAAACCTCCACGTCTACGATGTAGTCATGGATAAAAATAGAATAAAAGGCGTAAGAGCGGTGAACGTAACTACATTGGAAGATCATTATATAGAGGGGGATTTATTTGCGGATTGTACCGGTGATGCGACACTGGGGATCTTGTCCGGGGCCGATCATCGTTACGGAAGAGAGAGCAAACACGTCACACATGAAGCTTCGGCGCCCCAGGAAAACGACAACCTGGTAATGGGGTCATCAAATCAATGGAATGCCATGCGAATAAACGAAGCTACTGATTTTCCTGTTGAACCCTGGATGTTTAAGTTTACTGACGATTACCACTTCCCGTTAACTTCTTCAAGCTGGAATTGGGAAAGCGGATTTAATAATTATCACACGGTACATCAGGCAGAGGAAATCAGGGATTTGAACACTCGGGCAATATACAGCAATTGGGCATTTTTGAAAACTAAAAGATACGAACAATTTAAATTTTATAAATTAAATGAACTGCAGTTTGTAACGGGAAAAAGAGAATCATTCCGTTTAATGGGAGAACATATACTTACCGAAGAAGATGTTGTAAATAAAGTGGAGTACCCGGATGCTGTTGTAACGACAAACTGGGGCATTGACTTGCACTATCCAGACCCTGAGAACTCGAAAAGATTTCCTGGAATGGAGTTTATCGCTTATGCAGTACACGATTCAAAAGAAAAAGATATTTACACTTTTCCTTATCGGTGTTTATATTCCAGAAACATATCAAACTTGCTTATGGCAGGTAGAAATATCAGTGTCACCCACATCGCTTTAGGAACAGTCCGTGTTCAACGAACAACAGGAATGATGGGTGAGGTTATCGGCTTGGCCGCTTCCTTATGCAAAGAAAAAAAGTGTTTGCCTCGAGATATTTACAATTACTATCTGGGAGATTTTTTTAATTTAATCGATACCGGGTGTCTTTGAAAATTAGCATGGGGCGATATAAACCGTTCAAGTGCCGTTAACTACGCCGACGATTTATCTACAAAACCAACCACAGAAAATATTCCGCATCTGTTTACAGCACTCGACAGGGAGAATGAAACCAATGCAAAGCAATCTTGCATATGGGGCGCAGGTACTTCAGTATTACACCTATGTACCATCCAGCAATTCAGCGGTTTGCGGACAACCTCCCTGAACCAATGATGGTTTAAAAAACCACCCTGCTCTTGCAGGATATTTTTTTGGAAAAACCTGTCTAAAATCACATAAGCGTAAAACGGACGTAAGTTCAACAGGATTGTTTTGAAGTGAACCAAAAAAATTGTAAGTTTGTCATCCTACGTTTTTTAAGGTCAACTATTCATCAAACGATAAAATAATATGAAAACAAATTACGAACTGCGCTATGCTGCGCATCCGGAAGATGCGAAATCTTACGACACGAAACGGTTGCGGAGGGATTTTTTAATTGAAAAAGTATTCGCTGCCGACGAAGTAAACATGGTCTATTCCATGTACGACCGCATGGTCGTCGGTGGAGCGATGCCGGTGAAAGAAAAACTGCAACTGGAAGCAATAGACCCGTTAAAACAACCCGTTTTTCTGCGTAACCGCGAATTGGGAATTTACAATGTGGGGGGCAAAGGTAAAATAAAAGTGGGCGATACCGTCTTTGCACTGGATTATAAAGAGGCGCTCTATCTGGGTTCGGGAGACAGGGAAGTTTATTTTGAGAGTGACGACGCCACACAACCCGCGAAGTTTTACTTCAACTCGGCTACCGCTCACCGCAATTACCCGGACAAGAAAGTGACCAAGGAGGATGCCGTGGTGGCCGAGATGGGCTCACTGGAGACTTCCAACCACCGGAACATCAACAAGATGATAGTGAACCAGGTGCTGCCTACCTGCCAGCTACAGATGGGCATGACAGAACTGGCCCCGGGCAGCGTATGGAACACCATGCCAGCCCATGTTCATTCCCGCAGGATGGAGGCATATTTCTATTTTGAAGTGCCTGACGATCAAGCTGTCTGCCATTTTATGGGAGAGGTGGATGAAACCCGACACATATGGATGAAAGGCGACCAGGCCGTGCTCTCGCCCGAATGGTCCATACACTCCGCTGCCGCTACCAGCAACTACACCTTTATCTGGGGCATGGCAGGAGAAAACCTCGACTATGGCGATCAGGATTTTTCAAAAATTGTCGAACTAAAATAAAAAATTCAAATGGTTAATTTCTCGTTGGAAGGAAAAATTGCGCTCGTCACAGGAGCTTCCTATGGCATCGGATTTGCAATGGCAACGGCTTATGCGGAGGCAGGAGCGACCATTGTCTTTAATGACATCAACCGGGAGTTGGTGGACAGGGGGCTTGCAGCCTACAGGGAAAAGGGTATTGAAGCCCACGGTTATGTATGCGACGTGACCGATGAAGATGCGGTAAACAAATTTGTTGCACAAGTAACGGAAGAGATAGGAGTAATCGATATCCTGGTAAACAATGCAGGCATCATCAAGCGCATCCCCATGCATGAGATGTCGGCTGCCGAATTCCGCCGGGTCATCGACATCGACCTGAACGGGCCGTTTATCGTCTCGAAAGCTGTCATCCCGCACATGATCAAGAAAGGACACGGCAAGATCATCAACGTTTGCTCCATGATGAGTGAGCTGGGACGTGAAACCGTTTCTGCCTATGCCGCCGCGAAAGGAGGCTTGAAGATGCTTACCAAAAACATCTGCTCCGAATACGGAGAGCACAACATTCAGTGTAACGGGATAGGCCCGGGATATATAGCCACGCCGCAAACTGCTCCGCTACGGGAAAAACAGGCCGATGGATCCCGACACCCGTTCGATTCATTCATCATTGCCAAGACACCGGCTGCCCGTTGGGGAACACCCGAGGACCTCGCGGGCCCCGCAGTATTCCTGGCTTCCGAAGCTTCAAACTTTGTGAATGGCCATATCCTCTACGTGGATGGAGGTATACTGGCTTATATCGGCAAACAACCCTGAAATACGAATTTTCCACCGCATAAACCAACCCCTTAAGAAGTGAGTTTAAAACAATCAATAGAAATGAAAATCAAACACATGGGAACATTCCTGATTGCCATCCTGCTGATGGGATGCGCCTCTTCCGGGAACAAGGTGACACTGACAGTACAGAACCCGGGGACGACCGACCGGGAGAACCAGATGGCAGAAGTGCCCTGGAACGAGGTGGAAGCAAAGCTGGGAGTAGCGGCGGATAAAAACCTGATAGTGACGGATGGAGAAGGAACACAGTTGCCCTGGCAGATTGTCACCGACGATACCGGCAATGAAGCAATCATCTTTCCTGTATCGCTGGAAGCGGGCGAAGCACAAACATTCCGCATCACGAAAGGAGAGTCCGCGGAGTTTGAACCGCTGGTCTACGGACGGCTGGTTCCGGAGAGGAAGGACGACTTCACTTGGGAGAACAACCGTACTGCTTTCCGGGTCTACGGGCCTGCACTGAAAGCTACCGGAGAGATCAGCAACGGGATGGATTTCTGGGCCAAGCGCACCGAGTCGCTGATCATCGACAAATGGTATCGGGAAGACCTTGCCGGCACAGCCTCCTACCACAAGGATCACGGCGAAGGACTCGATTTTTACAAGGTGGGCAGAACCCTCGGCTTGGGCATGACCGCTCCCGTCGATCACGACACCCTGTGCCTGGGCGACAATTTCATCACAGCCGAAATTATCGACAACGGACCGCTGCGCCTCTCTTTCCGGCTGACCTACGAACCCTACAGGGTGGGAGAACGCACGGTGACGGAGACCCGCATCATCTCTCTTGACGCCTATAGCCTGTTCAACAAGGTCACCAATATCTTTGAAGCCGAAACAAGGGAGCTTACCTTGGCCACCGGCATTGTAATGGATATGTCGAAAACTTCCGCCACCTTCGGTGACAAGGAGGGAATCATCGCCTACGAAACTCCGGGAACCGAAACGGACGGGACCATCTACACAGCAGCTATCCATCCCGCAGGCTTCGAATCCGTTAGGGTGTTGGATGGCCATTATGCAGGCCTGAACAAGTACCAACCTGGAAAAAGGTATACCTACTACGCCGGAGGCGGATGGAGCAAAGCCGGGTTCAACAGCTTCGAGGAGTGGACACAATTTGTAAAATCCGAGAAAGAAAAAATCGATCAACCCCTAAAAATTGAAATTCAATAAGATAAGTTTAACACACAGGCGCACGATTAAAAGCGAGTTCTGTCCGACACACTTGAAAAAACAGGATCTATCGTATGAAAAAAGAATATTTGTTTGCACTCGTCATTGCCACTTTGTGTAATTTCACCTGGGCATCTTGCCAAATCACATCCGATAATCAGACCCAACCAAACGAAACTGAGGAAACACCTAAAAATAAAATACTGTCTCAGGAAGATATCCAACGATTTATTTCAAACGGATGGGTTTGTTACGGCGATTTCGGCGCTAAAGGGGATGGGGTAGCCAATGATATCGTGGCCATTGCTGCTACACACGAATTTGCCAATAAGCACAACCTGACAGTAAAGGCAGATGATAAGGCCACTTACTATATAGGAGGGAAAAAATGCACAGTCAGTATACAGACCAACACCCAATTTGGAAAGGCCGCATTTATCATTGATGATACCGAGGTGGAAGACAGGAATGCCCATATTTTCTCGGTCAATTCTGTCAAACAATCTTTCAAGCCAAAAAATATAACTTCATTAAAAAAAAATCAGGATAAACTGGATATTACTTTACCAGGAGCCTCTCTTGTTACGGTTACCGATTCCAACGTAAAACGTTATATCCGGTTTGGAGCCAACCAAAACAACGGTTCTTCGCAGACAGATATATTTATTGTCGATAAAAACGGCACGGTGGATAAAAATACACCCATAATCTGGGATTTTGAACGGATTACGGAAATTACGGTCCTCCCAGTTGATGAAACGATACTAACCATTTCCGGAGGGAAATTTACCACAATTGCCAACAGGGAGGAATCCAAATACAGTTACTTTGCCCGGGGTATCGCAATCAAAAGGTCCAATGTTATTGTCGACGGGCTGGAACACAGGATCACCGGTGAAGGAGACCACGGTGCGCCCTACGGTGGTTTCATCAGTATCAGCAACTGCTCCAACGTGACTGTCAGAAACACCCTGCTTACCGGTCACAAAGTCTACCGCACCATCGGTTCGGCGGGGACTCCCGTATCCATGGGTACCTACGATATAAACATCAACCGGGCGCTAAACATTACATTCGAGAACTGCAGCCAGACTAATGATATCAACAACGCCGAGTATTGGGGGATCATGGGATCCAATTACTGCAAGAACGTCGTATATGATCATTGTACCTTTTCCAGATTTGATGCCCATATGGGGGTTGCCAATGCCACCATTCGTCATTCAACACTTGGACACCAGGGAATAAACGCTATTGGCAGCGGCGTTTTCACCGTTGAGAATTCTACCATAAACGGTACAAACCTGATCAACCTGCGTTCCGATTACGGAAGTACGTGGGAAGGTGAATTCTTTATCCGCAATTGTATCTTTGCCCCCAGAGGTGTAAAGTCGGGCAACGTAAACCTGATAGGCGGATCCAACACAGGTCAACATGATTTCGGCTATACATGCTACATGCCGGAAAGGATTACCATTGAAAACCTGCAAATTGACGATTTCAGCCATCCGGAGAAATATCGAGGTCCCGCCATTTTTGCGAATTTCAATAAAGAAATGACCGATGAGGCTTACCTCGAAAAGTTCTCATTCATCAAAACCAGGGAGGTTATCCTGACTAACGTATCCACAGCAAGTAAACTGCCTCTACGAATCAGCGACAATACCTATATGTTCAAAGATGTGGTTATAGTCAAATAATTCGGGTTCAATTCACCTTTACCGGTTTTTCGAAATCGGTTTTCATCTCATACGGTAGTTGCCATACATTCCCCTTGAAATCGCCAAAGTAAAGGTGCGATTTACTGAAACGATGAGCATCACCGTCCGACCAGAAGAAACAAAATGGCGCTTTGAAATGTAAGGGACGGCGTACATAAGCATGATTAAAACGACTGTTTGAAGTTACCGTTCTCCTCTTTTTCCAGCAGGTGCCTTTGTCTGTGGAGGCCCATATCTCCACCTCCCCTCCTACACCCCATACTTGCGGGCCGGGAGCGGTGGGTGCTACAACCCTCCACTCCTTGTCCGCAATAAACAAACTGCCCATATCGTAGTTGTGATCAGATTCCGTGATTACATCCGTGTACCATTCCTTGCCATCCCAGCGGGTTATACACCACTCGTATGGACCGCTTACCGGCCCGGGCTTATGACCGTTGCTTCTGACATACAGGCAGATCGGATTTCCTTTTTTATCGAAATCCATGTCTTTTACATATACATTTTTGTGCTTCGACTGATAATCGATCACTCGTACTGTTGTCTCTTTTTGCAGCAACGGAATCTGAAGTGTCCTTTTTTGCACATCGTGCCAGGTCTTACCCAAATCGGGAGTTTCTACATAATACAGATCTGTTCTCTTATCCACATCCCCGTTGGGATGACGATTGAAAAAAGTCCCCAGTATCCGGTTATCGTAAAGTCCGCTAACCTGATAATGTCCCGCTTGTTCCCCATCTCTTTGCGGCATGGCTGCCAACAACTGATCCTCTGACCAGTGTATGCCGTCGTCACTGGTTTCGAAGTACAGCAACCTGTATCCCTGATATTTGGTAAAAAAGTGGAAATATCCCCTATCCGTGTTCCAGGGCTGCGGATATGTCATCTCCTCGCTGCTAATTTCGTCGAAACGATCGATATTGAAAGGAAGCCTACTCCTGTATTTGAATCCGGGTCGTTTCTGTCCTCGCCCACTGACGAATACCCAGATATAACCTTCATCATCTATCATCAGAGAAGGATTATCGTGGGGATCGTTTACTCCTTTCTTGTCATATACCACGGTAGGTCTCGGCACCATTCCGGTCTCATGGTCAAAATAACCGATCATGCAAAGCAGAGAACGTTCTGCCTCATGGGTAGTACCGCCATACACGAAGAAAGTCTTGTCGGCTTCAGCGGAATACACCGCCAAAGGCATGTGTTTGGCAGTGTAGGTAGACAATGCTCCTGAGTATTTATCGCCGTATTCGTATTTTTGATCGAGTTCAAACCAAATGCCCTTATATCCATCAAATTGACTCCGGGCAACAAATGTTGCACTACATAAAAAGAGTGAAAAAAGGAACAACCAAATTTTCATTGCGTGCTTCTATTTCTCCAGGTCTTTCTTGCGTTTCAATGCTTCCAGGAAATAATAGTCGGCGTAATTCAACGGAACATCCACCTCCGAGTTGTGGGGAAGGCTACCGACCGAGTGCATCAGCAGGAAATCACCGTTTTCGCCCAGCGGAGCACGGTATGCCGGACTTGCCAGGGAAGCGACGATCTTGTCCGCCCAGGCTTTGTAATCCATTTTATTGGAGTAGGTCGACAGCTCATACAGTGCAGAGGCAAGGATAGCTCCTGCAGACGCATCACGGTATGTTTCCGGAATATCGGGTGCATCATAATCCCAATAAGGAACACCATCTTCGGGATAATTGGGGTGGTTGGCGATGAAATTCAGCGCTTTTTCTGCTTGCTCCAGGTATTTTTGGTCTTTTGTTTCCCTGTAGCAGAGTATGTACCCATATATGCCCCACGATTGTCCTCTGGACCAGGCACTTTCATCGGAATAACCCTGGTGGGTGTTCCTGTGCCTGACGCTTCCGTCGCTCTTGCTGTAATCGATCACGTGCCAGGTACTGTAGTCGGGACGGTAATGGTTCTTGATGGTATTATCGGCATGAGTAACGGCGATGTGATAAAAAGAGGAGTCGCCGGAGAGCTTCGTTGCTTCGAACAGCAGCTCCAGGTTCATCATGTTGTCGATAATCACCGGGCATTCCCAGTCTTTCGATTTGTTGGCATTCCACGACTGGATAATTCCTGCTTCGGGGATATAGCGGGTTGAGAGTGATTTGGCAGCATTTAAAATAACATCCTTGTAAGCTTCTGTTCCGGCTAAACGAAGACCGTTCCCATAGCTGCAATAGATCATAAATCCAACATCGTGATTGCCGGTATAATACTGGATGGTATCCAGGGCTTCGGTATATTTTACGGCCATCGGTTTCCATTTTTCATCACCCGTCAATTCGTACAGGTACCAGAGACTTCCCGGGAAGAAGCCCGAAGTCCACTCCTGCGGAGGGATATATTTCATTTTCCCGTCAATTATAGATTTGGGATTCACTAGCCTTACCGAGTCTTCCACTTTATCGAGCATACGTGAATATTGCTCCGCAGCAAAAGATACAGTTTCTTCCAGGAATGGAGCAATGTCCCGGCTCTTTTGTTGGGCGTTTGTGCACGATTGCATTGTGAGCAGGACGGAAATAGTCAACATACACAGAGATAATAATTGTTTCATTTTTCTTGTTTTGGATTATTCTTGTTTAATTTTCTGCTAATCTGAATCCTTTCCAACGGCTGAATTCAACTTATAAATATCCCACAAATATATTTCTTTTCACTTAGAAATAAAAATAAAAGTTAATCAAACGGCTGGTCGTTTCCGGGATAATTAATTTCCGACAACCGGAAAGATACGAAAAATCGTGTGAATGGCGATATAACGAGAACTTGTCGAAGGATTGAAGCATTCGTCACGCAGTCACGTTTCTTGAAACTAAAATTTAAACATCGACTCTTCGTTTTTACCTGTAAATTCATTAGTTACTATGTTTATATAATAATGACTGGTCACCGAAACCTGTGATCAAATTTGTCGATGAATACTGGGGATATTGGTTACATCTAATTAATGAAATTGAAAATGAAAAGAAATAAAAGTACATTTTGCTCCTAAGGTGCTTTGCTTAAAGTTATTTCGTAGAGATTTTTTCATTTGAGAGTTAAATATTGTTTTATTTTTGTTTTCTTAATGATTTAAACATATTTTTGCAATAAATGTAATAAATGTTTGAAATGACAAGTTAACCGGTTTGGCTTATTATTCCAACTCGAATCAGATATGAAAAAAGTATCCATGCAGGATATCGCAGATAAGTTAGGTGTTTCGAAAGGAACAGTCTCACTGGTGTTAAGCGGAAAAGCCAAATCAGGTCGAGTTAGTGATGAAACAAGTCAGAAGGTAAGACAGTTAGCAGCAGAAATGAACTACTATCCAAATGAAATCGCTCGGAGTCTTACTACCGGCAAAAGCATGTCAATTGGTGTGATCATTACTGATATTTCAAATGAATTTTTTGGAAATCTGACATTCCACATCCAAGAAAGAGCAAAAAAATATGGTTATACAGTAATCACTACAAACACAAACGAAAGATTAGATGAATTTAATGATGCCGTCACTATACTTTTAAATAGACAGACCGATGGAATTATCTTAGTTCCTGTTGATGGTGGAGAAGAAATTACGCAGAGAATAATTGCAAGACACATTCCATTAGTCCAAGTTGACCGCTTTTATCCCGCTATCAATGCCAGCTACATCATTGTAGATAACTATAAAATATCTGCAAAAATGGCTGAAATGTTGATAGAAAAAGGAAATAGGAGAATTGCTGTTGTTTGTTACGACATTAAGCTAAATGCATTGATGGACAGGAAACAAGGATGTATTGATGTTTTAAATCAGCACAATTTGTTTGATCCGGCATTAATTAAGGATATTAATTATGAGCAACAAGAAGAAGAGATATATAAAGCCATAATTGAATTTAAAAATAATCCGGATAAAGTTGATGCTATCTTCTTTTGTTCTAGAAGAGTTTTCATTACGGGTATGAAATATATGCATAAAGAAGGTATCAAGATTTCTGAAGAAATAGATGTTGTTTGCTTTGACAAAATTGATTCATTTTCAATTGCAAATATCCCTTTTAATTTCATTGAGCAACCGATTAAGGATTTGGGTGAAAAAGCAGTCGATATTCTAATGAATCAAATTAATGGCGAAAATACTATTAATCAGTATTTACTCGAAGCACAAATCAGACGACATGCTCAATATGAATGATTAAATAAATTCATCCTTATTTCTCAACACCCCATACAGCTGCAAATAGCTGCTTGGGGTGTTTTATTTTTATTGTTAAATCTCGATTTTTTCAGCATTTTTATCATTTTCTTGAATTATTCCTTTATCTTTGCAATACAATTAGACGTTGCAATGAATTTTTCACATTCAACATACACGACTCCCTTCACAATGACTATGACCCCCTGGGGGGTTATATAATATTTTACATCCACACGGCAACACTGTTTGCCTCCTGCAAATCAACCGGTTTGCCACTCGCCATCCTGCTTTTTTTGTTTCATTAAAAGAACCGTTCACAACGGTAAAAATATATTCATACAGATGAAAGTTATGAAATTTGGAGGGACATCCGCAGGGACTCCCGAAAGTATGCTTTTGGTTAAAAACATCATAGAAGCTGAAAAAGAGCCTGTGATTGTTGTGGTCTCCGCTCTTGGAGGCGTGACCGACCGTCTTCTACTGGCAGCAGATTTTGCGTTAAATGCAAACCCGGGTTACCAATCGATATTGGAAGAAATCATCTTCCGACACGAGGAGATGATCAGGGAAATGGTAGTTTCCGCTGTCGATCAAAAGGAACTGAGGCAGAAAATCGACCCGATGTTTGAAGACCTGCGCAACATATTGCGGGGTGTTTACCTGATCGGAGACCTGTCGCAGAAGACATCGGACAAGATCGTCAGCTACGGCGAACGTTTCTCCTCGCTAATCGTAAGCAAAATAATCGACGGGGCTAGAGTTTATGATTCCACTCAGTTTATCAAGACCACAAAACAATTCAGCCATCACATCCCCGACATCGCGTATTCCAACGAACTGATCAAGCAGGCATTTTTAAGTGACCCGCTTCCCAAAGTGGCTATAGTTCCTGGATTTATCTCGTCGAGCAAGGAGGCGGACGATATCACTAACCTGGGCCGGGGTGGATCGGACTATACCGCCGCCATTATCGCTGCTGCACTTAACGCTTCTGTGCTGGAAATATGGACGGATGTGGATGGCTTCATGACGGCCGACCCCAAAATCATCAACTCGGCTTATGTCATTGAAGAACTCTCGTTTACGGAGGCCATTGAGCTTTCCAACTTCGGGGCAAAAGTGATCTATCCCCCAACCATCTTCCCCGTCTACCACAAAAGCATACCTATCCGCGTAAAGAATACTTTCAAACCTGCTTCGGAGGGCACACTTATCCGCAATATAAAGCCGACCCCTAACGGAAAAATAATCAAAGGCATCTCGTCGATCAACGATACCGCCCTGATTACCATACAAGGACTCGGCATGGTAGGAGTTATCGGCGTAAACAAACGGATCTTCACGGCATTGGCGGATAACGGCATCAGCGTTTTTCTGGTCTCCCAAGCATCCTCCGAAAACAGCACATCCATCGGAGTCCGCACCCAAGATGCCCCGCTTTCCCAAAAAGTACTCAGCAAAGAATTTGCGAAAGAGATAGAGAGGGGAAGCATCAACGAGATTATTGTCGAATACGACCTGGCAACCATTGCCGTAGTGGGACAAAACATGAAACACGTGCCGGGGGTTGCCGGTAAATTTTTCGGAACGTTGGGAAGGGGTGGTATCAGCGTTGTCGCGCTGGCTCAGGGTGCATCGGAAACCAATATTTCCTGCGTGATCGCCAAAACCAACCTGAAAAAAGCACTCAACATCATCCACGATTCGTTCTTCTTGTCGCCTTACCAGGAATTAAACCTTTTCGTTATCGGAACCGGAACGGTCGGGAGCAAACTGCTGGCACAGATTAAGCAGCAAAAGCACATTTTAGAGGAACAGAACAAGCTGAAAATAAACATTGTAGGAATTGCCAACGGACGAAAAGCCTTGTTCTCGCGCGACGGGATTTCCCTCGAGAATTACTTCGAAAACCTGATGTCCAGGGGCGTCAAAAGTTCTCCCCAACTGATCCGGGATGAAATACTCATAATGAATATCTTCAATTCCGTCTTTGTGGATTGCACGGCCAGCCAAGCCATTTCCGAATTGTACGAAAGCCTGATATCCAGAAACATATCGGTAGTGACCGCAAACAAAATTGCCGCCTCATCCGATTACAAGAATTACCATCACCTGAAGGAGACCGCCCGAAAAACCGGGACAAAATTTCTTTTCGAAACCAATGTAGGAGCGGGATTGCCCATTATCAACACGATGAACTCCCTCACCAACTCGGGAGATAAAATTGTTAAGCTTCAGGCAGTACTGTCGGGGACGCTGAACTTTATTTTCAATACGCTGAGCGAGGATGTTCCTTTTAGCAAAGCCGTAAAAATGGCGGTGGACGCTCAGTTTGCCGAGCCCGACCCTCGCATCGACCTGAGCGGATTGGATGTTACCCGCAAATTGGTGATCCTTTCCCGGGAAGCCGGCGCTCAAGTGGAACAGGAGAATGTGCAAAAACACCTGTTCATCCCCCAAAAGTATTTCGAAAGTACCCTTGATGAGTTCTGGTCGACCATCCCCGAAATGGACGAAACTTTTGAAAACCGGAGAAAAAAACTCGATAAAGAGGGAAAAAAACTCCGCTTTATTGCAACGTACGACAACGGCCTCTGCGAAGTCGGTTTACACGAGGTAGAAAAGGGACACCCTTTCTACGACCTGGAAGGCAGCAACAACATCATTATGATCACTACCGAACGCTACAATGAGTATCCGATGGTGATCAAAGGCTACGGCGCAGGGGCAAGCGTCACCGCTGCCGGCGTTTTTTCCGACATTATTTCTATTGCGAACATACGATAAAGAACGAAAAATGAAATACATCATCATTCTCGGCGACGGCATGGCAGACGAACCCATTGCAAAGCTCGGCAACAAAACCCCTCTACAGGCAGCTAAAACACCGTACATGGATGAGCTGGCACAAAAAGGACGCAGCGGCATGCTCGACACTATTCCCGAAGGCATGTCTCCGGGAAGCGAAATTGCCAACCTTTCCGTGTTGGGATACGATGTCCCTCGGGTGTACGAAGGACGGGGTGTGCTGGAAGCCGCCAGCATGGGTGTGGATATTCTGCCGGACGAAATGGCGATGCGGTGTAATTTGGTGACTATCGACGGCGATGTGCTGAAGAATCACTCGGCCGGACACATTTCCACAGCAGAGGCTGCCGAACTGATTCATTTTCTGGACGACAGGCTCGGGAATGACCGATTTCGCTTTTATCCCGGTGTTTCGTACCGTCATTTATTAAAAATGAAAAACGGTAACAAGAACATCGTTTGTACCCCGCCCCACGATGTTCCCGACAAGCCTTTTCTGCCCTTACTGATCAAGGCTATTGACGAGCCCGCTCAAAGCACTGCTGATGAACTGAACAGGCTGATCCTTGCTTCGCAAGAAATACTGCCGGGCCATCCCGTAAATCAAAAGAGAATCGCCACAGGAAAAGATCCGGCCAACAGCATTTGGTTGTGGTCACCCGGATATCGTCCCGGCATGCAGCCACTGAATAAGAAATACCCCATTCAAAAAGGAGCGGTAATCTCGGCCGTTGACCTCATCAGGGGGATCGGCGTATATGCAGGATTGAAGGTTATCCAGGTGGAAGGTGCCACCGGATTGTACGACACCAACTACGAAGGGAAGGCTCGTGCCGCCCTGGATGCACTGAAAGAGAACGATTTTGTTTTCCTGCATATTGAAG
>ENA-UOOI01002179-UOOI01002179.1-fermentation-metagenome-genome-assembly--contig:-NODE-2179-length-17800-cov-3.867681_pt1 | contig 17800 bp, 16 predicted proteins | sample MGYA00245779_ERZ724027 | MGnify/ENA primary metagenome ERZ724027 (study PRJEB28704, sample SAMN03018318) | fermentation metagenome | biome: anthropogenic terrestrial biome; feature: soil; material...
CGATGGAAAGGGAGAACCTGAAGATCTGGATCGTCTCGAGGAGCTCGCCGGCTTTGTAAAGACAAACTCCTTATGCGGTCTGGGAAAGAGCGCACCTCTTCCGATTATCAGCACGCTGGCTGCATTCCGCGATGAATATGAAGAGCATATCGTCGATAAGAAGTGCCGGGCTCACACCTGCACTGCCCTGAAAGTCTATAAGATTGACCCTGAGAAATGTACAGGATGTACAAAGTGTGCCAGAAATTGTCCAACCAGCGCGATAAGCGGAGACAAGAAGAAAGCACACGTCATAGATATATCAAAATGTATCCGCTGTGGTACCTGTATGGAAGGATGTCACTTCGATGCAGTTTATGTTGAGTAGGAGGAGAAAATATGATTCACGCAACCATTGATGGAATTCCCGTAGAAGTACCGGAGGGCACCTCGATTCTGGACGCCGCTGATAAAGCAGGCATCAAAATCCCCACTTTATGTTATATAAAGGGCCTGATGCCGGACGGCTCCTGCCGCATGTGTATGGTAGAGGTCGAAAGCCGGGGCCGGAAAAAGATGGATACCGCCTGTTCCGCACAAGTCTCAGAAGGCAGTGTCATTTCGACCAAAAGTGATCAGGTCATCGCATCCAGAAGAGGAACTCTGGACTTACTGCTCTCAAATCATAAGACAGACTGCTTCTCCTGTGCGGCAAACGGAAGCTGTAAACTACAGGATTATTGTTATGAATACGGGGTGGAGAAAACAAGTTATGAAGGAGAGATGACCGAACTCCCGATCGACGATTCCAACCCTTTTTTCACATACAACCCGAACCTCTGTATTCTGTGCCACCGCTGTGTAAACACTTGTAATCAGATTGTGGGAAGAGGCGCTATCGATACGACAGAGCGCGGTTTCCACTCTGTAATCTCTACTCCTTTCAGTGTTGACTGGAGGAACAGTTCCTGCGAATCCTGCGGAAACTGTGTGGCTGCCTGTCCGACGGGCGCCCTCACAATGAAACGCCAGAAGAATTATCGGCCCTGGCAGATTGACAAAAAGGTTCTCACAACCTGCCCGCACTGTGCAACCGGATGCCAGTATTATCTTCTGGTCAAAGACGGCAAAATCGTCGACACAGAGGCCGCAGACGGTCCTTCCAATAAAGGGCTTCTGTGCGTAAAGGGCAGATCCGGATCGTTTGATTTCGTTCAGTCGCCGGAACGCCTGAAATATCCGCTGATCAAGAATCACGAAACCGGAGAGTTTGAACGTGCATCCTGGGATGAGGCACTTAATCTGGTCGCATCAAAATTCATGGAGATCAGGAAAAAACACGGCCCGGACTCACTCGCCGGATTTGCCTGTTCCCGTTCTCCGAACGAAGATATCTATATGATGCAGAAACTGGTCCGCTGCTGCTTTGGTACCAACAATGTCGACAACTGTGCCCGCGTCTGCCACTCGGCCTCCGTGTCCGGACTTGCAATGACACTCGGCTCAGGCGCCATGACCAACCCCATCGAGGATATCACCGCCAAACCAGATCTGATCATGCTTGTCGGATCGAATCCCGAAGAGGCTCATCCCGTCATTGGAATGCAGATCCGCCAGGCAGTGATGCGCGGCTGCAAACTGATCGTCGTGGATCCCCGTGACATTGGTCTCGCAAAAAATGCAGATGTTCACTTGAAATTACGTCCCGGCACAAATGTTGCGTTCGCAAATGGTATGATGCATGTCATCATAGAGGAAGGACTTCAGGACATGAAGTTTATCAAAGAGCGGACAGAAGGCTATGAAGAAATAAGGGAAATCGTAAAAGATTATACCCCGGAAAAGGTAGGAGAAATCTGCCATATCGATCCGGATGATCTGCGAAAAGCTGCAATTATGTATGCCAAAGCTGATAAGGCTCCGATTATTTACTGTCTGGGTGTTACCGAACATTCAACGGGAACCGAAGGTGTTATGTCCATGTCCAACATGGCCTTGCTAGTCGGCAAACTTGGCAGAGAAGGATGTGGTGTCAACCCGCTCCGTGGACAGAACAATGTTCAGGGCGGATGCGACATGGGTGCTCTTCCGGGAGATTTTCCCGGATATCAGAAAGTCAAAAACCCGGATGTCGTCGAAAAATTCGAGAAAGCCTGGGGAACGACACTGAACAAAAAACCCGGTCTTACCGCGACCGAGGTATGGCCGGCAGCAATCAAGGGAGATGTGAAGGGTCTGTATATCTTCGGCGAAGACCCGATGGTGACCGACCCGGATATTGCTCATATTATCAAAGCCTTAGACTCTCTTGAATTTGTAGTCATCAACGAACTGTTCATGACGGAAACCGCTAAATACGCAGATGTCATCCTTCCAGGGGCAAGCTACGCTGAAAAAGAGGGAACCTTCAGCAATACAGAACGGCGTCAGTGCAGAGTCAGAAAAGCAGTGGAATCACCGGGCGAGGCAAGACCTGACCTCGATATCTTTATTGATCTCATGAACCGGATGGGTTATCCGCAGCCAAAGCTGACGGCTTCTGAGGTCATGGATGAGATTGCATCTGTAACTCCGAGCTTTGGAGGAATCAGTCATGCACGTCTGGATGCCGGAGAATCCCTCCAGTGGCCATGTCCGACGAAGAACCACCCCGGAACGCCAATCCTTCATGTAGGGAAATTCTCAAGAGGACTGGGCCGGTTTTATCCGGCGAAATTTGTTCCCTCAGCGGAGCTTCCGGACGAGGACTATCCGATTATACTGATGACCGGACGTATCCTATATCAATACACAACACGCGCGATGACCGGGAAAACACCTGGCCTCAATGAAATTGAGGGAAAATCATTTATTGAGATGAATTATAAAGATGCAGACGCACTTGGAATCAAGAATGGGGACAAAGTTAAGCTGGCTTCCCGAAGGGGACAAATTGAATCAACCGCAAGGGTAGGCAGAAAAGTATCTCAGGGTGAAAGCTGGATGCCCTTCCATTTTCCGGACGGAAACTGTAACTGGCTGACAAACCCGGTTGTCGATAAATACGCAAAAATACCTGAATATAAAGTCTGTGCCATCAATATTGAACGGGCCTGACTATGGAGGAATTAAAGATGAGTGCATACCCCGAACAGGTATCCTTAATGGAAGGATTAAAACTGCTTTTGCCAAAGGCAGCTTCTGCCGGGACAGAAGAGATAACCCTTGAAGAGGCAGACGGACGGATTCTCGCCTCTGATATCGTGTCAGATGATAATGTTCCTCCCTTTCGCCGTTCTCCATACGACGGTTACGCAATTCATGCACAGGACACAGCCGGGGCTTCAAAAGAAGCTCCGGTACATCTTTCCATTACTGAGGAAATACCGGCGGGGAGTACCGCAGTAAGGCCGGTAAATGAGGGAGAAGCAGTCAAAATCATGACCGGTGCTCCTGTTCCCGACGGACTGGATGCCATTATAAAGTTCGAAGACACTTCATTTACAAAAGAATATGTCGATATTTTCTCACCGGTAAAGACAAACAGCAATATCGTCCCTGTCGGAGAGGATATTGAAAAAGGAGATCTGCTGCTAAAGAAAGGTGAAAAGCTCACTCCGGCTCTGGTTGGTATTCTCGCCGGTCTTGGACGCAGTATAATTTCTGTCTATAAAAAGCCGGCAGTATCCGTACTCAGTACCGGAGATGAACTGGTAGCGGTCGACGAAAAAATTTCCCCGGGAAAGATCCGCAACAGCAGCAGCTATGCAATCTATTCCTACCTGAAGGAATGGAACGTGAAAGCGAAAATGCTCGGAATCGAGCGTGATGATGCAGAGAAAATTTCCAACAAAATAAAGGATGCGCTTTCAGACAGTGATCTTCTTATCACTACCGGAGGTGTCTCCGTCGGGGACTATGATCTTCTCAAAGAAGCACTTAACCTAATCGGCGCTGATATCCTGTTCTGGAAAACTAATTTCAAGCCCGGAATGGCTGTAATTGCCGCTGTGTATCAGGAAAAGGTGATTCTCGCACTGTCGGGGAACCCCACAGCTGCGCTGATCTGTCTGTTCCTCTTCGGACAGCCTCTGATCCGGAAAATGTCCGGATATCAAAATTATCACACCGGGGAGATTCTGGTGAAACTTACTGAGGCATTTCCAAAGAAAAGCCGCACCTGCAGGATGCTGCCCGGAGTTCTAAAAATTCAGGACGGTGAAGCATGGCTTGGCTATACAAAAAAGCAGGGGAACGGAATGCTGACACCCATGCAGAACTGTGAAATCATAGGTGAAATCGAAGCCGGAAGTCCACCCCTTGAGAGGGGCACTCAAATCAAGGCATATCGGTTTAGCTGAGGAGAACCTGTTGAAAAATTTGTTGAGGAGATGCTGTGAAACCCACTGATGTTATTGAATTGAGCGGAGGAATTCTCGCCGGTGGAAAAAGCTCCCGTATGGGAACCAATAAAGCATATCTGCCGGTTGGTGATGAGACCTTTTTAAAGCATACCATCCGTGTTCTGGATATCTGTACGGACGTGTGGATCTCTGTGGATGATGCGGACAAATATAAAGATATGCCCTGCCCTCTTGTCGAGGATGAAAAGCAGAAATACGGACCGGTGGAGGGCATCTATCAGCTGCTCCTTCATGTGAAGAATCCGGTATGTTTCATTCTCGCAGCTGACATGCCACTGATGGAGAGTTCCCTGCTTCTTGCGATGAAGGCAGCCCTTACCGATAAAGATGACTGTCTGATTATATGTGACCGGGATTATATCCATCCACTGTGTGGAATCTATAAAAAACGTGTTCTGCCTGCCCTTGAAGCGATGCGCAGGCAGGGTATTCATAAAATCCGCCCGCTGTTTGATCGCGTAAAAACCAGATATATCGATATCGGAGATCTCGGTTTTTCCGGGAACCTGCTTAAAAATATAAACACGATACAGGAATACGAAGAATTGAGAAAAGGCCCGGAATTATAATCCGGACCTTTTCTTCAATCATTTTCTTCAATCATTTTTCTTAAGTATTCGACGCAGGAATTCTTTCGTACGATCGCACTTAGGGTGACCCAGGATATCCTCCGGTGTACCTGATTCCGCGATGACACCTTCATCCATAAAAATAACGCGGTCGGAAACATCCCTGGCAAATTCCATCTCATGTGTGACGACAACCATGGTAAGTCCCGTGCCGGCCAGGCTTTTCATCGTCTTAAGTACCTCGCCTACCATTTCCGGGTCAAGTGCCGATGTAGGCTCATCAAACAGCATCACATCCGGATCCATGGAAAGCGCCCGACCGATAGCAACGCGTTGTTTCTGACCGCCGGACAGCTGTGATGGTTTCGCATCGATATAGCGCTCCATATCTACCCTTTTCAGATTCTTAAGGGCTATGTCCTTCGCCTCCTGACGCGATTTTTTCAGTACAGTAACCTGACCCACAATGCAATTTTCCAGGACATTCATATTATTAAAAAGGTTAAACTGCTGGAACACCATACCCATATGTGCACGGTATCTGGGGAGATTATAGTTTGGATCCAGAATATTCTCGCCCTTGTACAAAATCTGTCCGCCGTTTGGTTTTTCCAGCATATTAATGCACCGAAGCAAGGTTGATTTTCCCGAACCTGAGGAACCAATAATAGTGACCACTTCTCCCTTGTCAACAGAGAGATCAATATCCTTTAATACTTCATTTTTACCGAAGCTCTTCTTTAAATGCTCAACTTTTATAATATCTGACATAACAACTCCTCTCTATTCTTCCTCAGTAACCGGCACATAATCCGCAGGTCCATCCAGTCTTTTCTCTACGTAACGCAGAATTCTTGTAATCGTAAATGTCAGAATAAAATAGATGACACAGATAATCGTATAGGTCTGAAAGAACATATAGTTCGTTCCCGCTGCGGATTTTCCCTGGAAAAACAGCTCTGTCACAGATATAATGCTTAGCACGGAAGTATCCTTGATATTAATTACGAATTCATTTCCGGCTGCCGGAAGGATGTTGCGCAGAACCTGCGGTATTACAACCTTGCGCATCGTCTGACTGTGTGTCATGCCCAGTGCCTCTGCTGCTTCAAACTGTCCCGTATCGACGGCAAAGATACCGCCGCGGACGATCTCTGACATATAGGCACCGGTATTGATAGAAACAATAAACAATGCCGCCGCCGTCCGATTCAGATCAAACCCAAACAGCAATGCCGTTCCATAGTAGAACATCGCCGCCTGAACGATCATAGGCGTTCCCCGGAAAACTTCCACATATGCGTTTAAAATCCAGCCGAAGAGCTTTTGAAAAACCATCTTTATCTTATTCTCAGAAACCGGTATCGTGCGGTAAACGCCGACTAAGATACCGATGATACTGCCAACCACAGTTCCGGTAATTGCCAGGAACATCGTCACTCCGGTCCCTCTGAGAAACATCTTTCCATTCTGTCTGAGAATCCGTACAAATGAATTCTCCTGTTTCCCTTTCTCTTCCGCTGCCGGCTGATTCATCGTGGCCTCATCCATGATCTGATCACGCTCTTTCTGCGGAATTCCAGCCAATATATCATTTACCGCCGCAAGATCGGGATCTCCTTTTCTCATGCCAATTGCCACTGCCGTATCATCCGGACTGGTCTGAAAGCCCGCGCCATCTCTGAACTGCACCATCTTGAGTTTTGAGTTAACACTCTCGGCAGTAACACCCTCCGGTCTCTCACTGACATAAGCATCAATCGTGCCGGATTCCAGGGCAACCCTCATCGCGGGAAAATTATCCATTGCCTCCTGTTTTTTTACACTCGGAATCTGATCAATTACAGAATAGTGAAATGTGGAAAGCTGAGCCGTGACTTTCGCCCCTTTGAAATCTTTTAGACTTGCCGCCTTGGCATATTTCGTATCTGCCCTGGTAACCATGACCAGATTTGACTCATAATACGCATCGGAAAAGTCCATCTGTTCTCTTCGCTCCGCTGTCGGAGACATTCCGGCAATAATTGCGTCGGCTTTTCCAGACTCAAGCGCAGGCGGAAGACCATCCCACTCGGTCTTGACAATCACAAGTTTACGTCCCAGTTTCTCCGCAATCTTCTTTGCAATCTGGACGTCGTAACCTCCGGCATAAGATTTATCCCCCTGGATCGGCACAGCTCCATGTTTGTCCGTATTCTGTGTCCAGTTAAACGGGGCATATCCGGCTTCCATTGCCACCCGAAATTCTTTTTGCTGCGGTTCATCGGCCTGTGCCATAGTTGTTAGCCCCGGCATGATACTGACCATCAGGACCAGAAGCAACGACAGGACTGAAACTTTCTTCTTCATACTTTTCTCCTTCTTGTAGTCTTTTCTTAGTCTGGGCATATACGAACAAAAAGAGCGCCTGGAAACCAAAGCGCTCACCTATATCACCTTATTGTAAACATAGCGCAACTTAGTTAAACACTAAGACAGTCCACAAGTTCTTTACCCGTGTCCCAACCAGATCACATAAGAGATGTACCCTGATTTCGGCGATGTTTCCTAGTCCTGCTTCCACATGTCCCTTCACTCCACAGTGTTAATAAACATCGCGACCTCTATCTCAATACTTTGAGATGTCCAATATTTTGTTTTCGTTCCCTAAAGTTTTACTTTTTCCATGCAGACATGAATCGCATAACCCTTTAATTTGTATGATACCAGGGTCAAAAGGCCTTGCGTTTCATGCTCGCATGAAAAAGCATGGCTTTGGGACCCGCAAAAACATGAGAATGTAACCCGATTAGGGTGGAATTCGAATGTTTTAGAATTGTAGGAGCACGTAGTGCGGAACAATTCATGTATCATAAGGGGGCAAATTACTTTTGACCCCAACATCATTTGTACATTATCATATCCCTTTCATCCCGCCTTGTCAAGTTTGACCTTTTGGTATAAGCTTATAAATATGACTTTTAATTCCAAAGGAGGTTTATATGAAATTTTCTGACATGCCCTATCAAAGGGTTGATTTTGAGAAATTGAAAAAGGATTTTAACGGGCTATACAATGCTTTTTCCAAAGCTCGTTCCGGCGCAGAACAGTTCGAAGTTCATAAAAAATATTATGAACTGACCAACCACGCCATGACAGAGATGACGATCGCCGAAATTCGCCATGACATTGATATGTCAGATGAATTCTACGGTGCAGAACAGGACTATTATGATGCAAATGGTCCCATCTTTCAGAATCTGGTTGTTCGCTACCAGAAAATGCTTTACGAATCAAAGTTCCGCCCGTATCTGGAAGAAAAAATCGGTCCGGTGGCATTTAAGAACATCGAACTTGCCACAAAGTCAATTGACGAGAAGATACTGCCTCTGATGCAAGAGGAAAATGCACTGCAGACCAGATATAACAGGCTATTGGCCACAGCCAAAATTGACTGGGAGGGTGACACGTTAAATCTTTCCCTGATGACACCCCATCTGCGCGATTCCAATCGCGAAACCCGAATCAGCGCATGGAAGAAATACTCTGATTTCTTCACCGATCACCAGGAAGAATTTGATGATATCTATGATCAGCTGGTCAAAAACCGTACAGGACAGGCCGAAAAACTGGGCTATAAGAATTATCTGACACTCGGATATTACCGGATGAACCGGAACTGTTATGGCCGTTCTGACATCCGGGAATTCCGCAGGCAGGTCAAAGGCGATCTTGTTCCATACGCTGAAAAACTTCACGACAGACGCAGACAGCGCCTTGGGCTCGATACCCTGCGTTATTATGATGAAAACGTCTATTTCAAAAATGGCAATCCGTCACCGATCGGAACACCGGAAGAGATCCTCTCAGCCGGAAGAAAGATGTACAGCGAACTTTCGCCGGAAACCGGACAATTTATGAACTTCATGTGTGACAATGAACTCTTTGATGTCATTGGAAGAAAGACCAAAAAGACCGGCGGATATATGACCTATCTTCCAGATTACAAATCTCCATTCGTATTTGCCAACTTTAACGGAAGCAGCGGAGACGCCGATGTGATCACACACGAATGCGGACATGCATTCCAGGGCTGGCTGGTCGCAGACGATCCGATCCGCGAACACGCTGATATCACAATGGAAACCGCAGAAACACACTCCATGTCGATGGAATTCTTCACGGAACCCTGGATGAATCTTCTGTTTGGAAATCGAGCAAAGGATTATGTCGATATGCATTTTGAAGATTCCATTCTCTTCATCCCATATGGAACCATGGTGGATGAATTCCAGGATATCTGCTATGAAAATCCTGGCCTTTCACCGAAAGATCGAAACGGTGTGTGGAGAGATCTGGAGAGACAATACAAGCCTCACCTGAATTATGAAGGAAATGACTACTATGAAAAGGGTGGATTCTGGCAGAATAAACACCATATCTACGACAGCCCGCTTTATTATATAGACTACTGCATCGCCGGAACCGATGCACTGCAGTACAAAGTCTGGATGGACCAGGATTACAAGGCAGCATGGGAAAGCTACCTGAAACTCTGCCGCCTGTCAGCTTCCGACTTCTTCACAAACCTGATCAAGAATGTCGGACTGATCAATCCCTTCGAAGACGGATGCATGAAATATGTGGTGAAGAAACTGGATAAGTAGAAGAACCAAAGCACAAAAATAAAAACAGAAGCACAGACCTATAGGTCCGTGCTTCCTATTTATGCCTTTATATATTTTTGATTTCCGCTATTTGGTTTATCAGGTAAAGTCATCTTCAGCTTTCCCGATTTCAGTAATGGTTTTAGAAATATCCTTCTAAAAGACGTTTTACTAGATATACCCATGTAGTTTTGCATTTCTTCTCTCGTTCGTGACTCTGAGCAAAAATCAACCAGCCTATCTCTCCATTCATCTTGACCAATATCTTGACCATCATCTTGACCATTATCTTGACCATTACCTTCTATATAATTCACATTCTTCAATACAACCCGAAAATCAGTAGGTGTCGAGTAAAACTCTGGTCTCATTTTATCTGTATATCCCGGCAGTTTTTTCGTTTCAGTTAAGATTTTCTTTAATCCACTTCCCCGGCGCTCCATATATTTCATACGATGAAATATATCCGCAATCACGGGATTTCGCCTTACGGACCCCAGTGTGTCAATATTACATTCCTGAATCGGTTTTCCCTCAAACATGCCTCCCGGAGACTGTATTTCCATACGGTCATCATACATATCTATATGAATTTCACTGCCAAGAATAATGTAGTCCCGATGAATTAATGCATTTACCAGCGCTTCTGTTACAGCCCGATCTGCATAATCTGGCTTATCAACCCGATACCTTGCCTCTTTTACAAAGCGTACCTTGGAATTATTGCGAACAAAATCGCCGCCGCTTTGTAACAGATAAATCAGATTACCCTCAAATTCCTTATCATCAAGAGCATCATCAAAAATAGATCCTTTTTCAAGTCCATTCCATCGTGTACAGAACAACCGTGAATTATACACAACATGCTGATCTGTCAACAGCTTTCCGGCATTTGTTAAATATCCATCTTTATCTGCAAGTCCAAATGAAATATAATCTGATGGCTCAAAATGGAGTCCCATTCTCTCAAGATAAGTAGCCTCAAGCAGAGTAAAACTATAATCCGATTTTTTTGTATCTGTAATCAATGCATCAAAAGAACGATTGCTTCCTTTAAGAATCAGCTCATTGACCACATAATCCGGCGCAGCTACACTCTCATTGCCAACTCGAACATAGGCCTCCATAATTCCATCTGCTTTATAGTAATATGGAGTTGTCCGTCCAGATGTAACAGCAAGCACAAGAATGTTCTTATCATTTTCCTTCACAGGTGTCAATACAAATTGCGGCAGCGGAGTAATGCGTTCCTTTATGAATCGGCTTATCACTTCTGCATCTTTTTGTATATCCTGTAGACCTACAATCTTACGATCATCCGCCACACCAAAAATCAGTGTTCCGCCAATACCGTTGGCAAATGCACTTACACTCTTAAGCCAGCTTTTTGGTTTTCTGGTTTCAAGTGATGCTTTAAAATCACATTCCGTTGCTTCCGCTATAATCTGCTCAATCATCCGATAACACCCTCCCTGCCATTTACTTTGATCTCAGCCATATAATTTCCCTTATTTTCATATATACGATTATACCCAATTTCACAGTTTATTACAACCAAACACAGAACAAATGATCACAGACAAGTTCACACACGCAAAAAGGGCCGCTCACCATGAACGGTCCTTTAAAAATTCTGTTTTTATATTCATTCTCACTGTGATCAGAAGGATGGAACGACTGCACCTTCATACTTGTCTTCCATAAATTTTTTCGCTGTATCACTTGTAAGTGCTTCTACGAGAGCCTTTGTCTTCTCGCTGTCTTTATCGTCTTTGCGGACTGCAAGGACATTACTGTATGTGGTTGCCGCTACAGATTCTGCATCTTCGACTGCAAGGGCATCTGAAATTTTTAACCCCGCATCGATCGCATAGTTTCCGTTGATAACTGCAAGATCCACATCATCAAGGGAACGGGGAAGCTGCGCCGCATCTACCTCTACAAACTTGATATTCTTATCATTTTTCTCAATATCTTTCGTCGTAGCACTGAGATCAGAATCATCTTTCAGTGTCAAAAGACCATTGTCCTGAAGCAGAAGAAGTGCGCGTGCCTCATTGGAAACATCATTGGGAACTGCAATCTGGGCACCGTCTTTAATATCATCCAGAGACTTTGTCTTTCCAGCATAAATTCCAAATGGTTCATAGTGTACCGCGGCCGCACTTATAAGGTCTGTCTTGTGTTCCTCATTAAACTGATCGAGAAATGGTTTGTGCTGATGATAAGTTGCATCAATATCGCCTGAATCCAGGGCCATATCAGGCTGTACATAATCGGTATATTCTTTAATTACCAGATTATAGCCTTTTTCCTTCAGTGTATCCTTTACTGCCTCAAGAATCTCCGCATGAGGGGAAGGTGTCGCTCCAACTGTCAGATCCTCAAGCTCTCCGGAAGACGTCTTTGCTGCATCCGTATCTTTTTCCTCCGATGATCCTTCTGTTGCACTTGATGTTGCATCCTTTTCTTCTGAGGATGCCTCTGTCGCACTTGACGTTGTGTCTGCTTTTTTCGAAGAAGAATCTGCGTCCTCCTTTGTCCCGCATGCACCCAGAGTGCTGAATGCAAGAACTGCTGCTGTCAATAAATAAAATGGCTTTTTCATAGTATCTTTACCTCCTGGCTTGTCTTTTATATAAGCGCCTTTCGGCGATTATTACTACTTGATTCTTTTGTCACTTTTATTGGCAAGTCTCATAGCAACTTCCTGGATCACCTGTACAATGATGACAAGAATTACAACTGTAACAAGCATAATATCTGTCTCATATCGGTTGTACCCATAACGGATGGCGATATCACCGAGACCGCCGCCGCCTACAAAACCTGACATTGCCGAGTACGAAAGGATTGTCGTGATTGACAGTGCCGCACCCACCAGCAGAGATGGTTTTGCCTCCGGCAGAAGAACTTTCATGATAATCTGCATCGTAGAAGCTCCCATTGATTTCGCAGCCTCAATTACACCGCTGTCCACTTCTTTAAATGAAGATTCCACAACCCTGGCCACATATGGCGCCGAAGCCAGCGTCAGCGGCGGGATTACTCCCTTTACTCCCAGTGTCGTTCCCGCAATAATTCTCGTAAGCGGAATCATCATAACCAAAAAGATGATAAATGGTATCGACCGGATTAGATTGATGATAATTCCAAGGGGCCTCTGCAGCCATGGAACCGGATGAATTCCGTCTTTATCCATGACAACCAGAATAATCGCCAGCGGAATACCAATTACATAGGCGAGGAGGGAAGACAGCGATACCATATACAGAGTCTCAAGTGTACCGACCTTTAACATATCGAGTGTTGCCGCATCAAATAGCATCTTCCTTTACCTCCTCATGTGATATTTCTTTCATTTCAAGGTACTTGAGTATACGGCCCTGATCTTCCTCATCTTCCGGCAGCTGAATCACCATCTGCCCCATGGCAGTTCCCTTGATATCCTTTGTCTCTGCATGAATAATATTGACCGGAACCTTACAGGATAAGATCATATTCGCCAAAACCGGTTCAAAAGAAGATCTTCCGTCAAAGGATATCCGGATCTGTCTGCTGTGGCCAAACAAAGGTGCCTTATCAGTCGCATTTCCAAGGATCAGCTCCCGGCCGATCTTAGACTTTGGCTCTGAAAAGATCTCGGCAACATTCCCCACTTCTGCGATATGGCTCTGATCGATAATCGCGACGCGGTCGCAGATTGCTTCGATGACCGCCATTTCATGCGTAATCACAACGATTGTGACACCCATCTCCCTGTTAATATTCTTGAGCAGATCCAGCAGCGATTTTGTCGTATTCGGATCCAGCGCGCTGGTCGCCTCATCACAGAGTAAAATCTTTGGATTCGTGGCAAGAGCTCTGGCAATCGCCACCCTCTGCTTCTGTCCGCCTGATAGCTGGGAGGGATACGCTTTGGCGCGGTCCTCAAGCCCTACCATCTTTAAAAGTTCCGCGGCTCTTTTTTCTGCCTCTTTCTTAGGTGTTTTCGCTATCTCAAGCGGAAAACAGACATTCTGGAGAACATTTCTCTGTGATAACAGATTGAACTGCTGAAAAATCATTCCCATAGACTGTCTGACCTGCCTCAGTTCCTTTTCCTTTAATGAAGACAGGCTTTTATCTTCAAAATATACCTTTCCGGCTGTCGGAATTTCCAGATAGTTGATACAGCGGACCAGTGTACTCTTACCCGCTCCACTCAAACCGATAATTCCGAATATCTCCCCATGATCAATGGAGAGATTAATATCATCCAATGCCCGAATCGGACCATTTGAAGTTTGAAATTCCTTCCCCAGTCCCTCAAGCCGGATAATCGGTCCAGATGATTCCATATCTCACTCTTCCTTTCTTACTACAACTAAAAAGCAAAAAAGCCGCAAGTCCTGCACAGACCTGCGACCTGATAGTTCCCATTATATATCAAGGTTACTTAAATCACAATCCATACTGTTTATCCGGACATGCAAACATACGACACATCATCATGTCGCACATCATAGACATATTCATCTGCATGGCTTTAAACTGGTTCATAATTTAAATCTCCTTCAATACCCGATAGAAAAACTATGAAATTTCTCTTGTTAGGCGTTATTCTACACTGTTCAAAATGATTTGTCAATACTCGATTTCTAAATTTCGTGCCGGCTGCCGCGTGTTTCTAAGGGATATTCGAGGTTGAGCTTAGACACCGGCAATACCGCATCCTGTGCGGCACTCTTCCCAGAACCGGCACTTAATGATAAGTATAAAACCAATCCTTATAGTTTTCAAGAGCTTTTATTCTGCTTTTCAGCTTTTTCTTTATTATTTTCATATACATTTCGTATCAAATTTCTCATCCGATTTTGTCTCATAATTATTGAGTCAACACCTGTAAGAACCATTATAGAAGAAAGCGGGTGGTACAAACAGAATTATCAGAGGAGACAATGCCTTCTTCCGCAGATGCACCCTCTGACAAGCTGATTTCGGATGAAAACAACCGTATCATATAGAAGGCTTTAGACACGCTTCCGGACATCCAGCGGGAAGCACTGATTTTAAAATACTATCAGGACTTGAAAGTGAAAGAAATTGCCAGAATTACAGGAGTAGGTGTCCCTACCGCACAATCACGGATCAGTCAGGGACTGAAAAAGATGTCCAGGCTTTTAAGTAGAGAGGAGTTTACAGACGAATTATTTAAAAGCTATACGACAGGCATGTGGGAGCTGGAACAGACATTCAAATATGATTTACGCCAGCATACCATGGTAAAATTGATGATTTTCGGACTGACGGATCTGCTTCTCGTAATCTTGTTGTCATTGATCACGAAATCTGCGCTCTCGATCTCCTTATTAAAAATCATATTATATCTGTTAGTGCCATACAACATCATTTGTATTCTTTTGTTTTCTGTGCTTACGATTTGGAGAAAACAGTTACACAGCTATACCCTATGGCTTTTATCCGGAACTGTCACAATAGCAGCTCTCTTAATCGCAAACATATTTAAAATTTATGATCTAAAAACTGTTTATTGGATCATCAGCTATCTGGTTACAGCTTTTTTACTGGAATTTATCGTATATTCACAGGTACGAGCCATCAGACTGGAGGTTATCTGAGATATGGAACTAAAACTTGACAACATCACAAAAAATTATGGCACCGCGGCAACGCTCAGCGAAGTATCCTTCACACTGAATCCCGGTGTATATGGATTATTAGGTGCAAATGGTGCAGGAAAGACAACACTGTTTCGCATCATCTGCGGGCTGATGAAACCAACACAGGGAGCCGTAAAATACAATAACCGGGACATCTCCACGCAGGCAGAGTCTTTCCGAACTATTTTAGGCTTTCTGCCACAGGATTTCAGTTATTATCCAGATTTTACGGCACTAAAGTTCATGTTATATATATCATCACTCAAAGGTCTAAATCATAAAACAGCAAAAAAACGCTGTCTGAAGTTACTGAAACAGGTCGGATTGGATGATGTAAAAGGCAAGAGAATCAGGAAATATTCCGGAGGAATGAAACAAAGGCTCGGTATCGCACAGGCAATGATTAATGATCCTGAAATATTGATCCTGGATGAACCGACAGCTGGCCTTGATCCGAAAGAACGAGTCAAATTCCGAAAACTGATCAGTTCTTTCGCTTCCAAAAAAATTGTAATTTTATCCACACATATCGTTGCAGATGTGGAATATATCGCGGACGAAATTCTGATCTTGAAAGAAGGCAGACTCGTAGACCGAGGAAGTGTTCCGGCACTTCTAAAAGAAATACAGCATCAGGTCTGGGAATGTCTCATATCTGAAGGCGAGGTAACTGAAATGGAAGAAAAGTTTCTCGTAAGTAATCGCAGACATGTAGAAAATGATATTTTACTTCGCATAGTTTCGGATAAAAAGCCGAAGGAAGATGCCAGACAAGTCGATCCTGCTCTGGAAGACTTGTATTTATTTTACTTTCAAGAAGGGGACAACATAGAATGATAACGATGATAAAATACGAATTAATTCGAAAAACCTCTGAAACTGGGAAACTATGTTCCCTGGGAAGATCTTTATCATGTATTGGGATATATTTATCTGCTGCTGAGTGTTTTAGTGGTCTTAATCTGTTCCGTGATCTTCTCAATTGATCATGCCAGGAACATGAACCAAATATTACTGGTGACAAAATACGGAAGAAATCAGATGATCCATGCCAAATTAATCGGAGGAACGATAGTATCCGTTTGTCTGTTTGCAATCTTTCATTTACTGAATTTCGGAATCTTCTCACTTATGTATGACACACGCGGCTGGAATTCGAATATTCAGACGAATCTATCTGGCAATGGAACTTTTTGAATTTCCCCTGAACTGGAATCATCTACAGGTATACGGGCTGATTCTTGTTCTGCAGCTGGCCGGAATATTGTTTACGGTGGGGATCACCTTATTCATATCCTCTCTTGCCCGCTCTCCGATGTCTGCATTAGCCCTTTCACTGGGATGCTATCTGCTGCCTCAGCTTTTACTGCAGGTATTCAACAGCGGACTTTTGAATCGACTGCTGTACCTGTTTCCGATCACTCACCTGGATATCAGGAAAGCACTTTTAATCTTAAGTTCCAAAGGTACGTTTTTCCTTCCATCCTTTATGCAAAACACAATCTTAATCATAACCGTATTACTGCTTGGCAGGGGAATTTCAAATTTTCTCTGTTTTAAACATATGAAAGCCTGGAGATTTAATTGAACATGTATCGTGCCTGCTTAAAGTAATTCACCAAAATTATGAATATATTGATCTGCCTGTTTTATGATCTCCCTTTTCTCATGATCTGAGTGCAGATCATAGACACCGACAGTATAGAAGCCTCCCGATTTTGCTCCCCGAATACCTTTTAAGATATCCTCAAAAACTACGGAATCAGAGGGCTGTGAATGGACGCTTCGGGCAGCTTCTTCATACACATCCGGGTATTCTTTTCCTCTGCCATTAACGTCACGTACCGTCGCAATGTGATCAAAATAGGATAATATTCCATTATGTGAAAGCGCCGGTTCGAACAGCTGAGGATCAGAAGAAGTTGCCCCTGTAATATGGACCCCCTGACCTTTCAGCATCTCGAGATATTCTCTGACATAGGCCTTTAAGACAACTTTATGTGCATAGTCTTCCCTTGCTATGTCAAACCATTCCCCTATGATCGATTCCGGCGTATCCGTAAGCCCAAATCGACTCTTCGTATAATCCGCGGCCACATGATTCTCCATAGAATGGATCATCTCGATATAGTCATCCGGCATCGGGATTCCTCTCCTCCCGAGAAACTCAGCATCCACAGCCGCCCAGACTCCAATCGAATCCAAAAGCGTGCCATCCAGATCAAAAATCGCTGTTTGAAATTCCTCCCTTTGGTTCATTCGGTTTTCTCCTCAACTTTATTGACAATCAGTGGTTTATCTGATAAACTATATTATATAGAAAAAGGATACTATCAATAGACGGTTAGACCGTTTTATGCATTACTAAAAAGTAATCGTGCATTTTTCCGGATGGCGGTTACTTTTTTGTTTGATTTATATACGCAATCAGAATCGACACTATGATACTTATGATCATTAGTACGATGGAGAGCATTTCGAAATCAGTCATTAGCTTTGCCCTCCATCGTACTAATGATCATAAGTATCATAGTGTCGAT
>ENA-UOOI01002180-UOOI01002180.1-fermentation-metagenome-genome-assembly--contig:-NODE-2180-length-17795-cov-3.792559_pt1 | contig 17795 bp, 13 predicted proteins | sample MGYA00245779_ERZ724027 | MGnify/ENA primary metagenome ERZ724027 (study PRJEB28704, sample SAMN03018318) | fermentation metagenome | biome: anthropogenic terrestrial biome; feature: soil; material...
GGTTGCCCACAACAGATTTTGAGTCTGCCTCGTCTGCCATTCCGACACGCCGGCACATCTTTTTCTTAACAAGCAAAAATAATGATATCATAAATTGACAGAAATTGCAAGATGAATTTTGTTCAGATCCTAAAGTTATGCTGTTTCATGCAAGCATGAAACGCATAACCTTTTGACCCTTGTATCATACGTATTTCTCCAATGTCCGCTTAATCGCTCCCGGGCCTTCTGCAAGCTCTCTGTAATATTCCAGAACCTGATCCGCGAGACCGGCCTTGTACAAGTCTATACCAAATATAGAAGGATTCTGTAAAAATGGTTTGAGTACTTTCCCGGCATCATCTGCCCTGCCCAGTTTCAGTGACGCAATTGCAGGGCAGATCGTATCCAGCATGGGATCCGGGCTGAGTTCAAACTGTCTGCCTTCATCATCGATTCCCATCAGATATCGGAACCAGCCGGCATATACAAGGGGAATCATCTTGAGATCCTTTACATCCAGAGTATCATCGTCCAGATAGGCTTTTACTGTCTCACCATATCGAATCGCCAGTTTTTGTGACGTATCTGTGGCGATTCTCTGGGGGGTGTCCGGCATAAATGGATTCGGAATTCTTTTGTTTACAACTTCATCGATAAATTTCTCAGGGTTGAGAATTCCGGGATCCGTCACAACCGGAAGCCCTTCTCTATAGCCAATCTGTTCGACCATCTTTTTAAGAACCGGGTTCTTCATCTCCTCTGAAATCAGATCATATCCCAGCAGACACCCATAGACTGCCAGTGCTGTATGCAGCGGATTCAGGCAGGTGCAGACTTTCATCCGCTCCACCTTTTCCACGGTGTCACGATCTGCGAACATGACTCCCGCTTTTTCCAGCGACAGACGTCCGTTCGGGAACTTGTCTTCTATCACCAGATACTCGCATTCTTCTGAATTTACGAAAGAAGCTACATACGTATGCTTTGGTGTGATCAGCGGGCTAACATCCTCCACACCATCTTTCTTTAAGATTTCCTCAACCTTTTTGTCCGGGCGCGGTGTGATCTTATCAATCATGGTCCAGGGAAAGCTGACTTTGTTTTCATCCTGCAGATAGATCATAAATCCTTCTTCTGCAGATCCGGCTTTCACCCAGGCCTCTGCAAATGCCATAACGGCATGTTCCAGTTTTTCTCCATTATGAGAACAATTGTCCATGCTCACCATCGCAATCGGCAGTTTACCCGCCTGATAACGGGTGTACAGTAACGATGCAATCTTTCCGATGTAACTTTCGGGCTTTCCGGGACCGTTTTCCCAGTCTCTTTTCACATCTGCGTGAACATTTCCGGACGCATCTGCCAACTGATAGCCTTTTTCTGTAATGGTAAAGCTTGCCATCTGAAGAGACGGATTCGAGAAGATCTCTTTCATCCTGGAATATTCCGCCTGATCTTCACTGTCCAGAATCACAGACTCCACAATACTTCCGATCACACTTTTTTCCACTGTATTGTCAGCCTTCAGTGTCATCAGAATACTTAAGTTGTCGTGTGGTTTATTCACCATGTTTATGATGTCATAGTCGAACCCTTCCGCCACTACAAGTCCGGTATCGCAAAGGCCTTCATTTAACAATTTCTGCATCAGATTTGCCTGGAAGGCACGGAAGATATTTCCCGCGCCAAAGTGGACCCATTTTGGTGACTTCTGTGTCTTCTCAGTTACAGATTTGCGGTCAAACAATGGCATCTGATATCCGGCAGCTTTCCATTCATCACTTTTTAAACCGTTTTCAGTTAAAATCATTTCAGCATCTCCTTTCACTTTTATCGATTGCTTCCCACAGACCATTCAGATAAGCAGCTCCGAGCGCACGATCATAGAGACCATAGCCCGGCATTGCCTCTTCACCCCAGATCATTCGACCATGATCCGGACGGATTGGACCGTCAAAGCCGATATCGTACAGAGCTTTCATAATCTCATACATGTCAAAGGTTCCATCCGAAGACAGATGTGCCGATTCCTCGAAGTCATCCTGGGAATTAAATTTCAGATTTCGAACATGTGCAAAATGGATCCTCCCTTTCAGAGAACGGATGATATCCGGAAGATCATTCTTCAGATTCGTCCCAAGAGATCCCGTGCACAGCGTCACACCGTTATGTGGGTTATCGACCATTTTCGTCAGACGCAGAAGGTTTTCCTTGTTAATAATAATTCGCGGAAGACCAAATACGCTCCATGCCGGATCATCCGGATGGATGGCCATATTGATATCATACTTGTCACATACCGGCATAATTCTTTCCAGAAAGTACTTCAGATTTGCGAAAAGTTTCTCGTCATCGACATCTTCATACATGGCGAACAGATCTTTGATCTTAGCCATTCTCTCAGGTTCCCAGCCGGGCATTACAGTACCATGCGTATCACCCTTGATCGAGTCAAACATTTCCTCCGGTTTAATCTTGTCCACTGCCTCCTGCGTGTAGGCAAGAACTGTGGAACCATCCGGGCGTTTTCTGGCGAGTTCTGTCCGTGTCCAGTCAAACACCGGCATAAAATTATAACATACCATGTGAATGTCAGCTTTTCCGAGATTCTCTAGGGACTGAATATAAGTATCAATATACTGATCACGATCCGGTGTACCTACCTTGATGGCATCATGAACATTCACACTTTCAATACCGGCAACCGACAGTCCCGCATCTTCCACTTCTTTTTTCATCGCCATAATCTCGTCGTAAGTCCATAGATCTTCCGGCAGTTTTTCATATAGCATTGTGATCACTCCTGTAACTCCCGGGACCTGACGGATCTGTTCCAGTGTCACCGTGTCATATTTGCTTCCATACCAGCGCATTGTCATCTGCATAACATTTTCCTCCATTCCATAACTTAATTCATTACTTAGTATTTACTCTTATCTCTATCATACAGGATGATATTTGCATTGTAATGTTATATTGTGCTTGATTTATTGCAAATATTGCTGTTCTGTGATATTCTGATACAAACATGAGAAGGGAGTGAATCGATGAACAGACAGCAGTTATCCATGATGGAGGCAGACGATGCCAGACAGTATATGCTGAAAGATAATTTCGAGATTTACGAAAAGAAAGGTATCCCCAGTGGAGCCATGGAAATGCACTTTCATCATTTCTATGAGATTATGTTTATCTGTCAGGGAGACTTTGCAATATTAGTCAATAACATCACTTATCATTTGAAACCGGGTGATTTTATACTGATCAACCGAAATCAGTTTCACCATTACCAGTATGTGAAAGACCAGCACGAAAACTCGAAACGAATTCTGATGTGGGTCTCTGCAGGCTATCTGGAAGCACTGGCGAAGAAAAATGCGGATCTGACTTACTGTTTTACACAGACGCAGACTCCCGCCTGGCATTTTCCCGCTCACCACAGGGAACACCTGTCTCAATATCTGACCAACCTTTTGAATCTGGAAGCGGATAAGCTCACTCCAAAAGGGGAAAAACGTCTCCTGGAAGATTCCTGCCTGACTTTGTTTTTTGTCTCCTTAAACCAGCTTTGCCGTCATCCCGAATTCTCTTTCCGAATAGAGAACACAAGCAGCAATCCCATGATCCGTACGCTGACGAATTATATCAATGACCATATCGAAGAACCTATAACACTGGATACACTGGCCGGCCAGGCCCATCTCAGCAAATATCATTTTGTCCGGCTCTTCAAAGAGCTGACTGGAATGACCGTACACGACTTCGTAAACCACAAGAAGATTCTAAGGGCATGTGAACTGATCTGGGAGGGAGAACCCCTCGGAAATATCAGTGATCTCTGCGGGTTCTCCGATTACTCTTCCTTTTTCCGGAACTTCAAAGCTGTATACGGAATTTCACCGCGGGAGTTTAGGGCAATGTACAAGGGGAATTCGCTGCCATAAAACTCATACTTTTAATTAAAACATCTCTTTTGAGAGTTCATCGATAACCTTTGAAACTGTTTCGTAGACACCCGGATAGGTACTTTCCGGTCCGCCCATGGTAGTTCCCGGAATATAATATTGTTTTCCACAGTCGCGGCACATGGTTTCCACTTCTTTTCGAATTACGTTTTCCGACCAGTCTGTGCGGTCCACTTTTCCATTATCGACTCCACCGTGGAAAGAGATCTGCTGCCCGTAACGCTGAACCAGTTCAGGAACATTGTTCGTTGACATCACACCCTGCCAGATATCAACCCCGCAGTCAATCATGTAAGGAACCAGGTTTGCAGCATAGGAATCGCTGTGATGTACAATCAATTCCACACCATTTTTCTTCCAGAATCCGTAAACTTTCTTATATGCCGGTGCTATGAACTCGCCAAACATCTCCGGTGACAGGAAGGAAGATTTCTGACTTCCCCAGTCATCATGATGGAACAGCGCATCCGGATGTAAATGTGAAATGACCTCTTTTGCAGCAGAGATTTCATAATCAGCCAGATAATCAATCAATTCATGCATAGCCTCCGGCTCTTCGTAGAACGCCATCATCGCATCTTCCATACCCATAAGATAATGCAGTTTCTCAAAAATCCCGGGAGCAGTCATTGCTGCCACAAACTGATCCTTTGGATCAACCTTCTCAGCCATTTCTATAAAAGGTTTCCATGCTTCTTCCGGAAAGTGGACAGGTGGTGCTTTCACGTATTTCTGCCAGTCTGCAGCATCTTTTACCACTTTAAGATCTCCGTTCGTATCTGGAAACGGACCCGGAACATATTCCGGAAAGCGTATCGTGACACCCCATCCATTCACACAATCGTGGCCCTTTGAAACATCCCCCATTCCGGCGAGCATGGTCGGATCCGGAATCAGACTTAAGTATTCATACTGATTCACAAAACGGTCAGGATTCCCTCCATGAATTGTCTCCTGTAGATTTTCTTTTTTTGTCAGCATATACATTTCCTCCTTCTGATAAGTTTGTTTTTACAATACAAAAGCTAAAATCTATCTTTTATATTACATATTATATGAAAAGAATGTACTGAGCCGATAGCTCTACAGAGTACAATAATACTCCATTTAAATTTTATTATTTTGTATCATTCTGACAATCAATTGTGATATAATAATTATAAATAACAGCTGTAATTCACCCGGAAAGGAAGACCATGAAGCTAAGTATGTGGATGATTGCAAACAGACTACATTCTATGGATCCTATTTTAAATATCGACCCAGACGCAAAACCAGTTTTAAAAAGTGCAAGACGTGCTTATGCCACCAACTGTGTCCTTATTTCGCAAAAAGGAACAGATGTGATCTGCGACGGAGAGGGTGATCTGATTCGTTTGAAAGATATTTCTGTCTTCGAGGCCTCAGAGATTGTTCAGTCTGTCTTCGATTTCTATAATGACTGGTATTCGGATACAATTCATTTGATCGCTTCCGGGGAATACCAAAAAGCCATTGATCAATCCTGGACAATTTTTCAAAATCCGATGATCCTTTGTGATGGAAACAGCAATGTCCTCGGGATGAGCAGTCGTTATAGCTTAGGAGATGTTGACGAGGAATGGGATTATTTGCTTTCTTACCACTATCCCTCCATGAAATTTCTAGACTTTTTAAAATATCAGACACCCAAGCATATGTTTGATCATGAAGGAATCAAACCCCTGGACTTTGTGAGTTCAAAATACAGAGATGGTATTACATACGGGCTTTATTACAATGATCTTTTCTGTGGGCGGATTACTCTGCTAGAGAAAGAACGCCCTCTCAATCCTGGTGATTACCAACTTGTCGAGACTTTTGCCGGCCTGTTAAAGATGCAGTCTCCAGAGATGAACGCTTCCTCTGATATTCACTTGCATATCAATATCTATCCGCTTCTTCTTGAAGGAAAGCATGTTGACCGGGATAAACTTGCAGCAAACCTGGTTTTTCATGGCTGGGAGATCATGGACTCCTATCAATTATATCTTTTAAAGTTGAACCATTATGACAAAGAACAGGCTAATATACTTGCCCATATGCTAAGGCAGCAATTGCCGAAATGTGAAGTAATACATCTGGAGCAAAAGATTATCATCCTAAACAATTATTCAAAAAGCAGCCAAAACCCGAAAAGAATGTTGACGGAGCTGTCAAAAACCGGTCATTTTGTCTTTTCCTTCAGTCTTCCTGTCACAGACATTAACAATGTTCATCTCCTTATGGATCAGGCATTGTATGCTTTGAAATCTGGTCTTCAAAGACAACCCGATGGGATCTTTCATCAATTTTATCTTTCGGCTATGAATTATATAATTGAATCAAAGGATCTGAATCAATGTTTATTCGCATGTCATCCAGACGTTATAACGCTGTGGAGAGACAGCATTGACACTAATGACTATCTTTTTGAAACTCTGAAAGTTTACATAGAAAACGAGCGATCCCTTGTAAGGACCGCCCAGGCTCTCTATATCCATCGTAATTCAGTTGTCTACCGAATCAAAAAAATAGAGAAAAGGCTCCAATACTCTCTTGAAGACACGTATACCAGAGACTACATCAGTTTATCTATACGGATATTGGAATTAATCTATTCAAAATATTAATTCTCCGCTGATGTAGCACTTGTTTTCTTCTGTGTCGATTTAAATGGACTATAGATAGCAAATACTACAGCTGTACCAGTCAGTACGACAATTTCTGCTAAAATTGCACTATAAATATTTTCGCCTACAGCCATCTTCAAAATTCTAAGCCATAGTGAGCTTGCAAAACTCCCGAGATTTGTAGCTGCCATCACAATGGAGGTTGCAAAAGCAACTGTCTCCGGCGAAGTACAGATCCCAATCCATGACAGACATGCAGGCATAATAACGGAAAATCCAAACCCAATCAGAACTAATCCAATTGTCATAACTGCCGCTGACTGTCCAACATATACGAACAAGGCTCCAAGGGCACTTAATGTATATCCCAAAAACAGACACCTGCGTTTTGCTACTTGAAAAATTTTCCCAAATAAAAGCCCTGCTACACAACCTGCTATTGTATATAAGGAAAGGGAAGTCCCCGCTGCCACAGCGCCTCCTGCAGATCTCACCTCAAATAGCACAGACAAATTCATCATAATTGGATAATTCAACATACTGAATATAAAAAGTAAAAGTGCAATCAGCCACACATTCTTGCTGAGCTTAGCCTTTGGTTTGTCACTTCCCATATCTTCAGATGAAAGGGAATAGTCTGGTTCCGGAAGGAAAAACGACATCACAAGTCCAATAATAAGAAACGCATGCCCATAAAATGTCTTATTCCATCCAAGCTCCGCAAGAGAACCTCCAAGCATCTGCATGACAATTCCACCGGCATTCATGAACAGGGTTCCATAGCCTAACATGGATGCCTGCTTTTTCCCTTCATACAGACCAATGATCAGTGCATTTCCAAGTGGTGCCATCAATCCTAGACCAAAGCCCATAATTGCCCGACATATCAATGTGCCACTGTAACTGTCAAAAAATGCAGGCGCACAGCCTCCAAGCAAAGATATCACACTGGAGGTAACTGCAAGTGTCTTGTATTTCACTTTTTTACCCATGAGTGCACCGGAAATCATTGTAGCAATTACGACAAACAATGTAGGTAAAGTAGAAATCCAACTGACATCCTTCCCTTTAAAATGCTGTGCCAAAGTTGCCATTGCCGGTGTCACAACAGTAAACGCCATAGAGCCTAGAAAAATAGATAAAATCGCAGCAGTTTGAATTGGTTTTACTTGTCTTTTATCACTCATGACTTAGCACCTTCCCTTCGGTTGTATAATTTATTATAGTACTCTAAAGAATAATGATAAAGTTCATCTCTCGCAATCTTTTCTTTTTCTACATTTACTGGATCGGTCATAATCCAAGCCATTACCCGTCCGTTTACTCCATATTGATCCACAAATTCTCTTACAGCTTTTCGAATATCCATTTCATTCCATTCCGGTTGTATATTAATTGAAAATGTAAAAGTCATCTGCTTACCATAAGTTTTATAAAGGAAATCTGCGTCATTCGCATTCGGCTGAGGAGTCCACATATCGATTCCCATCTCTATCATTTCTGGTACATATTGCATATTTCTTCCACAAGAATGAAGTTCTATAAATTTTCCCTTATCTTTAACGAATTTCAGATAACGGCTGGTGGATGGCATTAACTGTTTTCTGAACATTTCATTGGAGAAGAAACCGCTTCTCTGTGTTCCCCAATCATCGTGGTATAAAACACCATCAATTTGTCCATAATACTTGAAAACTTTCTCTGTCGTCTCAATTTTATAATCAGCCATTCTTTGGAAAAAATCTTCTAATAGTTCCGGTTCTTCATAGAATGCTAAAAGTGTCTCATCAAAAGGAATTATTTCATGAAGTCTTTCGAAGATTCCTTCCACACTCTCATAGATATGAGGTCTGTCCGGATCCAGATTCCTCTGCATTTTTTTACCATCACTTTCAAAATCAACCCTTAATATCTCGGGCCATTGTAATTCGTCTTTCCATTTCGAAAACTCGGAAATTGTCCTGGTTCCTGGTTTTGTAATCATTCCATTAATATCATCTACCATAAGCCAGTCTACACCCCACCAGTCAAATCCATCGACTTCCGGCACTGGATGCTCTTCTATTGCATCAGGCCATACCGTATCCGACTCGTAAAAATGCGCAGGCATCCAATAGGGTTTTTCACCTTTCACACAACGGAGATAATTCTCACGTACACTAATCTCCCTGTTTTGAATCTCCGGTTTAGACTGCTGAATAAACCATGGAAAAGTTCCCTCAATACTCCAATGTCTTGAATAATCTCTGCTTGCTGCTCTTTGCATAAAGTCGCTCATAACTCATTGCCCCTTTTCATAATTACAATTCGTTACCAATATCTATTTTTTATTATATTGTTATTTCTGCACATATAATATAGGATAAAGATACGATTTTCCAAAGAATATTGATTTCATTTTTTGTACGGATAAGACAATGCACCATAAAAAAGTAATCTCCATAAAGTTTTGTACTTTAAGAAGATTACTTTCATCTACTTTTTGATAATTAAATTTTTCTTATTTTTCCAGCTCTTTCACCAGTTCTTCCAGTTCGTTCATTCTGCTCTCAAAGACATTCATAGCGTCTTCCAGATAATCTACCTTTGTCATATCGACTCCGGCTTTCTTCATAACCTCGATCGGATAATCGCTATTTCCGGATTTCAGATAAGTCAGGTATGCATTCAGTGCGTCCGGTCCGCCATTTAAGATCTTATCTGCAAGAGCCGAAGCCGCCGAGAATCCGGTTGCATACTGGAATACATAGTAATTGAAATAGAAATGTGGAATTCTCGCCCACTCCAGATGAATCTCAGGATCATCTTCTACTGCCGGACCATAATATTTCTTATTCAAATCACCATACGCATGATCTAAAAAGTCGCTTGTCAGAGCTGTTCCCTTTGCGTCTTCCTCATGCATGAAATGTTCAAATTCGGCAAATTGTGTCTGGCGGAATACGGTTCCTTTAAATCCATCCAGAAAATGATTCAGCACGTAGGCACGCACTCTTGGATCTGTCTTTGTCTTCAACAGATGCTCGGTCAGAATATTTTCATTTGTGGTCGAGGCAATTTCCGCCAGGAAAATCGAATAATCACCATAGACATAAGGCTGATTGTGACGGGAAAAGTAGCTGTGCACACTGTGTCCTGTCTCGTGTACCAGTGTAAATACCTGATCCAGAGTGTCATGCCAGTTTAATAAGATATAAGGATCGGTATCATATGCACCTGAAGAATAGGCTCCGCTCCTCTTTCCTTTATTCTCCACTACATCGATCCATCGATTGTCAAATGCCTCATGCACTACATCTAAATATTCAGGACCCATCGCAGAAAGAGCCTCGAGTGCCTGACTCTTTGCCTCTTCAAATGAGTAAGTGATCGGTGCTTCGCCCATAAGCGGTGTATGGACATCATACATATGGAGATCTTCGACTCTCAGCAAACGCTTTCTGAGTTCCATATAGCGATGCAGCAGTGGGAGATTCTTATTCACAACATCCACCAGCGTGTCATAGACACTCTCCGGAATATGATTTGCACTCAGTGCCGCTTCTCTTGCAGATTTGTAGCCATGCACCTTGGCATTGTAATTATGCGTTTTCACATTCGTCCGAAGTGTTGTGGCAAATGTGTTCTGGAACTGACCATAGACGCTGTATAATCCCTTAAATGCCGCCTCCCGGACTGTTCTGTCAGTGCTTTCCATCAACTTCCCATAAACTCCCTGGGATAACTGAATCTTTTCTTTATTCTCATCCTCGATTGTAGGGAACACAAGATCCGAATTGTTCAGAATTGAAAATGTCGAACCTGGAGAATCAAGAATTTCACCTGCTGCCGCCAGCAGCGCTTCCTCTTTTTCCGGAAGTACATGTGGACGGTTATCCACAATCTGCTCTACAAAATGACGATAACCGGAAAGTTTGGGTTCTTTATCAAAATATCCCCAGATCACATCATCACTGAGAGACAAAACCTCCGGCTCAAACCAGCTGATAGCTTCATTTGTCTGTGCAAGCAGAGCCCCTGCTCTGGCATACAGCCCCTGATAGAATGTATTTCCTGTATCCTGATCTGTTTTCATACTGCTATAGGTATATAGATTTTGAAGTTTTCTGGAGACATCGAGTACCCACTCTAGAGCCGCCAGAAAATCACCCGCATCATCTGCCAGTGTTCCCTTATAATCCCCGGATTTTTCAAGCTCTTTTTTTAGCTCATTAAAAGCAGATTCAAACGCCTCGTCATCCGCAAATATCCTTGTCAGATCCCATGTCTTTGCCTCGGGCACAGATTCACGAGGCGGTAATTGTTTTGATTTCGCCATATTACGCTCTCCTAACCGGCATCTCACTGTATTAAATTCCAGTGTAATACCTTTTTGTCTTTAAGCTTACCATATTTTTGAATCCTGTCATAGATCTTAACTGAATTTTTTTCTATCTCACCCTTAAATCCATGAAAAAACCCCTCCCGGAATGATCATCACCGAAGGGGGTTTTTTAGAAATGAAAAACTGATTATTATCACAAATGATTTGAACTATTTTTATTATACCGCGTACATTGTATCTGTCAAGATATTTTGATCTTTTTTTACAAATAAATCAAACAATCATGTGCAGTGTATTTTCTTTATTAAATAGTAAACACGATTTTATCTTTATAGCATATATTATGGATTAATAGTCAAATAATGTAAAATCAGCTCATGTTGTGTGTCTACAACCTAGTCTGCTATAAAAAAAGAAACCCCGCTGTTTAAGTGGAGTTCCTTCTCTTTTATCTCAGAGTATCACTTTATTCTTACTGCCTACCAGACTTGTATATAATTCTTTCCTTTTTTCATCTTCGATATAGGTCCCAGCACGCAGTCTTTGGCTTTCTCTTTTCCTTTCAGATCTATATCCAGGCTCACGTCATGACCGTCCGAACGCTCGTATTCTGCATCAACGATGCGAACCCGTGGAAGGATACGTGTAGAAACTATTTTTCCGGTAAATTTCTCAAAGTTTTCCGGAAACTCACAGGAAAGATAAACTTCGTTCTCTTTTGCTTCAATTATTTTCACATTCGCATGAAACTCATGATTGATCATATTATTCTCTTCTTTTTCAAAAGGCTGCGAAGTACCCAGGTACATGTTATTGTTAATGTAAACCGGCTGTTCTACCAGATTAAAGGACTCATTGTCCCCCGGAACTTTGTGTACTTCTTCTATATACTCTTCCAGGGAAGTTGTATATCCGTTATAATGCGATGTCCCGACTCCTTCTATAGAATCTTCTCCTGCGAAGATATTATTATAGAATCGATCATCGCCTCCATAAACAAAGGAGAATCCGGCAACTTTTGTACTGTGCGGAAGGTGGTACTGAGTGGAGCGATTCATTTCTTTTCGATGAACCATCTTTCCACAGATCAGGTTATTGATATAGGCTCCACCCTGCGAAACATTATCAATCGAATATTCAGACGCCAGTATATTGTGATCTATTATGTAAGGTCCATGGCTGACTTCTACAAAAAGATCCCGGTTATTCTGATAGAACAGATTTCGACTGACTTTCGTCCCCTGCGCTTCCCAGTCAAGCCATAATCCCAGAGTACAGTCATGAATCCGGTTATTATGGATCTGGACATCGATGGCTGCATGAAGCTTAATTCCCGCAATCTCATGGCCATAGAATTCACGCTTCAGGGCAATATTGTAGATATGGTTGTTGTAAATGTCACTGAAAACACATCCCAGATGCCCGACAATACCATTCTGTCCACAATCATAGATGACATTATTACGGATTATATGAGAACCTATTTTTTCTTTACTCCATCCTGCTCTCTCGGCTGAAAATACAGCCTCCAGCTGATACTGATATCCGGGTTTATCTTTTCGAATAGAACAATAATTATTGCCGGTTGAAGCTTCTTTCCCGATACTGATCCCACTGCACTTTGCATCGTGAATGATATTATCTTCTATGATCCATCCTTTGCTCCAGTTCGGTCCAAGTAATCCCGGCTGATCTCCTGTTGGAGGTGCCCAAGGTGTTGCCGCCTGTGCCATCTCGAATCCTCTGACTGTTATGTAGTCGATACCTGTCTCAACAGGGTGAAAACAGGATCTGCGTACATTAATTTCGACGCATTCTTCATTTGGATCAATCCCCTGGAAATTTGCATAAATCGTCGTCTGCGCGGGATCGACCTCGGCATACCACACATATCTTGTCTGTTCCGGATTATGAACAGGCGTCTTCTGCTTTGTCCATTTATCAAACTCTTCCTTCTTGATTTGAGGATCCTTTAACTCCTCCAGAGAATTGGCTTCATAAAATGACATTCCGTTTAGATAAACGTCTCCCAGATGTCTGGTTTCCCGACTGACCAGCCAGTCTCCGAATACTTCGAGCTCATACGGATTATATTCACCGAAAAAAGTATTGGGTATTTCTGCCTTCCATATATTCCCATTTTCCTTTTTCCAGTCCGTAATTCTCTCGGACCCCTTAATGACAACTCTTTCTCCCTTTGCTGCCTGATAGGTAATTCTTCTTTTGTTACTGAGGCCTTTAAATCTGGGCTTTACCCATTCTCGATATACTCCTTCATGTACAGTGACAACATCCCCCGCCATCGCCAGAGAAGCTGCTTTGCTGATTGTCTGAAATGGATGTTCTTTTGCACCTGACCCACAGTCTGATCCATTTTTTGCTACATAATATTCCATAGTTTGAAGCCTCCTTTTTTAATTATGTGTAGTATAAGACATTCAGACTATGAATTCCATCCATAAAATAGTATAATAATAGACAATATTAGTGTTTTTATGGAGGCGGATATGGTATTTTTCGAAAACCACGGAATGAATGGAGACGACTTTTTTCAAGTCACACAGCTAACAGATTTCAGTTTTCCCGTCCATTTTCATCGCGCATATGAAATGATCTATACAAATAAGGGCGAACTCTATGTATGCATTGACAAAAAAGATTATAATTTAAAGAAAAAAGATCTCATTTTCATTTTTCCAAACCAGTTTCATGAATTCAGATCGAAAGGTAATACGGTTATTACAGTGATTATCTTTGCTCCGGAATTAATCGGTGACTTTTATAATGAATATAAAAGCCGTATTCCCGAAAATAATCTATTGCAGTTGAAACATTCATGGAATTTCAATATGATGACTTCTATTTATGATCAAAAAAGCTTTTTATATTCTGTCTGCTCTCGGTTAATAGAAAGCACACTGTTTCAGGACGCCAAGGATACAAAATACATAAAAATTATCTGCCAGGTGTTACTATACATCGAGGAGAATTATAAACAGAATTGTACCCTGAGAGGAGCAGCAAATAATGTTGGATACGATTATGTCTATTTATCCAAGCTGTTTTGTAAAGTAACGAATATGACATTTACTGAATATCTGAACCGCTACCGAATCTCACAGGCATGCTACCTGCTGAGAAATACAGAAATGTCAATAGAAGAAATCTCTGTCAGCTGTGGGTACAATCACATGAAAACATTCTATCGAAATTTCACTGAAATCATTAAAATGACGCCAAAGAAATTTAAGAACCCTGATAATACTTAAGTTTTTTATATAATCTGAACATAATATTCAATGTAATCGCCAATCTCTCCGTGATAATATATACATAGCAGTTAAAATAAATATTTTATACAGGGAGGATTAAAATTATGAATCAAAAAACAGCTAAATTGTTAAGTATTTCGATGGCAGCATTGATAGCTGCTACAGCCACAGGCTGCGGATCCGGCAGCTCAGGCGGATCAGATTCCGGAAAAGCCAAAATATCTGATGCCAGGAAAGACAATAATGGCAAAGAAATCTCCTACTGGAACATTTCTACAGAATCACCCGATAAAGACGAGATTGCTCAAGTCGTCGATGAATTCAACTCAACAACAAAATCTGGATTTTCGGCTGATGTAGTTCCCATTCAAAACGACAATTATAAAGAAAAACTGGTCGTCGCAATGAGTTCTGGTGAATGCCCTGATATGTACTCAAATTGGTCCGGCGGTCCGCTGCACGAATATGTAGATTCAGGATTTGCTCAACCTGTCGATGATTTATTTAATAAATCGGAAATCAAAGATAAATTAATGGATGCAGCTGTTTCACAGGCTACATATAACGATCATATTTATGCTGTACCATACAAGAATGTAGCTATCTCAGGAATATTCTATAACAAAAAGATGTTTAAAGACTACAACTTAGAGGAACCTGAAACATTAAGCGACCTTGAAAACATCTGCGAAACATTGAAAAAAAATGATATCACCCCTTTTGCACTGGCCAACAGCTCCAAATGGACAGGTTCAATGTATTTCATGAACCTGGCAGTCCGCTATGGCGGGCTGGAGCCTTTCCAAAAAGCTATTTCAGGTGAAGGAAAATTTACCGATGAAAGTTTTATAAAAGCCGGTGATAAAATACAAGAATGGGTGAAATCCGGCTACTTCCCCGAGGGCGTCAATTCATTAAGCGAAGACGATGGGCAGTCAAAGCAATTAATGTATCAGGAAAAAGCAGGTATGTTACTTGGCGGTTCCTGGTATACGGTAACCTTTGCACAAGACAGCAAAGAATTTTATCAGAACATTGGATGGTTCCCGTTTCCTGCTATTGAAGACTCAGACGCTGATCCCGCGATTCAGATTGGAACAGTAGGTGATCAGTTTCTATCCTTTAGCTGTAAAGATGATAAGTTAGCTGCTGCATTTGAATGTGCCGAAGATCATTTATCGGATGAGATGATTGACAAGGAAATCAAAAGTGGAAAAATTCCGCCTGTAAAAGGAATTGATAGTAAAATCACAGATCCAATAACAAAAAAAGTTGCTAAAACAGCGACTGATGCACCTGATATTCAACTATGGTATGATCAGGACCTTCCACCCGCTGTATCAACTGCGCATCTCGATAGTCTGCAGGAAGTCTTTGGGCTTACGAAAACGCCACAGGAAGCGCAGGAGACTATGCAGAAAGCTATGGAGGATTATCTAAACGATCAGAAATAGCAGAGTACTTTCATCTATTATTGTATAACTAAAATCCCTGTGTTACACAGGGATTTTTAGCAAAAAGGAGAGATAAACATATGAATCAAAAAAGCTCACTAATTGCTAGAAGAAAACAAAGCACAAACAAAGTAGCGGTCCTTTTTCTGGCGCCTGTAACCGTATTGATGATCGTCTATATTTTTTATCCAATCATAGATACTTTTATTACAAGCGCATATCGATGGAACGGAATTTCAACAGAGAAAGTATTTATAGGCTTCAACAATTGGAAAAAACTTCTATCAGATCAACATTTTTGGATCGCATTTACAAACAATCTTATTATTATGGTTTTATCAATTATAATTCAGCTTCCCGTCGGTCTTTCACTGGCAACTTTTCTGGACTTCGGAGGTAAAAAAACGACCGTATTTAAGGTTATCTGGTTTATCCCGCTTCTCATGTCTTCAGTTGCTATTGGATTTCTGTTTACATATGCTCTTGCTACAAATGGAGGCATTGTAAGCACGATCTCGAATCTCCTCGGGCGCGGAAATATTGATCTCCTAGGGAATCCAAAAACTGCTCTGTTTACGGTCATCTTAGTTATCTGCTGGCAGTTTATCCCTTTTTATATGGTTTACTTTATGGCTGCATTTACCAATATCCCCGTTGATGTATTCGAAGCTGCGAGAATAGACGGAGCGACTAGAGGACAGTATTTCTGGAAAATAGCTCTCCCTCTTTTATACCCATCTATTAAAAGTGCCGCAATCCTTTCGATGGTGGGGTCTTTAAAATATTTTGACTTAATATATGTTATGACAAATGGCGGTCCGGGTACTTCTACTGAACTGATGGCTACCTATATGTATAAACAGTCTTTTAAAACTTTTAACATGGGATATGGCTCTGCCGTAGCAAGTGGTATGTTTATTCTAATCACAATGGTATCACTGATTACGATGAAATTAATGAATGGAAGAAAGGAGAATTAGACCGTGGACAAATTCAAAAAAAGCAAACAAAAAAGTATCCTTTCATGGACAATAGCAATAATTCTGGCAACTATATGGTTTGTAATTTCATTTTTGCCATTCATTTTCATGATTATAAATTCCTTCAAAGAAAAGTTTGAAATGCTTACGAAAGGTGTATTTCAACTGCCAGATAAATTACAATGGAGTAATTATATGGAAGTTCTCAATGGCGGGTTTTTAAACTACTTTAGAAACAGCGTAGTGGTCTTGGCAATCTCACTTATCCTGCTATTATTTATTGCTGCCTGTGCTTCATATCCACTGGCAAGATTCCAGTTTAAACTGAGAAAATCTATTTATGCAATGATAGTAGCCTGCATGTCTATACCGGTACATATTACTCTGATTCCTGTATTTAAAATGTCCAAATCCACCGGGCTTTATGACAGCATCTGGGCTTTGATAGGTCCTTATATCGCATTTGCTGTTCCAATTTCCGTCTTTATTTTGACAAGCTTTATGAAAGAAATACCAAGAGAAATCGAGGAATCCGCGGAAATCGATGGCTGTGGAAAAATCAGAATGTTTTTCTCAATCATATTATACCTATCAAAACCTGGCCTAGCAACACTGGCCATATACAACGGAGTTAATATGTGGAATGAATTCTCATTTGCCTATACTTTGACACAATCATCCGAGAACCGTACTCTCCCGCTGGCTATCTGGGAATTTCAGGGACAATACTCCATGAATATACCGATGATTATGGCTGTTCTTACTTTGACACTGCTGCCCATGATTATTATGTTTATTATTTTCCAGGATAAGCTGGTAAAAGGCATGACTGCAGGCGCCATCAAAGGATAATAGAGGTACACAAACTAAGAGCTACTGTTTCTTTCCCGGAGCAGTGGCTCTTTCATATATTATTACGATGCACATGGAGGGTAAAAAAGTGAGAAAATTAATGAATATAATCAAGCACTGGAGATTTGATAAGAAAATGCAGCTGATGGTAAGCATTTCTATTATTTTTACTTCTCTTCTTATACTGATCTTTTCTACTATGTCTACTGTCAGATTTATGAAAGATCAGGCTACAGAGCTGCTTCAAGCCCAAAACAACACAACAGCTGAAAATTTCCGTAATTCTTTAGACAATTATAAGAAGATGGCAATAGCAGTTGTGTTAGATACCTCTGT
>ENA-UOOI01002181-UOOI01002181.1-fermentation-metagenome-genome-assembly--contig:-NODE-2181-length-17792-cov-4.915882_pt1 | contig 17792 bp, 9 predicted proteins | sample MGYA00245779_ERZ724027 | MGnify/ENA primary metagenome ERZ724027 (study PRJEB28704, sample SAMN03018318) | fermentation metagenome | biome: anthropogenic terrestrial biome; feature: soil; material...
TCTACAGCCTTCCGGGGCTTAAGGTGCACGCCAAGCTGGCTTACGTGCGCAAGCGAAGCAATGATGCCTCCGACCCTTTAAAAGGATATGCCTACCTGGGAACAGGCAACTTCAACGAGAAGACGGCCCGTATCTATTCTGACAAGGGCCTGCTGACCTCAAACAAGGAAATCATTAAAGATATTGATGAAGTCTTTCGTGTCCTGGAGGGCAAACCCTACACCCACAATTTCAAGCATCTGCTCGTGACTCAGTTTAATATGTTGCCAGAGATTCACCAGATGATAGAGCGTGAAATCGCCCATGTGAAGCGAGGCGGTATTGGACGGATAGTGCTAAAGATGAACAGCCTGGAAGATAAGGGGATGATCAATGCGCTTTACAGAGCAAGTGAGGCCGGGGTAAAGATCGATCTCATCATCAGGGGCATCTGTTGCCTCGTCCCCAATCAGCCCTTCAGTAAAAACATCATGATCACCCGTATCGTAGATGCCTACCTCGAGCATGCAAGGGTATGGTATTTCTTTAATGCCGGTGAAGAAAATATATACCTCACCTCGGCCGACTGGATGGAGCGCAACCTGCACCGCCGCATAGAAGTAGCTTTCCCGGTTTACTCAGAACAGATCAAGCGGCAGATCATCGATATCCTGAAGATCCAGCTGGCCGACAACCAGAGCGCGGTGTGGCTCGACGAGAACCTGCAGAACGTGTTCAAGCGCGACCATAAGCCGGGCGATGCACCTCCCGTGCGTGCCCAGCAGGCGACCTATGACTATCTGAAAAAGTCGACCGGGCAGTAAGGATTCCCAGAATGGGTGCTTATTCGAGTTTTATAACTCGCACCCAATCGATCCACATTTCGCTGGGCAGGTCTTCGTCGTAGATCGTACCGGAGCAGGTCGTGTTTCCATTGAGCATTCCCCCCAATGAAAAGTTAAGGATGATGTCATAGTCCCATTGATTGTAGGGATATAGGGAAAGATGGGTCGTGGAAACCTTCTTTAAATGGATAAAGTAGCATCTACATATCAAATCGTTCTATGGAACGACCCAAAATACGGTATATACCCAGATATGGATAGCCTTCTGTGATTACCTGTTGCTTGCAATTGCCAAGAAAATATTTTATATAGATCAGAATCTTTATATCATTATTCTGAGAAAGTTATTACAGTCCCGGATGGCTTATCTAAACGGGTTGACGTAGGAAGCGGCGTGCCGAAGTCGGGGTAGTCGTTCTCCTGCCATACAAACTTTTGGGCACGGGGTGAACGGGTATCGCCGGCGCCTTCAGGATCTACCCGCGTGTCTCGCGCGTGATACAAGATATAGTGTTCGGTCCCGTCGGGAGAAACGAAGAAACTGTTGTGGCCTGTGCCGTATACACCGTTTTCGGGCGATTGCTGGAATACGGGAGTGGGTGACTTGGACCAGGATGCAGGATCCAGCAGATCGCTATCGGTCCTTGCCGTAAGTAGCCCCAGTGCATAGTAAGGAGTCCAGACACCGCTCGCTGAATAGGCTATGTGAATATATTTCCCTTTCGGGCTTTTCAAAGGTTGGGGACCCTCGTTCACATAAATGATATAGGGAGGATTCCAGCCGTGATCATTCTGATAATGTCTTTCCCATTCCAGTTCCGGTTTGGAGATTAATATTCTTTCGGATCCGAGTGTCCAGGGATTTTCGAGGAGAGCGATATAGATGCATTGTGTTTCGGTGTCTACGCGTCGGGTTTGCCAGCCTGACCATACCATATACCATTTCCCCTTGTTCTCGAAAACAGAGCCGTCAATGGCCCAATTATTATCTTCATCAGTACTGATACGTCCTTTCATGACAAACTCTCCATCAAACGGGTCTGGATTTACATTCTCCAGGACATACAATTGGTGGTTATCTGTATTTCCATCATCGGCAGCGTAGTAGATGTACCACTTTCCATTGATATTATGAATTTCGGGCGCCCAAAGATTGTATTTGTTGGATTCTTCGATGGGAATCCAGATAGTTTTTTTCTCCGCATCCTGTAAATTGGTGATATCTTTTGTCTTCCAAAGTACCAGTCTCTCCTGCATGGTATGCATATAATAGTAGGTGTCTTCATGAAAGAATGTCCAAGGATCCGGTCCTTTCGGCAATAAAGGATTGACATACCTCATTTCAAGTGGATCAACTGTGTCTGAGACCGTTTTCTTACTTTGAGTATCTGCACAGGACGTTACAATAAACAGTACCGTTGCTCCCAGCACTATTGCTAAGTAATTTTTGATTTCCATTTACTATTAATTAGAGTTTTTGACTATTTTACCATCTTGTATATTTGATCATGGGATTGGTAACATTCCATCGAAAATATTCATAGGCAGTGTAGGCGGATGCACGTTGGAATTCCGGCATCTTATAGAGTAACTGTCCCTCTTCACCTATCAGTTCCACGTTGATCATTTGTGAGCGAGTGATTGCTTTCAATTCCTCTGGAAACAGGAAAGTTCTGGTGTTACGCTCTTCTAAAGTTTTACCATCATCTGATATATCGGTATATTCTATTTCCAGAGGAAACTCAAAGGTCTGGTCATCCAGCATAAACCGGATACGGGTCATCTTAAAAGATGTTCCGGCGGGATATTTATAACTTACGTTGAAAGCCGATTGAATATTGTTCTCTTTGGTCTCCTGATTATAAAAGGCAAGCATTAGAGATGATCCGTCTGTCTCATACCTGCAGGGGCCGTACCATACCTTATGCGACACTCCCGGGTAAAGAGTTTCAACCGACGGAAAATGAAACAGAGAGTATATTTCTACTTTATCAGGTAGTAGTCTTACTGCATAGTCAGGGTCTGAGTAAACCGAAACTCCCTCCAGTTCATAATCGGCTTGTTGGAAGTGTCGAAGCAGGTTTTTCTCTATTACTGCTCGTCTCTGATGTTGGTGATCATCATAGAACAAGGTAATTCCATAAACCACGCTGTCACATAATTGGTAAGAGACTCCCGAAAATATACTCTTGTTAAAGAAAGTGCGTACAGAACTTTCTGTCAGGTTATTATTCTCGCCCTGGTTATTATTCGCATCGGTCAGTTCAACCTCAGAGGCACGGTTCAGTTTGTATCCGAAAGGCATTACTTCTCGTGTCCCTACATCTTGCAAATCGGGGAGGTTAAGTATCAATCTTTTATTTTCCCCGTAAAGAGTTCCTAATAAGTTGCATTGTTTTTCCGTCGATTTCTTTGTCTCATCAGGCTGTCCGGTCATTGCAAGATATTCATCTGCTTGTTTCAACCGCGGTTGTTGTGCAAAAGCCTGTGCCATTCCAGCCCACAATACGATTATTGCGATATAGTATTTCATATTCAGTTCCATTTCCATTTCATTCTTTCTCCAAACCTTGGGTTCGCGCATAACGCTGTATCATTTCCTGCCGCTGTTCCGTTGGCCATTGCTCTATGACGTCGATATCCCATTCGCCAAATGCATTCATAAAGCGGTGCATGGGTTCGAGTATGGAAGCCTGATTCCAGGGAAGTTGCTGGCGTACGCTGTGCCCCCGGTTGGCCTGCGGATTGAAACATTCCGTCAGTAATCCTCTGTGACGGTATCTCAGTTTACCATCCAGGTCCATGATCGATAGGGTGTTATTCTGAATCAACCTGGCCATCTCCAGAAAGTGGCTGTCTCCGGTTATCAGGTATAAACGGTAGTATTGAAAAGAGGAGAAAGCCAGCCCGTTGTCGATGGCAGAGTGTCCGGTAGCAATAAGGGTTTGGCCCACTATACTCTTGTCTTTTGGGAAATCGGTCAGTGTATCGTTGATCGCCATAGGCACATGGTAGGCGAACATGAAAGTTTCCGTATAACGGGCAGCCTGTATGGCTGCTTCTTTCCATTTCTCATCACCGGTAACATCATATAGTGCCAAAAAAGCGTAAATGGCCATTTGACCCGATTCCCGGTCTTTCACGTTGGGATTATCTATTACTCCACCTACGTACAGGTAGTCACGGTGGATGAAGTCGTAACTAAACTCACCTGCTTTTAGTGCCGTATCCAGATACCGTTTATCTTGTGTAACGGAGTAAAGCTCAATTAGGAAACGGATAATATTCGTGGTGGTATATTTACTATCGTGGGTCGGCTTCCCGGTTTTCCAATTATAACGAAGGTAGAAACTGCCATCCTCTTCCTGGTTGCGTGTGAGCCAGTCACCATATTTCTTGCAATAGGCCAACCACTCAGGTCTATCATTCCCATGCTTCTTCATGATGTTCCATGCTCCCATCATACCTTCCATTCCGCCTGCCGCAACACGCATATAAGCTTCATAATCGCGCCAGGTTACTCCTCTGTCCACGTAGGCATCGGCCCAAGGTCTTATCAAGCCGTTTTCCATCTGGGAGTTGTTCACCCAAAAGTCGATCACTTCAGAGGCTTTCCGCACATACTCCTGATTATTGCTTTCCAGGCCTTTCCGAAGCAGGAAATAGCCGTTTGAAATCTGGAATCCGATAAATCCCATCTGGTAATTATAAGCGCGTGCCACCCCGTTAGGCAGATAAATGGAAAAAGGCCATCCGGGTGCACCATTCAGATTCAAGAGATATGCATCCAGCACTTCGATACTGGCTTCATATGCATCCTTTACATCCATCTTATAGATGGAAGGAGTATATTTATCCCATGCCTGCTTCCACACGGTTTCAACCATATTTGGAAAATTTTTAGTTTGATTAAAACCGAAAGTGAGACTGTAAGAGTGTTTTACACCGGTTTTTACAGGGTGACTTCGATAAGCAAAACCTTTGCTTTTTCCCTCGGGAAAACGGCCGACGTAGGTCATCTCCCCCTCAATTCCGGGGAAAACAAACAGAATGGAGTGTGAATCTGTTTCTGTGAAACCTAAACTGCCGAATTGCATGCGTTCGTCCACAATTCTTTGTACACCGTTTTCACCATAAAAAGTTTCAGGATTAGCATCCAGGTGTATCATACTGATGGCTAACCCGGAGACTTTCTCACGGGCTGATACCAAGGGTAAAGGCAGACGGTCTTCGCGAAAATAAAAATAATTATCATTATAATCACTGCTGAGTGCACCGGGACGTAGGGATTGATTGTTGTTATACCAGATGCCCGGAACGAAGAATTCAAAGTCGATTATCTCTGTTTTGCGTTGCAAGGTAAGTCCAAAATAAGAATTGAAATAAGCATCTTCTTTTCCGGCTTTTTCAATGATTACTTCCCTATCCATGCGAAAATGGTTCTCTGTGTCGGGAGTGAAAACATCTTTTATATGAAAGAGGGTTCCATGGTTTGACTTTAATCTTGCAGTACAGACCAATGATTCTTGTACTTCATTCACCGAAAAATAGTAACCGTTCAACGTTTCCCCGTTTACTTCCAGGGTGACAACATAGGGAGCGTTCAGACTCGAATATCGTGTATCTCCTGTCTGTAAACTCATGTTCTTTCCGTCTTCTGCTATAATCAGTCGGGTATCCGCACTCTGCAATGCATGCACTTTCCCTTGGGCAAGGGAAAGCTGAATTGAAGAAAGAACGCTGATCAGAATAAATAGATATTTCATGTTTTGAATGTTATCGGATCGACTATCCCGGATACTCCTCTTTTGATGGAGGAGCATCGGGGGTAGTGCAATATACGTGGAAATAATTTAATCTACCGGGAGATTTTCTATCTTTTGTATATCGGAAAATAAGAAGTATTCATTCATCCCTTCTAATTCGATGGCTACACGATAGAAAGCATATGTTCTGAAGTTATTCGGAAAAATCTCCTTTCTTCGATATTCGGATAAAGGGATAGATATTTTCAAGGTCGTATCATCAACATACTCTACATCATTAACCCTTGTACATCTAATATTACTGTTAACCAGAGAACTTGTACTTAGCCATATACGCGTCTTTACGATTGGAGGAACTGTCTTTACAGTATTGGTCATCTTTTCAATATTGAAAGTAGCTTCTATATTTCCATTTTTGAGTTCTGCTTTCATATTCTTCAGTTTGTAGTAGGGTCGTACCTCAAAGTCTTTCGTTACATTTGAAGTAAAGTTGTATGTTAGAGAGTCGAAACCCATACCTGTTCCGAGAGGTTCAAAATCGGGGAGTTCGAATGGTAACGATCTGTTTATTAGCGTCATTTTATATTCCGTATTAAAAAATAATTGTTGGTATCGTCCATTCTCATCAATACGTATACCTATACCGCTACCATCTACTTTACCATATCCTTTTTGGTAAACTCTTAGTAATGACTTACTGGCATCGAAAGGGAAATTCTCTCCATCACATTTCAGTTGTCCGCTGAAAACATAGGACGGTGCATCGTAGTTGTCATATTCGCAAGAGGTTATTAATACCCCCAATACGATAATTGCTGTTACAATTATATATTTTAGTTTCATTGTATTGTTAAACTTTAGTGGGTGAGTTAATGATTGGGATTCTTTTCGATATTCGGATTACCCTCATTCATTGGATACGAATTGTAATACATTGTATTGTTGAAGGAGAGAATGCCATTATTAGCCCTATGTAAGGCTTTCATCTTACGGTAAATCCATTTGCCATTTTCTGGCGTTCCAGGTGCATATATCTTGTAAGGCCATAGTACGTAGGTTGTAGCCGTTTCATTTTGCTGGTCATTGAACCACCATTCATCTGCAACTCTCCAGCGTTTCAAGTCGTTATAGCGATGATCCTCGAATGCCAGTTCTACCCGTCTCTCATTCACAATACGATCGAATGTCAATTCATTTTCTGTCAATCTAAAAATATCACCACCGGCACGTTGACGCACCCTATTGATATAATCCAGCGCCATAGTTTTCGTAGAATGGCCATTATAATCGGTTATTCCTAAACTGTTCAGATAGAAGGCTGCTTCTGACGCATTTAGTAAAGCCTCTCCAAAACGAAATATGATGTAAGGCACCTTACTTGCGCCATTGATTTCACTGCCTGCAGCAGCATCAACAAACTTTTTTAACAGGAATCCGGAGTGGGAAATGTACCAGTTTCCGTCACCATCACAGAGAGGACCATCTTCGCCAGTCAACTTCTGTCCTTCGTATCTATCGGAACTAATTCCTCCAATTGTACGTGCGGCTTTGAATTCATAACCTTCGGCTGTAGGTATGGCTAAGCCTGCCTGAAGGTCTATTGGCAAACCCCTGAAAGTAGAACCCGGATATAGAATAGTACCTGCCAGACGAGGATCACGTCCTGCAAAGATATCTTCTGGATTATCATAAATGTTATACTGATAAGAGGATCTATAGTCACTCATACTTTCAATTCTCTCATTCCCGGCATAAGCGTCAATATCTTTCTTTTCACGGGTATTGAGTATCTCATAATCATTTACCAGATTCAGAAGCGGGTTAATCTGTGCACCGGATTTATCCAGTTTTGTCTGTGTTCGTGCAATAGCCCGGGCAGTGAATGAATTCTTTAAGTTCACCCCATCATAAGCTTTACAGAAAATGATTTCCGGATTGTTTTCCTGTTCTGTTGTAAATGCTTCATAATAGTTGTCCGCCGGATCTGTATTTTTTATATATAGTTGATAGCCTAACTTTTCAAGTTCAGCAAAAGCATCCAGACAGGCTTTCAGGTAATTCTCGGCCTTACTTTTCTCAATGCCGGTTGCTCCGCTTGCCAGATTCAGCGTCTTGGAGGCACTCTTGTCATGATTGTATGCCAAGGTTCCGGCATACAATGCCGCACGGCATTTTAGTGCCATCGCAGCTCCTTTGGTAGCTCTCGTTTTGGATTTAGCGTTGCTGAGATCATCTATAATATCATTCATTTCACTGATAATAAAATCATAGATCTCAGACTCTTTGTTCCTGGGCACTGCCAATGGGAGCGGATCATCCATGTATTCGGTAACTTCGGTAATCAGAGGTACACCACCATACTGAACGACCATCACAAAGTAATTATAAGCTCTCAGAAAACGGGCTTCTGCAATAAAATAGTTCAGTTTATCCGCGGCAATCTTGCCGGTAGAAATTGTTGTGAGATTTGCAATATGGAGATTCAGTTCACGGATAAAGCCATAATCATAGTATTCTCTATACCCAGTCCCAACATTTCCCGCAAATGCCCAATACTGGCTATTATTAGATGCTTCGTCCCAACGTGTAAAGTCATAGGATTCTCCATCGGCAGCAAAATCCTGCCAATACTTCATCCGGGAATACAGATTGGATACTACACTGGTGATACCGGCTTCCTCTGAATAGGTCTGATTGTCAGACATGCCCATCAAATTCTCCTGTTCCAGCCATTTATCACAAGAGGAAAGTAGGAGTAAGCCGGATAATAATACAATTGCTAATTTATTTCGTTTCATATTATTTTCATTTAAAAGGTTACATTTACTCCAACAGTATAGACTTTATGTTGCGGATAATCAAATCCGGTAACAGAGGATACTTCGGGATCGAATCCGAAATCATTCAAAGTATCCCAACATAATAGGTTTGTTCCTTCAAAGTAAATCCTAAATTTCTGTACGAGTGCTTTTTGTGTCAATTTCGACGGCAGAGTATAGCCGACGACCAAGTTGCGCAAGCGTAAGTAATTGATTTTCTTTGCATAGAAATCATTCCAGTCTCTGATAGAAGGGTTGTTGGAGCGGACAGTGGGGAATTTTCCCTTTATCCAGGGAGATGAGAGGTCAAATATGTCCTCGTGCCTCCAGGCATTGACTACATTATATACATATCCGGTTTGGTCAGAGGCTATACCATATTTCACGTGCCAGTCTCCTACGAATGTGTTCATGAAACCACCTGCAAAGTCGGTTGCCAGATCTACACCTTTGTATTCAAACCCCAGATTGATACCCATAGAGAGCAACGGTTGTTTATTTGCATTACTGCGATCCCAGTCGTAGTCTGTCGCGGCATAACCCAAGGGTCTCTTGTCATGGTCATCAATGATACCGTCACCATTGACATCCCTGAAGATTAAGTCACCGGGACGTAAATTCACATTATTTGCCCCATCGATGTTTACCGGGTAGTTGTCAATTTCTTCTTGAGTTTGGAAAACACCTATTGTTTCCCACATCCAGATAGCACCGTTTTTCACATTAGACCAACGATTGGTCTGTGCCCAACGATATTTGTCCCATGCATTCACGAACATTTCACCATAATTATTCAGTGTCTTCTGACGGGCCAGGGTCACATTCACACCGACAGAATAGTGTAAATCGTTCATTTTATCCCTCCACTTTAATAAGCCGTCGATACCGGTTACCTGATCGGAGTTTAAGTTTTGTGACTGTGCATTAAATCCGGCTTCATACGGATAAATCACGTCTGTTGGTTTAGCAGGGATTCCACTTCTGTTTCTCCTAAACATGTCGGCTTCCAACATCAAACGGTTGTTGAGGAAGCCGAGGTCGACACCGACGTTCAGCATGGAAATCTTCATCCAGGAAAGAGCTGTTTGAGGAATTCCATTGTAAGTGGTACCTGTGGGATATACATCTTTTCCATTAGTAAGTGGATTATCAGTAATGATGGCGCCACCCTTTCCAAAGGTATAACCCTGCATATAGGCAAAGTCGGGATAGCTGCCGTTGAAATTTACAGCCATATCATCGCCCATTTCACCGTATGAAGCTCTCAATTTTATGCTGGAGATCCATTCAGACATCTTTGAGTCTTGGTAGAACTCTTCTTCCGATAGACGCCAAGCGCCGGAAATGGATGGGAAAAAACCCCATTGATTGCCTTTCAGGAAACGCCAGGAAGCATCGTAACGTCCTGCGAAGTCAAGAATATACCTTTCTCTAAATGAATAACCTGCACGGAAAATTAAACTTGCTGTAGTAAACGTGCGGGCAGTATTGTCAACTTTATTATTGGCATTTGTTGTAATCAGTTCAACAAATGGATTTTCTACAGGACTTTGCCATACATTTAGATTTTTTCGGGCTTCCTTATAGAATTCAAATCCGGTAACAGCCGTAACATGATGATTTTCTGCAAATATTTTATCATAGTTCAAGGTAAACTGTCCGGTCATCTCTTCCTTGTCAAATCTTTGTTTTCCCCGATATGTATTCGCTTTAGTATAGGAAAGTATATACTCTTGTTTGTTAATATCATAGGTGTACTCTTTCCAACTCTTCTCATTATTGTCTTCATTCATGTCCTCGTAATAATAAGATAGTAAGGCTTTCGCGGTTAATCCCGGCAGTGGAGTTTTATACTCTAGATTCATACTTGTCTGGATAGTGCGCACAGTTTTTTGATACTTTCCAGCATTGTCAATGGTATATGCAGCCATATTATGTGCAGCATCATGTGTCGGGGTAATGAAGTTCAAATAGTCCGGATTCTCATTTGCATATGGACGCATGGTCGGTATGAGATTGAAAATGGATGAACGCATCTGTGCGTAGTCGTCAGTACCAGGCAGCGCAGGATTGACGTTCTGTGCTATTTTACCCAATGTTTGGAATCCAATTTTAAAGTTATCGGTCAGTTGCATATTGAAGTTGGCCTGCAGGTTGGTACGATTATAATTATAATCTTTGAATACGGCATCCTGATCAATATGGCCGATAGAAACATAATAATCGGTTTTCTCGCTTCCACCGCTGATATTGGTATTTATATAATACTGTGGTGCCGCGTTACTTACAAAACCATCTTTCCAGTTGAATCCCCGATAATCCTCTCCGGTGGCAGGGTTATAGTATTGCGTTCTCCATTTTTCCAAATCCGTCTTGGCATTTCCAATGGCTTCCGCACCTACCAGATTACCATCATTTACAGCTTTCATATAGTTCCCCCATTTCCACTGGTAAGCATTCAGCAAATCGGGGTATTTGGTCCAGGCCTGCCATCCCATGTAGGCGTTTAGATTAACCTGGGGCTTTTGCCCTTTCTTACCTGTTTTAGTAGTGATCAATACTACACCGTTGGCTGCTTTTATCCCATAAATGGCCGCAGCACCGTCCTTCAGGATAGAAACATTATCAATGTCATAGATATTTAATGCATTGAATGCTGCTTCATCTTTCATAATACCGTCAATGACATAGAGCGGAGTACCCATGTTGCGGATTTCGATAGTTGTTGCAGAGCCCGGCACACCGGATTTCTGACGCGCAGTGATCCCCGATATTTTACCCACCAGAGCACCGGCCGCCGTCGTTGATGTAGATCGCACCAGATCTTGGTTATTCACTGAACTTACAGCCGCAGCTACAGTTGCTTTTTTTCGCGTAGCATATCCTATCACAACAACTTCGTCAATCAATTGCGAACCTTCTCTCAACGTAATCACTAAGCTTGATCGGCCATCCACCTTCACCTCCTGATTAATAAATCCCACAAAGGAGACTGTCAATACTGCATTACTCCCGTTTACTGAAAGTGAAAAATTACCATCGATATCGGTTATTGTTCCATTGGTAGTGCCTTTCTCCATAATGTTTACACCTGGTAAAGGTTCACCCATAACATCCTGAACTAGCCCGGACACCGCGATGCTCTGTGCCTGAAGTGTAGCAGAAGATGCCAAAACAACCAATAATAGCAAGATTATTTTCTTCCTATTATCAGCTGAAATAAGTTCATTAAAAAAGTGCTTCATAAGTTATTATTTAGAATTTAAAAAAAATAAAATGGTGCTTAATATGATATAATTATTGAAAACGGAAAAGTTCCTTCAGTTACTTCATGCGCATCATGATATATATTGACAATACATGTTATGTTGGTGCAAATCTAAAGGAAAATACAATTGCGTTATGTCCCTTTCATGTCAAAAAATAGCGTTAATTTGCCTATTTGCTGGATTGGTCAGAAAGGATTACAAGGGAGGAATAGCGGCAAAAAACTCTATTCTTCCAAAAAAGTGCTATTTCTATCCATGCAGGGGTTTTAGCCCCCCTTTAAAATAAAATATCACTTGTCTGAAAGGAATAGAGTAGGTGGTTTTTGTAGGAGGTACTCAACAGTTATTATCGTTTGATACGGCTCTTTGCAAAATCCTTTGGCAGGACCCCAAACTGTTTTTGAAAGCTCTTCGAGAAATAGGATAAAGAACGAATACCTACAATCATACATATTTCATTGATCCGGTACTCTCCTTCGATCAATAATTCAGCCGCCTTTCTCAGTCGAATGATACGTATAAAATCTCCTGGGGTCTGGTCTGTGATAGCCTTTATTTTCCTATGTAAACTGGTACGGCTCATGTTCACTTCCCTGGCCAGATCGTCAATATTGAACGTATCGTCATCCAAATTCCGCCTTATCACTTCGGTGAGTTTATTCAGGAAATCTTCATCAGCTTTATTCTGCGGTAAGCTGTTTGTCGCCATGTAAGGATTATTGGCAAAATTCTGACGAAGTTTTTTTCTGCTTTCCAATAAATTTCTAATCTGAACAAACAAATGAGACATGGCGAAAGGCTTCTCCATATATGCATCCGCGCCACAATTTAACCCTTCGATCTTGTTATTTAAGGTTGTTTTGGCTGTTAACAGAATAATAGGTATATGGCAGGTTTCGATATTCGATTTAATTTCATTGCATAACTCCAGCCCATCCTTCACAGGCATCATTATGTCTGATACAATAAAGTTTATGATTTCTCTTTTCAGTATCTCCATTGCTTCTAACCCATTATTCGCTGTGAAGATCTCATAATATTTATTCAATTGTTCAGAAAGGAAGGATTGCAATTCCTCATTGTCTTCAACAATTAATATAACATCTTTATTGGAAGTTGTATTTTCTAACGCCCAATTAGAAATATAGTCATCGTCTTCTACTATTTCATCAAGCAAAGCTATCTCTTCGGCTTGTTGTACGTCAGATGATGCATTAGTCGGTATTTCCACCACAAAGGAGGTATCTTCAGCTTTCTCATCCAAATAGAGTTGTCCATTATGCAACTGTACCAGTGAAGTGGCCAAAGTGAGTCCTATTCCTGAGCCCGGCTGTGTGGGATGTGTTCCTTTTATCTGGAAAAATGCCTCAAAAATTTGTTCCCGCATATCAGGAGGGATGGGTGTTCCGTCATTGTTCACCGTTATCCGGAAGAACTGGAGATCCTCACTTAACGACAGAATAACTTTAATATAAGTTGACGAATATTTAACGGCATTACTGAACAGGTTACTACACACTTTCGTGATTGCTTCTTCATCGACCAATGCCATGACCGCATGGTCCGGACACTCCAATACCATATTCAGGTTCTTTCTTCTCCCGGCTGCTGCGAAACGGTTAAAGATGTTGGTTACCAGTGTGTTGATATTTTTGGCCTTTAATGACAAAGTAAAAGCTTTCGACTCTACCTTACGGAAATCGAGCAATTGATTCACCAATACTAACAGACGGTCAGTATTCCTTTCCATTGTAATCAAATTCTCTTTTGTCTCCTTCTCATCCGGATGAGAATTCAGAATATAATCGAGAGGAGCTTTAATAAGTGTAATAGGTGTACGTATTTCATGGGCAATATTTGTAAAGAAATCTATTTTAGCTTTGTAAATTTCTTCTTTCTTTGCCTGCTCCTGAAGGGCTAATCTCTCTTCCACCTGCCTTTTCTTCCTCAATACGTAATATCTGACAACAAAAAACAATACCATTCCTGTAAACATGACATATAGCATATAGGCCCAGGAAGTGCGCCACAACGGAGGAACAATATTGATATTGACAAATGTTTCGTTATCACCCCACTCATGACCATCCTTTGAGTATTTGATACGAAATATATAATTACCAGGAGGTATGCTATTGTAGGATACCCTAGACACATTGTCCACGTAGTTCCATTTCTTGTCTATGCCTTCCAAAATATAAGTGTACCTGTCATTCCCGTTTGTTGAATAGTTCAAGGCGGAAAAACTGAAGCTAAAGGTGGCCTGATCATAATTCAGATTGATCGTATTGGCATAAGGTATGGCCTTGTCCAGAATGTCATTCGAAGATTTCACCTGAATATCCTGATTATAGATATAAAACCCGGTCAGGACAACGGAATAGTTGTGGTTGTTGGGATAAAAGTTTTTGGGGTTAAAAGCAATAAAGCCGTCAATACTCCCAAAATAAAGAGTTCCGTCGTCTGTTTTGATTCCGGAGTTATAGTTAAATTGCTTACTCCGTAACCCATTGGGGAGATTATACAGTGCCTCTACATTCATTGTTTCCGGATTAAAGCTCGCTAATCCGTTATTAGTACTTAACCAAAAAAGATGGTTGTCATCTTCCAGTATTTTGTAAACCACGTTACTCGGTAGACCCTGTTTAGTCGTTATGCGGGTAAAAGTTTCGTCATCTTCATTATAGCGGCAAAATCCACCATCTTCAGACCCAAACCACAGACGGTGTTTACTATCCTCAAAACCACAGGTAATTCGATCGAAACAAAGGCTATCAGGATTCTTGGCATCATAACGGAATCTTTTTATCTCTTTAGTATGGGGATTATATCTGATTATGCCAGTATTGTACGACGTAAACCAGATATACCCATTCTTATCCTCAAAAATATTACTAATGAATTCGCCATCCAGGGGCATAAACTTCCTGAAACCATCTATCTCCGGAACATAAGTATAAAGTCCTGTGGTTGAACCTATCCAGGTGGTATTCCTACTATCGGTATAGATGGCAAATATATCATTATTGAGGATGGAGTTCGGTAAATCGTCTTTTTCGTAATGTCTCAGACGGTTTGTTTTTAAATCCAGTACATCAATGCCTTTCGAAAAAGTGCCGATCCACAGCTCATCACTGGTCAGATTCAGACATTGAATATTGGTAAAAGAAATACTTACAGGTTTGGTTTTATCCGATATATGAGTGAATAACCCTGTGTGGGTATCGTAATAATTCAGTCCATTATCTTCGGTAGCAATCCATAGATTCCCTTTTTTATCACTTATAAATTCCCTTATCCTATGTCCACTGACAGAGTTTTTATAAACGATAGGATAAAAATTCTCAAAATAAGTATATTGTTTTGGCAGATAATCAACACCTCCAAAGTAACTTCCTATCCATATCCCCCCTTCCCTGTCTTTACAAATGGCATAGATCGCATTGTCAGAAAGTGAGAAATCATTGTAGGCCTCTTGGGTGATATGCTGTGTTGTTCCATTTCTTAATACATAGATTCCACTTTCAGTACCCACCCAATATTCATCCTGCGAAATTTCCTCAATATGTCTCACATATACGTCGGAGTTCCTTGTTTCATCGATCGGGACTTTCTTTAGTTCTCCGGTTTCTTTATTTATTTGAAAGAGTCCTTTATCTTGTGTCCCTAAAAGTATATATTGCTCCTTATATTCGCAAATGACCGTGGGGGAGTTATTATTGTGGGCTAAATAAGTGGTTTTATCGATATCAATGTTATATTTTATAATGCCTACATTGGGAAAACCCAAATATGCGATTCCTTCTTTATCCACAAACAGCGCTGAAGGAGAATAATTGGTATAGGGAGTGAATTTTTCTTTCAGGTTGTATAATTGATTTTCCGAAGGTATGTAAAGATATAACCCACTTCCTGAAAGTATCCAGACTCTATCCGATTTATCTATGATGATTTTATTGATAATCCCATCTATCTTCTCCTGGTTACCCGTTAGTTCATTGAAGTTTGAAAAAGTTTCCGTAAACGGGTCATACAGAGAGACTCCCTTGTCTGTGGCAATCCACAGTGTATTCTGTCTGTCTTCGGTAATACCATAAATCATGCTATTCTTCAACTCAGTGATGGAGTCGCCACGCATGTAAATTTTAAAACTATGCCCGTCGAATCTGTTCAGACCGTTTTTAGTCCCTATCCATAAAAAGCCCTTGCTGTCCTGAAATAGACTCATTACTGTGTTGTGTGATAACCCGGAATTATTATTATAGTGTTTGAAATAATAAGAATTCTGTTGTCCCCACAGAACTGCCAGACAGAATAGCCAGAAAAGAAATATAAATATTGTTTTTATCATAATACATAGTTCGTTATAAATTTACAATACGCTCCTCGTCATTTATCAGGAACATGAGTGTGTCTTTCGTTAAGGCCGGATGATTACTCTTGTCTACTTCTATTTTTAATTTCACCGTTTCGTGGGTGAGGTTATCTGTTACTGATAATGCTGTGTTGCCTTTCTGTTTCTCCGTTACAAGTACATATCCTATTCCTGTGGGGCTACTCAGATCCAATTTGGCATATAATACCTCGAGATTTTCTACCGAAAAAGTATAATCCCCGTTCTCGCTTAGGCTCATGACTGGAAATATCCGCATCAATACTATTTCATACGATTCTGAATGTAAGGGGGTGGATTTCTTTGTTGTCGTTTTTTGTCGCAGGAGATCAGAACAACTGCTAAAAGAAGCGCCGGCAACGTCTTTGTTATTATTGCAGGTGTCTCATCACAATGGTTTTTTTAAGTGTCTTATCGTACAATAATACCTTGTCTATCGTATTGATATAACATGAAATTAAATAGGACCTCATTGACAAAGTTATTACTATTTTTTACATTATTCCTTATTTCTCCATTTAAAATGTAAACTATTATTTACAGCATTTATGCCGTTTGGTTAGAAACGTTTTGAGCGTTATTATACTCAATTTCTTATTGATATCGCTAGTATTAAAGTTCTACTGCCGACAATTCCGCGAATGCCCTTTGGTGATTCTTTCAATAAGCTGATCAAAGATAATTTAAGTAATTCCGATCTCAACGTGGATTTTATAGCTTCTGAGATAGCCATGAGCAGAGCCTCTCTTTATAACAAGATGCAATCGCTGCTTGGCGTTGGGGTCAGTGATTACATAAATAAGTTCAGGATTGATAAAGTGCTGACCTCCTTTCGGGTACGTGGGTGATTATCAGCGAGATATCCTTCAAAACCGGTTTTCGCTACCAGCGCTATTTTAGCATTGTCTTCAAGAAAATAAAAGGGGTTTCACCTTCTCAATACAGGAATAAAAAGAATTGAACCGGGCCAAGGCGGTTCAATTATCGGCATAAACTATCGCACGTCATCCTAAAGTTACTAATGCATTCCGGGAAGCACTAAATTGTAAAATAAAAGGATATAAAAAACCCGCGCCGGGAATTCCTGACGCGGGTTTACTGTGTGTTCCGAAGCGATTATTGCTCCGGTACGGTCTCTTGAAGAGGTTACCCTTCCGGGGTAGCCTCCTGAAACAGGTTACTGCGATTATTGGCGCTCAGTTTCTCAAAATCGTCGCGTGAACCTACTACCAGCCTGTCGAATTCCCGTTGACCGGTACCGGCAGGAATGAGGTGACCAACGATCACATTCTCCTTCAGACCTTCGAGGGTGTCGGTCTTGCCGTTGATGGCAGCATCGTTCAACACCTTGGTTGTTTCCTGGAACGAAGCGGCAGACATGAAACTGGTTGTCTGAAGAGCTGCACGCGTGATTCCCTGCAATACCTGGTTGGCTGTTGCGGGGATGGCATCACGAGCCTCCACCTTTTTCAGGTCACGACGAGTCAGCGAGCTATTCTCGTCACGCAGTTTGCGTACGGTCACCATCTGTCCTGGTTCGAATGTCTGTGAATCGCCAGCGTCCATGATCACTTTCTTACCCCAGATGCGGTCATTCTCTTCCATCATCTCGTGCTTGTCGACCAGTTGCTGTTCGAGGAAACGGGTATCTCCCGGATCCATTACTTCCACCTTGCGCATCATCTGACGAACAATCACCTCAAAGTGCTTGTCGTTGATCT
>ENA-UOOI01002187-UOOI01002187.1-fermentation-metagenome-genome-assembly--contig:-NODE-2187-length-17738-cov-3.217101_pt1 | contig 17738 bp, 18 predicted proteins | sample MGYA00245779_ERZ724027 | MGnify/ENA primary metagenome ERZ724027 (study PRJEB28704, sample SAMN03018318) | fermentation metagenome | biome: anthropogenic terrestrial biome; feature: soil; material...
ACGGCAGCACCGGTGGGAGAGGTTATAACGCCTATTTTTTCGGGAAAACGCGGTATTGGTTTTTTGCGTTCGGCGGCAAAAAGCCCCTCTTTTTCAAGCTTGTTTTTAAGCTGCTCAAACGCAAGGCTGAGGGCGCCTATGCCTTCGGGCTGCATGTCCTCTATATAAAGCTGGTAACGGCCGGCTGCTTCGTAAACGCTGACTTTTCCGCGCGCTATGACTTTCATGCCTTCTGCCGGCCTGAACCGCAGGCGCGCGGCGTAACGTGAGAACATGACGGCGCTTACGGCGCACTTTTCGTCCTTCAGGGTAAAGTATAAATGCCCTGAACGATAATGGTCCGTAAAGTTTGATATTTCACCGGCAATAAAAATGTTCGCGAGTTTTACGTCGCCGTCAAGCAGTGACTTTACGTACGTGTTAAGCTGCGTTACGGTAAGTACAAACGAGCCGGCCATTTTTAAACACCGCCTTTTTTAACCGCGGCAAGCACCGCGATGCCCGCGGCATTGTCGGAAGAATACTCAGGCGCCGCGAAGAAAGCACCGTATTTTTCCGTTAATGCTTTACGTATGGCTGCATTTGAGGTAACCCCTCCGGCAAAGACAAGCGGCAGGCTGCCGAATTTTTTTATAAGCGCTTCGGACATTCCGTCCAATGCGGCAAGTACGGACTGTATGCAGTACGATGCTATATCTTCTTTTGGGAAACCTTTTGAGAGCATGGCGGCGCACCTGTTCTCTACACCGGAAAGGGAACAGTCGGCGCCTTTCATACAAGGTTTTATTTTAAATTCTGCACGGGATTTAAGCGCAAGCTTTTCAAGCTCCGCCCCGGCGGGGAACCCGAGCCCGAGCATCCTGCCGACCCTGTCAACGGCCTGTCCGCCTTTAAGGTCGAGCGACTGGGCGGCTATCTGCGTACTGATGATATTACCCGCGTCTGGCGAAACCAAAAGTGCCTCTGTCGTACCGCCTGAAACGTGGAAAGCGATAAAACGTCCGGACAAGAGGCCCAGCTTGCCGGCGGAATATAGAGCCGCCGCTATGTGCCCCTGCTGGTGTGAAAAAGTGTAAAGCGGTATCCCAAGTGAAAGTGAAACGGCCTTAGCCGCGCAGCAGCCTGCCAAAAAGCACGGCATATATGAGCCTTCCATGCTTCGCGGCTTGTCCGAAACTCCCGCCGCCGTAAGGCTTTTGCCGCTGAAGCGCAGGCTTTCAAGCACTTCGGGCAGCTGGCGTACATGGTAAAAGACGGCATCGCTCTGCCTTAGGCCGAGCCTGCCGTGTTCCACGGGCAGCATTTTTTTTGACATATGCATTTGCCCGCCGTCAAAAAATGCGGCGGAAGTAGTGTAGTTGCTTGTGTCTATGCCGAGAGTGCTAAGCATCCTTTTCACCGATTTCCTTTGCGGCAGAACCGAGCACGCCGTTTACAAACGGCGCATCCTCAGCCCCGCCGTACTTGCCCGCTATGAGGACGGCCTCGTTTATGGAGACGCTTACGGGGATGTCCTTTTCAAACATCATTTCGTAAAGTGCGAGCCTTAAAACGGAGAGGGTGACTTTTGAAAGGCGGGCGAAGGACCAGCCGCGTATATATTTTTTAATCATGCCGTCCAGAGCTTCCTCGTTTGCCTCTACCCCGCACGCCGTCTTTTGGGCGAAAGCGTCTATGCCGCCGTCGTAAACGCCCTCGTCACCGGCTATGTTTTCCGTAACGGTGCTTTTGTTTATGCTGCTTTCGAATATAAGCGCGAACGCCTGCTCGCGCGCCTTGTGCCTTGTCATGTTTCCCTCCGGAATGTTATTAAAATTAAAGGCCCTCCAGCGTATGTGGAAGGCCGATTTTTTATAAATTATATTTTCAAACATCCACCGAAATATTATACCACAGTTTTTTTCAAAACAACAGCATAAGCTTTTATTTGTTCTCTATAATCTTAATTTTGTCATATGAAATGCCGGACTGGCCGGATATGATGTCTTTAATGATGATTGCGTCGTCCTGGGCCGTGCCCTTAGGCTCTACGACGACGGCACATTCGCCGTTTTCTATTGAAACTATGCAGTTCGCAAAGCCCTTTGCCTTTATGAGGTTTTCTATGCTGTTTTCCTTAAGTATGTTGTCGGCTATGGCGGCTGCTTTTGTTACGGCTTCTTTTTTGGCGGTGTCGTCTGACTTTGCGTTTCCGAGCACGTCGCTTATGGTTTCTTTTGCGGCGTCCCTTGCCTTCTGCCTTGAAAGTTCGGCTTCGGCGAAGTAGTCGCTCTTACTTGTTTTCGCTGCTGCCGCCGCCTTTGAAGAACCGGCCGGCTTTGAGGTTATGGCGCTGCCGGACGCGTTTACAAAAAGAGTCTGGCCGAGCTGCCTGCCCGAAGTTACCGCATCGGTCGCCGGCAGCTTTGTGCTGCCTGATAAAGCAAAGTTTAAATATACGGCCGCGCCCAGTGCGACAACCAACGCCGCAAGTACGAGCTGCCGCTTTCCGATACTCATGACCTTTATTCCCCCTGTTTAAGTTTTATTTTGCTTTTAAGACGCACACCCGCACTGAAGTAACGTGGAGCGCGGTCGTTACAGCGTTGACTATGTTTTGCTTTACGGCGGGGTCGTCCCCGCCGTCGCATACGACTACGACGCCTTTTATGACGGGCTGTACCTGTGTTACGGCAAGCGCGCTTTCGGAACCGTCGTCGTTTTTAACGAGGAGGTAGGTTTTTTCGCTGCTCTCTTCCGACTGGCCGCTGGCCGTCTGTCCGCTTTTTTTATCTTCTGTCGCATATATGCTTTCCTCGGTCTGCTCAAGGGTGACCATCACTTTTGCGCTGCCTGCGCCTTCTATTTGCGTTATAATACCTGTCAGGCTGCTTTCGAGCCGCGTTTCGTATTCCTGCGCCGCGGCGCTGTACGACGGCGACTCCGAAGCGCCGGTGCTTTTTCCGCTTGGGATAAGGCTCGAGAGAAAGATAAGCAATATACCGGCAAAGCCCGCGAAAATGACTATTTTTCTGTACTTGCCGTTTTCAAGGAGCCTGCCCGCCGATGTGCTTTTTTTGTCCGCTTTTTTATCAGCCGTCATCTGTAGCAACCTCCGCTTTAAATCCCAGTGTTTTTTCAAGGCCTGCCGAAACCCGTCCGATATCCGCGGCATTTTCTTTTCCTATGGTGACAATCACTTTATTAATTGATATGCGCCCGTCTGCGTCCGTATCCATACTAACCGAAACATTTTTGCACCTGACGTTCATGCTTTTAAGCTGTGCTGCTATAAGGTTTTTGATGCTGCTCTGCGCGGCCGTTTCCATCTGGCCTTTTACGGCGGAGTTTAAGGACGTGCTGCCGGAGGTGGTTTCGCCGCTGCTTTTGATATTCATGCTTATCTTAGGGACTGCCTTTGAGAGGGGCATGATTATGGCGCATATTATAAAAGCGCCTATGACAAACTTTGCCATGAGCTCCATGGCTCCGCTCGGCGCGAGGCTTTGCAGCAGCGCCGCCGCAAGCGCGGACATGCATATAACCGAGGCCCACTCGCGTATTTCACTCATGATGCGCCTCCTATTATCAGCATTAAAGCAGTAGATATGATAAGCACGGTTATGCTGCACAGCAGAACGGCGAGTATGGTAGACGTAACGTCGGCCGAGGACTTCAGCAGGGACGTTACTTCGTCAAGCCCGAACATCTGGCCTATGCCGGAGCAGATGTTGAGCATTATTATCCAAAGGATACACTCTATGACTATAGGTAAAAAAATAAATATGCCCGCAAGGAGCCCGAAGGCGCACACGCCGGACTTAAGCATTTTGATGCAGCCGTTTACGGTGTTCATCGCTTCGCCGAGTGCGTTGCCGACAACAGGCACAAAGCTGCTGACGACAAACTTCACGGCTTTGGAGCCTGTCCTGTCTATTGATGAAGCGGCGATGGAGTGCATTGTTACAAGGCTAGTGAAAAGCGTCATGCAGAGGCCTATTATCCACTTTGCCGCTTTATTTAAGGCTGAACATATGCCGGAAAGCTTTATGCCTGGAGACACGGAAGAAACAACCGACATGGCAAGCAGTATGTTTAGCAGAGGTACGAGAAAGTCTGCAGCCAGTACTGAAACGGCGTTGCCGGCCGTAAGCATCAGCAGGTTCCATGAGCTTGCCTGTGCAGGCTGGCCTGCCGCCACCATTATCCCCGTGACCACCGGGACGCACGCAAGCATAAACTCGGACGACCCTTTAAGTACGTTGGCGGCGTCGTTTATGCATGTGACGAGCGGCGTGACTACGACGGTGCATATGCACAGCGTGCCGACCATGCTTATGACCCCGCCGAGGGGCTGTTCCCCAAATGAGAGCTTCATGCCGTTAAGCAGTGCGCACAGCAGGATGACGGTTATTACTTTGCAGAATACCAAAAAGGGGCTTTTGAATTTGTCGGTAAAGATATTTACCGCTTTCTCGAAAAAATTCTGCGGCGTAACCGACTTTATTTCGTTTATATCAGTGCCTGTGACGCCTATGTCCTCAAGCGAGTCCATTGTGCCGGCCGGCAGTTCTTCTTTAAGTTTGTCCGCGCCGCTTGCTTTGAGCTGCTCGCCGTAGTACTCCGCGTAAACGCCGCTTTCCGCGGAGGCCGTACTTTCCGCGTGCGCCGGAACGGCGGTAAGAAAGGCGAGAAGAAGCGCCGCGGCAGCACAAAAGATTTTTTTCATCCTTTACCACCAATCAGTTCCGTAGCGGTTTTTGCAATTTCTTCGAAAAGCGGGAGGGAGATTATGACTATGAAGACCTTTCCGGCAATCTCGGTTTTCGAGGCCAGCGCATCCTCGCCGGCGTCCCTGCACGAGTCAGCCGCGAACTGCGTCAAAAAGCATATGCCGAGCGTTTTAAGCAGTATGCCGGTGTACTTTGAGGAAAGGCCGGCCGACTTTAGGAATGTGTTTATCTCCTTTACGGCGGGCATTATGTTTGCGAAGACGGCGAATAAAATGAAAAGCCCCGCCGCAATGCTAAGCACGACGGCGTACTCTGTATTGTAGCGTTTCAGCATGACGGCTATTATGGCGGTTAAAATGGCTATGCCCGCTATACCTATGATGTTCATGTTCATAGCCCGAATATGGATTTGATTGTTTTAAAAAGTACGCTTATCTGCTTTACCACCATCATAAGGACTACTATAAGCCCCGCAAGCGTTGTCATAAGCGCCTGCTCCTCCCTCCCGGCGCGCGTGAGCAGCTGGTTAAGCACCGCGACTATTATGCCTATAGCGGCTATTTTAAAGATCAGATCCACATCCATTTTATTTCCTCCTGCTTTTAATGCGGCCGTTGAAGGCCGCGCGGCCTTTGCTTTGCCGCCATGCGGCTTGCACCGGGGTGAAGGTTTAAATAAGCAGAAGCGACAGCGATATCCCCGCGAAGATGCCGAGCATTTGGTAAAGCCGCGACTTGCGTGCCTGCTCGTCTTTTGCGTTTTTCAGGTTTTCCGCAGCAAGCTGGGAGTAAAGCCGGCAGTGGGAAATCTGCCCGTTTGTGTCGCTTGTCCCGAAGCCTTCGCCAAAACCGAGGAGCAGCTCGCAGTCTTTTGCGCTGAACCCTTCGTTTTCGGCTTCTGACTTAACGGCGGATATCCAGGCTTCACCGAAAGATGAGCCGTCCCTGCCGTACTTTATGCAGTATGATAAAAAATCAAGCCCGGCACCGTGCTTTGCGACTATCTCGTCAACGGGCGCCGCGGAGTAACGCACTTCGGCGCCGGCTGATGTTATAAATATTAAAAACCTCTCAAGCTTTTCCACTCTTAGCGCGAGCTTATGCGATTCCATATATCCCGCAAGCGTCCCCGACGCTATAAGTATCAGCGAGCCTAAAATCTTCAGCAAGCAAATCACCCGTTTTATATATACCGCTGACGGTGCCCGGCACTTTGCCGCCGAGCATGACTATATTTTCGAAGGCGCCTGTCCTGAGAAGCCCCGCCGCCTGCCGCCGCTTTAAAAGTTCCTCTATGCTTCCGGCGTGTATGCTCGCGACTACGGCGGCTCCGGCGTTGAGGCTTTGCTCTACGGCGGATGCTTCGGCCTGCGTACCGAGCTCGTCGCATACTATGAACTGCGGTGAAAGCGCGCGTATGGCCTGCATGATCCCGCCGGCCTTAGGGTACCCGTCGAGTACGTCGCAGCAAGGCCCTAAGTCGTTCTGCGGTACTCCGAGGTATGTGCCGGCAATTTCCCCGCGCTCGTCTACGACAGTCACTTTTTTGCTTTCACCGTTTTCACCGCATGAAAGCTGCCGCGCTATGTCCCTTAATATAGTCGTCTTGCCGCTCGAAGGCGCGCCGGCAAGCAGCAGGCCGCCGGAAAGGGAGCTTTTAAGCTCTGCCATGATTGCATCGGCACAGCCTATAACTTCACGCGCGACCCTTACGTTTATGGATGAAATATCTTTCATGCCGCATACGTTCCCGTCTTTAAATACCGCCGTGCCGCATATGCCTACCCTGTGCCCGCCGTAAACCGTTATGTACCCGTTCCTGATTTCATTTTCATGGCTGTAAACGGAGTATCCGCATATGTTTTTAAAACTTCCGTCCAAATCCTCTTTCGTTGCCGTAAGGCATTCTTCTGCCGGGCAGCGTGTAAGCCTGCCGGACCTGCCTAAAAAATATATCCCGCCGGTACAGCACAGCGACACGGGGCGGCCTGCGCGCAGGCGTATCTCCTGTGCCGAGTTTTTTACTTCAGGGGGAAGGGCGTGAAGGCAGTCTCCGATTTTTCCGCAGAGCGCGTTTGCGGCCGTGTCAAACCTTCCATTGGTTTTCAGTTCCGTTTCCACTGACTTGTCCTCTCCTTTCATAACATAAATATGGACAAAGCCGCGGGCTTAGAACCGAAAAATAAACGCCGTCCGTTAAACGCGGGCGGCGGAGCGCTTTTTGGGGTAAATAATATTTTTCACGCGCGGCTTCTAGCGTAACGCGTTAAGGCGTATTTTTTATCTTTTACTGTAAATAATTATTATAAGAGCAATCTGTTTATACAGGAGGATGACGATATGTATAAAAAGCTTTTCGAACCTATTGCTATCGGCAAAGTAAAAATAAAAAACCGTATATCTATGGCGCCGATGGGCGCTTTCGGGCTGTGCTTTGAGGACGGGGCATATAACCAGCGCGCCATAGACTACTACGTCGAGCGCGCAAAGGGCGGCACGGGGCTTATCATAACGAGCATTACAAAAGTTGAGAACGAAATAGACAAAACTGTAATGCCGGCTTTCCCGTGCGTTACCACAAACCCTATTCATTTTTTGGAAACGGCGGCTGAGATGACCGAGAGGGTGCATTCCTACGGCACTAAAATATTCCTTCAGCTTACCATGGGCTTCGGCCGCAGCGGGGCGCCGGCGCTTATGGCCGCGCCGCCGGTTTCTGCTTCGGCCATACCGAACTACTGGGACCCGCGCGTTACGTGCAGGCCGCTTTCCACTGAAGAAGTGGAAACAATAGTGAGACGCTTCGGGCAGTCGGCGGGCATAGCAAAGCAGGCAGGGTTCGACGGGGTGGAGATACACGCCGTACACGAAGGGTACCTGCTCGACCAGTTCACGCTTGCCATCTTTAACCACCGCACGGATAAGTACGGAGGCGGCCTGCGCGGCAGGCTCACGCTTCCGATAGAAATACTAAGCATAATTAAGGAAACCTGCGGTGCGGATTTTCCGGTTGGCCTCCGTTACAGCGTTAAGAGCGCCATTAAGGACTGGCGGCAGGGCGGCCTGCCCGAAGAAGAGTACAGTGACAAAGGACGCGGGCTTGAGGAGGGCATAGAGGCGGCAAAGATCCTTGAAGATGCCGGTTATGACGAACTTAACACAGACGTGGGGACTTATGACGCATGGTACTGGTCGCATCCTCCGATATACCAGAAACACGGCCTCTACCTGCCGTATACGGAGGAGCTTAAAAAAGCGGTCCACATACCGGTTATAGTTGCCGGTAAGCTCGATATGCCTGAGATGGCCGAAAAAGCGCTCGAAGACGGGAGGGCGGATATGATAGGCCTCGGCAGGGCGCTGCTGACTGACCCTGACTGGCCTAAAAAAGTTATTGAAAACGACATTGCGGATATACGCCCGTGCATAGGATGCCACGCGGGCTGCCTTGGGCGCGCGTTTGAGGGCAAGCCGCTTTCATGTGCTGTAAACCCCGCCTGCGGCAGGGAGGAGATATATAAGATAGAACCTGCGCAAAAGCCTAAAAACGTGCTTGTAGCCGGCGGCGGCATAGCAGGCATGGAGGTTGCCCGCACAGCGTCCCTGCGCGGGCATAAAGTTTCGCTTTACGAAAAGTCGGGCGAGCTCGGCGGGCACGTTATCCCAGGCTCAAAACCGGACTTCAAGCTTGACGACCGCAGGCTGCTCGACTGGTACAAATACCAAATGCTTAACCTTAAAATTGATATCCATATGGAAAGTGAAGTTACAGAGGAAACGATAAAAAAGGAAAAACCGGACGCTGTAGTCGTAGCTACAGGCTCCCACGATAAGCACATTCCGGTTCCCGGTATAAACAAGCCGCATGTAAAAACGGCGACGGACGTACTGAACGGCATCGACGCGGCGAGTGAACACGCGGTTGTGATAGGCGGCGGCCTTGTAGGCTGTGAAACGGCGCTTTATATGGCAAAAGCGGGCAAAGAGGTAACAGTCGTCGAAATGCTTGACGATATACTCCTTTCTTCCGGTAACCCGATACCCCATATGAACAGGATAATGCTTATAGACCTTTTAAAGTTTTACAATGTAAGGGTAATAACCGGTACTTCTCTCCTTGAAGTAAAAGACAACAGCGTCATCCTTATAAACGAAAGCGTCCGCCGGTGCGAGCTTATGTGCGACACAGTAGTAACCGCCGTAGGCTATGACAGGGACAACAGCCTTTACGACAAGCTCAGCGGGAAGTTTGCGGAGACCTATGTCGTCGGAGATGCAAACAAGGTTGAAAACATCATGCACGCAATATGGACGGCATACGAAGTAGGCATAAAAATCTGACGGCGGAAGGCATCATAAAAGCGCGCGGAGTACAGGGTGTACTTTCGCGCGCTTAGGTTTTTTATGTGTGCCGCGCAGCAGCGGCTTTAAAATTTATTTAAGGCCAGGCATATAACCTCACTTGGCATCAGGGCTTCAGGAATGGCGTTATTGCCTCCGCATCTTTATAACCTTTTGCGTACATTTCCTCAAGGCGCTTTTTGTCTTTTGTGAGTGTTTTCATGCCGCAGCAGTTGTCCGGCGCTATAATAACAGCCTTGCCGGCGCTCTCATATTTTTTGGCAAGCGCGACTTCGCTGTTGTACTTTTTGCAGCGCAGCATGAGGCTTTCCGCGGCTTTGGGGTATTTGTGCTTTAAAATCCTTGCCAGACGCGCGTCGCTTTTTTGTTTCCTGATGAAATCGCGCGGCTTCGTAAGCACGACGACGACTTTGCCGCAGCCGTCGGCAAAAGCCTTTTCTACCGGCACCGGATCGGCAAGGCCGCCGTCAAAGCACGGCACCCCTTTTACCGTATACGGCTCGCAGAAAACTGGTATGCAGGAGGACGCTTTTAAGATATCGTAATTGTCCTGGGACATGTCGCTTTTGTCAAAATAAATGGTTTCACCCGTTTCGGCGTTTAACGCCACTACTTTCATAATGCTTTCGGAGCGGCTGAAAGCATCAAAGTCAAGCGGGTTTTCCCCGTCCTTTGCCGAAAGCTCGCCGTATATATAGTCAAGGTTCAGGTACGAACCGGTATGGAGCATATTGTCGAAGCCCATATATTTTTTACGGAAAGAGTACTCCATGTAGTACTTGCAGTTGCGCTCCTTTTGGCCGGCAAGAAATGAGGCCATGTTTGCGCTTCCGGCCGAAACGCCTATGCAGTAGTCGAACTTTATACCTTTATCAAGGCAGTAGTCAAGGACTCCCGCACCGTAAATGCCCCTTAAGCCGCCGCCGGCATCTATTATCCCGTTCATACGGATTCCCCTTTTCGGCCGCACGCCGTAAAACTTATTTTATATTGTATAATTAAATTTTACCATATTGCGGGGCGGTTGTTAAGTATATTGCAAAAATAAAAACAGCCGCGGCTTTGACGGCTTAATGCCGTAAGGCGTGCGGCTGCTTTGCTCATGCTTACTGCGTGACGGAGGGCAGGCTCCCGAGGTTGTTGTTTTCGCTGCCGTCCGGGACGGACTTGAGGTATTCGCTGCCTTTTCTTTTGGCAACGCCTACGCCGCGTATGCCGCCGTCTTTGGCGAGCCTTACGCCATCCTCTTTGCTTACAATATTACCGTCGGAAAGTTTGTACCCGCTGACGCGGCCTTTTTCCCTTACGAGCGCGACTATCCTTTTAGCGTCCGCCCTGGCGACCGGAATATCTTCCATTGCCATTGCGGGTAATTTTGATACATTGTTTTCATTGTCTGACATAATGCTGACGGCCTCCTGAACAAAATCATTTTTATGTGCATAAAGTAGTTTTTCCGTATAAGGAGGCCGTTAACCGTTTTAAATTTTTCCATATCATATGGAGTGTGATGGAACGCCGTGCTTTGCCGCGGGGCGCTTTAATGCAAAGGCCCCATGATGCCGGCAGCGTTGATTGCCGCGCCGACGATGCCCGCGTGCGCGTCGAAGGATGAAAGCTCTATCCTGAAAGCGTTCCTCGGGTTTGGGACGCGCAGGTTGACTCTTACGGCGTTTATAAATTCTTCGAGGGGAAAGCCCTCCATCTCAACCACGCCTCCGCCGAGAATGACGTGTTTTGGGTCTAAAATAGTGATTTCAGTTGCGGCTGCGATGGCGCACATGTTTACTGTGTTTTTTACTTCCCTGCTTGAACGGTGCAGCTTAAAGATCTCTTTTACAGGGCAGTTGAATTTTTCAGCGGCAAGTTTTTCCAAAGCTTTTCCGCTTGCTTTAATTTCAATGCAGCCGGCCTTGCCGCATCCGCACTCCTCTGTGAGCCCGTAAAGCGGTATGTGGCCTAACTCGCATGACGAACCTGTGCTGCCCCTGTAAATCCGGCCGTCTATGCACATGGCGTTGCCAAGGCCCGTGCCGATGTAAATGCCGATTATAATTCCGCTTTTATCGTAACCTTTTTTCCATATGTCGTAGAGAAGTGAAGTGTTTACGTCCCTTTCCATAAATACGGGCATCCCTGTTTTTTTACGCAGGATATCCGCCAGCGGCAAATTGTCAAAGCCCTTTATGTTTGGGGAGGAGTAGCACATTGAGCGCTTTTCGTCCATCAGCGAAGCTATGGAAAGCGAAAGGCAGCGTATGTTTTCAGAACCGTATTTTTTTACTCAAGGCTGAAGCAAGCCGTTTATATAATCATCTTTCCGCACGGCGTCAGAGAGGGCCTCCGTTTTTATTTTAGAAAAACTCAAAAGCTGAAAGTCTTCACTTACCGCGCCGTATCTTAAATTGGTTCCTCCTATTTCCATGCAAAGGTAATACTTCATCTGTTGGAGACTCCTTTTGTTTAGTGCGCGGCGCGGCTTTAGGCGCGGCCGGCGCTGCCCATAACGTCAATCTTATGAAGGTACAGCTTTTCAAGCTCCGGCCGTATTTTCAGCGTGAAGACGCGGCTGTCTATGGCACCGGGGTTTTCGGCAAGGATACGCCTTGTATGCGCGAGGGCGCATATCCAGCCGTCGGTGGCAATGTTTACTTTGCAGACTGCCATTTTAGCGGCTTTGGATATCTGGCCTTCCGGTATGCCCACGGCCTGCTCTATATGGCCGCCGTAAGTATTTATCATTTGTACGAACTCAGGCGCTATGGTTGAAGCACCGTGGAGGACTATAGGAAACCCAGGGTTGCTTTTTTCTATTTTTTCAAGTATGTCATACCGCAGATCCGGCAGGCTGCCGTTGGCATCCGGCTTGAGTTTTACCATGCCGTGGCATGTGCCTATGGAAATGGCGAGGCTGTCGGCGCCGGACCTTTTAATGAACTCCGACGCCATACCGGGGTCGGTGTAGAGGCTTTCTAAGTTACCGCCGCCGCCCTCTTCAGCGCCGGAAAGGATGCCGAGTTCGGCTTCTACAGTAACGCCGCGGCTATGGGCATACTCGGCGGTTTTTTTAGTTAACGCTATATTTTCTTCAAAGGGAAGCGCGCTTCCGTCAATCATAATGGATGAGAACCCATTTTCTACGGCAAGTACGCACTGCTCGTACGTCATGCCGTGGTCAAGGTGCAGCGCGACAGGAATATCAAGCCCTTCGTTTTTTATACGGTCAACCCCTGACTGCGCGACCCTTGCGAGCATTTCATGCCCCAACTGCCTGTGGAGGTTTGGGGAAACAAGCAGTATGATGGGTGACTTTTTCTTTATGACGGCATCCATAATGGCGTTGTACTGTTCAATGGTAACGAAATTGAATGCGGGTACGGCATAACCGCCGCCGTATGCTTTTTGGAACATTCCGGCAGTGTTTACAAATCCTAAGTCCTTGTAGCTGTACAAAGTAATTCCTCCTTAAGTATGTTTGTTGAGTGTTTGTATGTTATTGGGCGATTGTTTTTTTTAATGACGCATATCGGGGCAGATCGCCTATGAGTGGAACGATATAGTTTAAAAACGATGGTTTTATGCCGTTGTGTGTTTCATTTATATATTCTGTAGGAAGAAAATTATTGCTTGCCGCCACTTTTTCAAGGTCTATTAAGACAGTTTCGGTTTGGTAAGAAAGCTCTGATGTCCTGCGCAGCGACACCATTTTTCCGTTTGCGCCTTCCAAAGCGGCTTTTACGGCGGCCGCGCCGAGCAGCACGGCTTCCTTCTGGTCTACCGCGGAAACATTATGAGCTGAACACCTTTGCATCAGCCCCATATCTATGCAGCGTATTTTGCACGGGAAGCGCTTTTTAAGCAGCATATTTAAGTATGGGGTAACGCCGCCCATGTTAAGCGGCGGCTTGTTTGCGCCGCGCGCAGCCGGTTTTTCAAAAAGGTAGCTGCCGGATTGGTTTTTTACGCCTTCGGCTACGACGGCAAAGCACTTTCCCTTTTGGGCGACGACCCTGCCGATGTCGTTTATAAACGCCTCCTCGTTAAACACGGTTTCCGGAACATAGATTAAATCAGGGCCAAAGCCTGTTAAACCGGCGGCTGAAGTCGAGGCGGCGAGGTAGCCGGAGTTCCGACCCATTACTTCGGCCGCCATAATTAAATTGGTATCGTAAACCATCATGTCCTGTATAAGCTCCGAAATGCTTATTGCAAGATGCCTTGCCGCCGACGGGAAGCCGGGGGAATGGTCAATATTTGAAATATCGTTGTCTACCGTCTTTGGTATTTCAACAATACTGCATTTGTAATTCACTTTTGAAAGGAATTTGTAAAGCTGTAGGCAGCCGCGTACGGAACCGTTTCCGCCGTTCATAAAAATACAGCGGATATTGAAACGTTTGAGCGTGCCTAAAAATATGTGGCAGTCCCCATCGCTTATCATAAGGCGGCACGAACCGAATACCATGGCCGGAGTCTGCTGTAAAAGCGAAAATTCCGCGGGCTTTTCAAGTGAAAGGTCGAACAGCCTGCCGTTTATGGCTCCGGCTAAGCCGTGCTCCGCGGCGTAGAGTTTGCCTATGCTGCCGCTGTGCTTTGCACACTCGGTAATGACTCCGTAAGCCGATGAATTTATGACGGCAGTAGGGCCGCCGGATTGTATATATAATGCATTGTACAAAGAACTCACCTGTTTTCATTTTTGCAGTTTTGGAAAGATGTTTTTTATATTTTTATACAGTTCAGTAAAAATCTGCTGCTGCTCCGCATAGGTTTTTACGTTTTCGGCAACAGGACATACGGGTTCTTTACAGATATGGACTATTTTTTCGCACGCTTCTTCAATGCAGCCGTAGCAGCCGGTGCCTACCGCCGCCATAATGACTGCGCCGGTGCAGGCTTCCTCTGTATTTTCAACTGTGTAGACGGGTTTGTTTAAAACATCCGCCGTTATCTGCCGCCACAAAAAGCTTTTTGCGCCGCCCCCGGAAAAAATCAGCTTTTGACTTGAAATCCCCATGCTGTCGAAAATCTTTGCGCATTCGCATAAGTTAAAGGAAACGCCCTCCATCGTCGCCCTGAATATATGCCGGAGGTCATGGTTCATGCCAAGTCCGAAGTAGACGCCCTTCGCCGCGGGGTCCATAAAAGGGGTGCGTTCACCTGAAAGGAACGGAATGAAAATCAGCCGGTCAGAGCCTGCCGGAACTTCAGCGGCGCCTTCGTCAAGCTCTTTAAACGAAGCGGAGTCATGCAGGACTTTATCCCGCAGCCAGTTAATAGTGTTGCAGCCGTTAAGCGTACCGCCCTGCACGTACCAACGCTCCGGAACCGCGTGGCACCAAATCTGGCATCTGAGGTCGGGCTTTTCTGGGGGGTTCCTTATAAAAGCCGCTATCTGCGACGCCGTACCGATATTGCATACCGTAGTGCCCTCTTTAACAATACCGTTGCCGATTAATGCCATGGCGGAGTCCCCGCCGCCCATTACTACTTTTGTCTTAGGCGAAAGCCCCGTTTCAGCGGCCGCGCTTTGCGATATATTGCCGGCAACGTCGAACGGCGCCGCTGTGTCCGGCCATATATCTGTTTTAAGGCCGAGCTTTTTTATCAAGGGCATGCACCATTTATTGTTTTTAACCGAGTATGCGAACGTTGACGATGCATCCGTGTAGTCGCAGCCGATGGCGCCTGTCAGGCGGTAGCGGATATAGTCTTTAGGAAGCATTACGCTTTTAATTTTTCCGTAAACGGCGGGCCTGTTGTTTTTGAGCCAGAGAAGGGAACAGATGAGCATGCCGGCGCCGGGCTGGTTAAGCAAGTCTGACTTTATCAGGTCGCCGGCCGCGCGTAGGACGTCCTCGCGCTCTTTTGCGGAACGCTGGTCCAAATGGATAATTGCCGGATAAACAGGTGCCCCGTCGCTGCCAAGCGCAACCATGCCGTGCATTTGCCCGGAAAGGCCGATGCCGAGGATCTTATCAGGGGGAACGCATGAAGCCTTGAGCGCTTTGGCAACGGCCGACTTGACAGCGTCCCACCATTGACTTGGGTCCTGCTGCGCGTAACCTGCTTTTGGTATGTGGATTTCGTATCCTGATTTACCGCTTCCGACGGGCCTTCCGCCCAAGTCTGTAATAAGCGCTTTAACACTGGATGTGCCGAGGTCTATACCGGCCAGATACTCCATTTTTTTCACCCGCAAATGTTTATTTTAGCGTTTAAGCTCATTTTTGTATGATTTCTATTTCCACGTTGTTTGGGTCGGTTATAAGCATGGTCACACATTTTAACGCATCTATGTAGGAAGGTTTTTTCCGCACGGAGACGTTGTTTTTTCTGCAGGCTTCGTAAATTAAATTGATATTATCGGTCTCAATACAAAAATGCCGGTAAATATCCCTGCTGGTTTCACGTACAGAGGCCGCGTCAGTATGTGTAAGGTAATGGATTAATTCGAGGCGTGTCTGATTTGTAAGGTCAAAGTAGGTCAGCGTATGGTCGCCCATGTCTATAAAGCCTGATTTTTTAAGTCCGAGTATCCGCGAATAAAAGTTTTCAGATTTTCCGAGGTCCGAAACGTTTATGGCTATGTGGTTGATGGAAAGCACGCTTGCCGTGCCCGCAGGCGGTAAATCACCGTTTAAGGAGCGCGCGTGTTCCAAAGGCGTTAAATGGTGCGAGTCATTTAAAAGCCGTAACATAGTGCGGTCTTTCAGCACGTCTATTATGGTCACTGAGGCGTTGTCAAGTTCAAGGCAGCGGTAAAAGCGGCAGCTCATGTCCAAAAGGGAAAAAATAATTAATTTAAGTATCCCGCCGTGCGTCACAACCGCGACGGTTTTTTCTGAAGCGCCGTAACGGCTTTTTATATCCTGCACGGCGGCATCAACGCGGAGCTTCGCGTGGGCTAAAGAACCCTCGCCAGGCATAGGGTAGAAAAACGGCTCGCGCCGGTAATTTAAAAAATCATTGCCAAAGCTGCTTTTAAGCTCGTCCCTTGTAAGGCCGTCCCATTTGCCGAAATCAAGTTCGCTTAAACGCCCGTCGGCGGTTATACCGGCCGGCCTGCCTGCCGCAAGCGCGCGGGCGGTATCATACGCGCGGCTCAAAGGCGAAGTATAGATTATATCGATAGGCATGCCTTTTAATGACTCGGCAAGCAGCCCGGCCTGCAGTTTTCCGCGCTCAGAAAGGGGGGTGTCGCTTCTTCCCTGGTAGCGCCCCTCGGAGTTCCACACGGTTTCAGCATGCCGTATCAGTAAGAATCGCATGGCTGGCTTTCCTTATCAGAGTCGTCATGGCTTTGGGAAGAAGCTACAATCACGTTTGTAACCGATTGGAACGAGTCGACATCCTCTTTTTCGATGCCGTCGTCGGTTATCAGGGCGGTAATGCTTTGCAGGTCGCTTATCTTTGCAAATGTTACCGTGCCTATCTTGCTGCTGTCGCTGAGGACATAAATTTCGCAGCTTGAGGTAAGCACCTGCTGTATGCCGAGCGCATTGTCAAGGTTAGGCGTTGTGACGCCGTTTCTAAGCGTAACGCCGTTGCAGGAAACAAACGCCTTGTCTATATTCAGCCGTCCCAGCAATTCGCTTTTGATGGGCGATATTATGCTGTGATATTTGTTGCGGACGAAACCGCCAAGTATAAATATAGTGTAGTCGGTGTTTTCTTCCAGCCATGAAGCAAAATGGATATCGTTCAATACTACGGTCAGGTTTTTTCTCTGCGGCAGCAGTTTTATGAGTTCTCCTGACGTCGTCCCGGATGTTATGGCTATGGTGTCGCCGTCCTCAATAAGCTGCAGCGCTTCACGTGCGATGGACCTTTTTTGGTTCAGCATTTTTGATTCCTTTGTAGCCGGAAGCAGCTCCCTGCTGGTTTTTGTGTTGCTTATTGCGCCGCCGTGGGTTCTCGTTAAAAGATGCTCGTTTTCAAGGTCCCTTAAATCGTTCCTTATGGTCGAGGCGGATACTCCAAAGATATCGCATAGTTCCGGAACTACAATTTTGCCGCGGTTGTTTATTAATTCGATTATTTTGCCTTTGCGTTCTTCGGCAAACATTGTGGTATTGTTTTGCTCGCAATCCATATGTTATCATCTCCATTCTGTACATTCTCATTTTAACAAAGTAAACTGCTATTGTAAATAGCTTTTTAGCATTTGATACGATATTTTAAGATATTTTCACTTGACACGCGTATTATTTATTGATTATAATAAAATACGTTAATAAATAGTACTATATAATACAATACAGTAACAGACAAACAGCGGCAAGCCTTTAACAACAATGTGCATAAACTGCGGTGCAGAAATTCATTTAATGCGGAAAAGATGATGATATTTATTATGGAAAAAGAAATAGACAGAAAGAAGCTGGAACTTTTAGCCGCGCGCATACGCCTTGAAAGCATAAGGGCCATGCAAGCAAGCGGCGGCGGGCACGTAGGCGGCTGTATGTCCATCGCCGAAGTGCTTGCGGTACTTTACGGCGGCATAATGCATTACAATCCGGAAAACCCGAAGGCTGAACCGCGGGATAAGCTTGTCCTTTCAAAGGGCCACTGCGGCCCGGCTCTTTACGCGGCGCTTGCGCTGTCGGGTTTTTTCCCGCTGGAGGAGCTCCTTACGCTGAACAAAAACGGCACGCGCCTGCCG
>ENA-UOOI01002188-UOOI01002188.1-fermentation-metagenome-genome-assembly--contig:-NODE-2188-length-17735-cov-9.036086_pt1 | contig 17735 bp, 15 predicted proteins | sample MGYA00245779_ERZ724027 | MGnify/ENA primary metagenome ERZ724027 (study PRJEB28704, sample SAMN03018318) | fermentation metagenome | biome: anthropogenic terrestrial biome; feature: soil; material...
CCGGCATGCAGGCGGATATCTCCGGCGTGAAAGGGAATATCTCCGGCATGCAGACGGACATCTCCGGCATGCAGGCGGACATCTCCGGCGTGAAAGGGAACATCTCCGGCATGCAGGCGGACATCCCCGGCCTCAGGGAAGGCCAGACATCCCTGCGGCAGGGGCAGGAATCATTGCGGCAGGATACGGCGGACCTCCGGCAGAACCAGAAACTCCTGCAGGAAGACGTGACGAAAATCAAAGTCACGCTGGAAAACGAAATCGGCAGGAAGCTCTCCGCGCTGTTCGACGGCCACCAGCTGGACACCGAGAAGATCGCCCAGATCGGCGATACGGTCGACGACATCGACGCGGCGATGACCGCCGTGGAAATCGTCACGAAAGCGAACACAAAGGAAATCAACAAGCTGAAGGCAAAAACAGGCTAGGCGGAAAAGACGACCGCGGCCCCGCGGCCCGAAAGATGCGGGGCCCAATCTTCGGAGGCCCGAAATGCCCTACTGTCTCTATCTCCGCAAGTCCCGCGCCGATCTGGAGGCCGAGGCGCACGGCGAAGCGGAAACCCTCGCCCGGCACGAGCGGGCGCTGCTGGAGCTCGGCCGAAAGCTCAAGCTGAAGATCGCCAAAATCCACCGCGAGGTCGTGTCCGGCGAAACCATCGCGGCCCGGCCCGTCATGCAGCGGCTGCTGCTCGAAGTCGGGCAGGGGATGTGGGACGGGGTCCTCGTGATGGAGGTGGAGCGTCTCGCCCGCGGCGATACGATCGATCAGGGGATCGTGGCGCAGACCTTCAAATTCAGCGGGACGAAGATCGTCACGCCGATGAAAATCTACGACCCGGCCAACGAGTACGACGAGGAGTACTTCGAGTTCGGGCTGTTCATGTCCCGGCGCGAGTACAAGACGATCAACCGGCGCCTGCAGCGCGGCCGCGTCGCTTCGGTCCGGGAGGGAAAATTCGTCGGGAACAGGGCGCCTTACGGCTACCTGCGCAAAAAGCTCGAAAACGACAGGGGATACACCCTTGTTCCGGACCCGGAGAGGGCGCCGGTCGTGAAGATGATCTTCGGCCTCTATGCCTACGGGGAGCGGCGGGAAGACGGAACCGTGGTACAGGCCGGGACTTCTCGGATCGTCCGGAAGCTGAACGGTCTGAGGATCCCGCCGCAGAAAGGGGACGCGTGGGCCGGCGCGACCATCCGGGAGATGCTCCGGAATCCGGTCTACATCGGAAAGATCCGCTGGAACGGGCGGCCGGCGCGGAAGCGGATGGTCGGCGGCAGGGCGGTGCGGGAGCGGCCCCGGGCGAAGCCGGAGGACTGGATCCTCGCCGACGGCCTGCACGAGCCGCTGATCGGCCGGGAAACCTGGGACGCCGTCCAGCGGCGTCTGTCGGAAAGTCCCGCCCGTCCGGGGCCGAAAGACGGCGCCGTGAAAAACCCGCTGGCCGGTCTGGTGATCTGCGGCAAATGCGGCCGCCGGATGGTCCGCCGGCCGTACACGGACAAAAAATATCCCGACACGCTGATGTGCCCCGCCGCCTCCTGCGACAACGTCAGCGCCGCGCTCGGCCTCGTGGAGGACCGGGTCCTCGAAGCGCTGCGGCGGTGGCTCGCACAGTACCGCCTGATCTACGGGGAACAGCCGCCCGGTCCGGCCGGAGAAGCGGCGGAGAACAAAAAAGATGTCCTGCGGGCGGCGCAGGGCGAGCTGAAAAGGCTGGAAAAACAGCGGGACCGCATCTGCGACCTGCTGGAGCAGGGGGTCTATACAGCGGACGTCTTTCTGGAGCGGTCCCGCGCCGTCGGCGAAAAGATCCGGCGGGCTTCGGACCGCATCGCCCGGATCAGGCGGGATGCCGAACGGGAGGAATCGATCGGGCAAAGCCGGGAAACCGCCGTCCCGCGGGCGGAACGCGTCCTGGCGGAATACCCGAAGGCAAAGACGGCGGCGGAAAAAAACGAGCTGCTCAAATCCGTGATCGGAAAGATCGTCTACACGAAGACCGTCAACGGCCGCTGGCACGGAAAGCCGGACGACTTCGAGCTGATCCTGTGCCCGAAGCTGCCGAAAGGATCCGCCGGTCACCGATAGCCTGCCGGGACCGAAGAACTGGCCCATTTGGAGATGGTCGGGGCGATCGTCTATCAGCTGACCCGGAACCAGACTGCGGAGCAGATCAAGGAAGCCGGGTTCGCCCCTTATTTTATGGACCACACGACCGGCATCTATCCGGTCGACGCTTCGGGCGTGCCGTTCAGCGCCGCCACGTTCGACTCCACCGGAGATTCGCTCGCGGACATCCACGAGGACATGGCCGCGGAACAGAAAGCGCGCCAGACCTACGACAACATCCTCCGCTTCTGCGGCGACGACCCCGACGTGCGCGACGCGATCCGTTTCCTCCGCGCGCGTGAAGTCGTGCATTACCAACGCTTCGGCGAGGGCCTGCGCATCATCACCGACAGCCTCGACTCCAAAAATTTCTATGCGACCAACCCGCAGTTCGACAAATAAAAGAATCCGTTTCCGTCCGTTTCGGAGCCCGTCCGCCGCCATGCGCGGGGGATGGGCTCCTTTTTGCGCCTCCCCCGTCCCGAAGCCGCAATTCCTTCTTCCTTGACAGGGTGGGATTCCTGTCCTATAATTTTCCCAATACGGCCGCAGAATCGTGAAAGCCCGACAGAAGATTCCGCGGATTCATCGGGAAACGGGGAAGCAAACGGCTTACAGTGCCGGAATTTCAGGATCGGAGCTTGCAGAAAACATGAACATCATCATCACCGCGGGGGGAACAACGGAAAAAATCGACCAAGTCAGAAAAATCACCAACACGGCCACAGGGAGGCTCGGCAGCCTGACCGCGGAGGCATTCGCCAGGCAGGGCGGCGGCCGGATCGAAAACATCTTTTATGTGTGCGAAAACGGGACCGTCCTGCCGAAGGCCGGCCCCGTGACGGTCGTGCCGGTGGAGGGGGTGGAAAGCGTCCGGACCGCTCTCGCGCGGATCTTCTCCGCCAACCGGATCGACGCGGTGGTCCACTCGATGGCGGTCAGCGACTACACCGTCGACCGCCTGACCACCGCCGAGGCCCTTTCGGCGTTTCTCGCGCACAGGCTGTCCCGCGCCGCCCCGGCGGATCTTCAGGACGAGGCGGCGCTCGCCGGACGGATCCTGCGATGGATCGGGGAAAACGACCGGCTGATCGACCGGAGCAAAAAGATCGGCTCCGATCTGGAAAACCTGACGCTTCTGATGAAGCGGACGCCGAAGCTGATCGGGCTGATCAGGAAAATGCAGCCGGCGGCGATTCTGGTCGGCTTCAAGCTGCTCAATCATGTGGAGCCCCGGACCCTGCTGGACGTCGGCTACAAACTGCTGAAGAAAAATTCCTGCGACTTCGTGGTCGCGAACGATTCCGCCCGGATCGGCGGGGACCGTCACGTCGGGTACCTGATCTGTGCCGACCGTTCCTACCGGAAGCTCGAAACAAAAGAACAGATCGCCGAACAGATCGCGCAAAACGTCCTGCGTCTGTCCGGCGGGAAAGCGGGGAAAGCATGAAAAGCATCATTCTGGGGGTAACCGGCAGCATCGCCGCCTACAAGGCCGCCGATATCGCGAACCTCCTGACCAAGGGCGGGTATCACGTCGACGTGATCATGACCCGGGGCGGAACGGCGTTCGTCACGCCGCTGACCTTCCAGACCCTTTCCAAGAACAGGGTCTGCACGGACGTTTTCCAGGAGGATATCCCCCGGGAGGTCAGGCACATCTCGCTCGCCAAAAAAGCCGACCTGCTGCTGGTCGCCCCGGCCTCGGCGGACGTGATCGGCAAGCTCGCGAACGGCATCGCGGACGACATGCTGACCACGGTCGCGCTGGCCCTGCCCGGCGGGATCCCCCGCCTCATCGCGCCCGCGATGAACACCAACATGTACGAGAACCCGATCGTCCGGGACAACCTGCGGAAGCTGCGGCAGTACGGATTCGAAATCATCGAGCCGAAAGAGGCCCTGCTCGCGTGCGGCGACCTCGGCAAGGGGGCGCTGGCCGACGTCGAAACGATCGTGCGGACCGCGGAGGCCCGGCTGCAGGCGGGAAAGGATCTGTGATGGAGCGGGAGACGGACTTTACCGCGGTCGGCGGTCTGAAGGTCGGACACGCCCAGGATTTAAAGGCGGCCACCGGCTGCACCGTCGTACTCTGCGAACAGGGCGCCACGGCCGGGGTGGACGTGCGGGGCGGCTCCCCGAGCACGCGGGAGACCGACGCGCTGAACCCCGTCAACCTGCGGGAATCCATCCACGCCGTCCTGCTCGCCGGCGGCAGCGCGTTCGGCCTGGACGCGGCCGCCGGCGTCATGCAATACCTCGAGGAACGCGGCATCGGCCGCGACGTCCGGGTCGCGCGGGTGCCGATCGTATGCGGCGCGGTTCTGTTCGACCTGAAATGCGGCGATTCCAGGGTCCGGCCGGACCGGGAAATGGGCTACCGGGCCTGCCAAAACGCCGGGACCGGACCGTTCCCGGAGGGAAGCGTCGGCGCGGGGACGGGGGCGACCGTCGGAAAGATCAACGGGCCGGCGTGCGCGATGAAGGGCGGCCTCGGTTCGTCCTGCCTTCAGACGGGGGACCTGATGGTCGGCGCCGTGATGGCGGTCAACTGCATGGGCGACGTCTACGACGGGCGGACCCGCCGGATCATCGCCGGCGCGCGGAAGCGGGGACGGGCGGCGTTTGAAAACACCGAGCGGTTCATGGTCGAGCATTACCGGGACAGAACCGATATTTTCAGCGAAAACACGGTGATCGGCGTGGTCGCCACGAACGCCCGGCTGTCCAAGGCCGAGGCGAACAAGCTCGCCTCCGTCGCGCAGGACGGGATCGCGCGGGCCGTCCGCCCGGCGCACACGACCTTCGACGGCGACACGATCTTTTCGATGGCGACGGGCGAGGTGGAGACAAACCTCAACGTCGCCGGCATCCTGGCCGCCCGGGCGGTGGAAAGCGCCATCGTGCGGGCGGTCAAACGCGCGGATTCCCTCGGCGGGTTTCCCGCGTACCGGGATCTGTTCAAAGCGCGGAAGTGACCGCGCGGCCCGGCGCGAAACAGAACCCCTTCGAGCCGGAGCGGCGGCTGCCGCGGATCGGGGAATCCGTGTCCGGCGCCGGCCCTCACGCCCGGGAGGAGGCCGGTTTGATCCTGACGCCCTCCCTGGCGCTGAGATCCGGCGCGGTCAAAACCGTTTCCCCTTCTTTGAGGCCGTCCAGGATCTCCACCGACTCCTGGTCCTCGATGCCTTTTTTCACCGTCCGCAAGACCGTTTTTCCGTCCCGGACCGCGAAGACGCGGCTTCGGCCCTGGTCGTCGAACACGGCGCTCAGCGGCACCGTCAGCGCCCCGGTCTTCTTTTCCGCAACGATTCCTGACGTCGATCTCATATCCCTCCCTCATCCGGGTCAGCGGGCCCGACGGCTCGATCGTAACCTTCACCCTTTTCTGGTTCACCCCGAGGGACGAGGTGATCTCCACGGCGCTCGGCGCCAGCTTCGTCACCTTGCCGCCGATCGTCCGCCGCTCCTCGGACCGCCCGACGAGTTCGACCTCGTCCCCCGGCTCGATCTCAACGGCGTCGTCCGCCAGGATATACGCCTCCACCTCCGGATGATCGGAATTGCCGATCACGAACGCGACGGTCCCCGGGGCCGCGGCCGCGCCCCGCTCCACTTTTTTCTCGAGGATCACCCCGTCCATCGGGGACCTGAGCTCCTGCTTCCGCAGGCTGTCGAGAAGGCTCTCCCGGCCCAGCGCGGCCTGCTCCAGCTGCGCCTTGTAAACCGCCCTGGCGCCCGCCGGGGTATTCGCTTCAAGCTGCTGCAGGTCGATCTTCGCGCTCTCCGCCCGGGCCTCGGCGTTCTTCACGGCCGTTTCCTTCGCCTTCAGGTCCTTTTCGCTCAGCGCTCCCTCCTCGAACAGGAGCTTTGCGTACTGATAATCGTCCTTTGCCAGCGCGCAGGCGTTTTCCGCCGTCCGGATCGCGATCTTCGCCTTTTCCACGCTGCCCGCATAATTTTTCACGTCGCTCCTGCCCCGGAAGGTCGCCTCGATCTCCTCGATCTTCCCGTTCTGGACCTTGAGCTGGTTTTCAAGCCCCGTTTTGTCCAGCGAAAGAAGAAGATCCCCTTTTTTGACCTGCTGCCCCACGTCGGCGGAAACGCTTTGGATCAGGCCGCTTCCCCCGACGCTGACGTCCCTGACCTCCCGGTACCGGACGGTCCCGACGTCCTCCACATATTTTTTGATCGTCCCTTTCCGAACCGTCGTCACGGCCGCTTCGGTCGCCTGATTGAAAACGTACAGCGCCGCCAGGGACGCCAGCAGCGCGGCGCCGATCCCCAGAACCCAAATTTTTTTCTTTTTCACGATTTCTTCAGCTCCTTACGCAATGAAATGGAACCCGGCACCCCGGGCGGAAACGCCCGCGGAAGATCATTCGGCGCTCTTGAGCGATTCCACCATGTCGATCTCCCGGACCTTTTTGCCGAGCAGAAGGTTTGCCGTCACGGTGAACGCGCCGATCAGCAGGACGGCGATCCCGTAGCTGGCGGGATTGAGGACCGCCGGCAGCCACATCGTGTCGGTCGCCGCGGTGGTGATCGCAAGCTGCGTCAGCCATTTCCCCGGAAGAATGCCGGCCAGCGCCCCGAAGGCGCCGAGAAAGAAATTCTCATTGAAGATCAGGCTCTTGAGCTCGCCGGTCGTGAACCCCAGCACGGAAAGGGTCGCGATCTCCCTTCTGCGCTCGAAAATATTGATATTCGTGATGTTGTAGATGACCGCAAAGGTCAGAATGCCCGCCCCGAGGATCATGATGGCGATCATGCCGGTCATGGTCCCCATGGTCTGCTCCATGTTGGAAAGGATCTCCGATTTCGACTGGACGTTCCTGACGCCCGCGATATCCCTGAGCTTTCGCACGACCTCTTCCTCGGAGCCGGGATTCTCCAGCTTGAGATAGGCCGCGCTGATGATCTTTCCCTCCCCGAGCAGGTAGTTCAGCGAATCGGTGCTGCACACCGCGGTCTGTCCGAGCATCTCCAGCGTGCTCCCCCTCACGATCACCGGCTTTTTGTCCCTGTCGCCGTTCTTGCCCGGGTAATAGGAGCGCAGGAAGACCCTGTCCCCGACCCTGATCCCGAGCGAGTCCATCAGGCGCTGAGGCAGCAGGATCCCCTCCTCCGGGATGACGGCGCGGCCGACCCGCGCGTCCAGAACGCCGTACAGCTTCGAACCGCTGTCAAGGGCGATCAGCCCGATGTCCTTCTTCCGCCACCCGTTCGTGAGTTCCATCCCGGTTTCCAGCACGGGTTCGACCAACCGGACATGATCGATGCTCCGCAGGGTAGCGAGCTCGTCGGCGTTCTGAACTTTGGCGAAATTGACCTTGAGGTCGAATTTCTGGATTTTCTGGAACTGGACGTTCATCAGGTAATCCACTGAATTCTGGAAACCGAAGGCCATCAGGATCAGCACCATCGAAAAGACAATGCCGACGGAGGCCATCGCGGACCGCCTTTTGTATCGGAAGACGTTCCGCAGGATGATCTTCCAGCTGAAGTTGATCCGCTTCCAGAACGGCCCCAGGTTTTCAAGCAGGATCTTCCTTCCGGCCGCGGGCGGCTTCGGCCGCATGGATTCGGCCGGCATCAGCCGCAGCTCCTTCCGGCACGCGTTCCAGCCCGCCGCGACGCAGAACAGCAGCGCGAGCAGCGAGGCCGGCAGCAGAAGCTCCCAGCGGACCTCCGTGCCCTCCATCGGAAGATTGTAGTATGTATTGTAGAGGTCGATCATCGCCCTGCCGACGACGAAAATCCCCATCAGCGACCCGAGCACGCTCCCCAGCACCCCGACCAGCACGGGGTAGGTTTCATAGTGGAGCATGATCTGCCCGTCGCCGTACCCGAGGGCTTTCAGGACCCCCATCAGCGTCCTCTGGTTCTCGATCATCCTCGTCATCGTGATGTAGATGATCACCGCGGAGGCGATGAAAAAAAGCATCGGAAAAGCGGACCCCATCGATTTCAGGCTTTCCACGTCCGAATGGAACAGGCTGTAGCTGAGCTGGTCCTTCCGCTCCACCGTGCTGCTTTCGCCGTACCGGCGCAGCAGGTTTTTCATTTCCTCCCTGACGGTTTTCCCGTCGCCGTTCCGGTCCAGGAGCACGCTGATGTCGTTGACCGCGCCGCTGAAACCCGTGACGCTCTGCAGATAGGACTGCTCGACGTAGACCAGCCCGAATTTTTTCGGATCGGGCACGAGGTCGCCCGCATCCCGGAGCTCGTAGGTGTACTCGGGGCTTTGTTCCGTGCCGACCACCTTGAGCTTCACCCGGCTTCCGTTGACGATCGGCTCGATCGTCTGTCCCAGGGCGAGGCCGTTGGCTTTGAAAAAATTTTCCGACACGATGCACTGGTTGCCGGATTCCGCCGAAAAATAGCTGCCGGACGTCAGACGGATGTCGTTGATGAGATTCGTCCTCTGCTCGGGGAGGGAAATCAGCCGGACGATCGCGTCCCGGTCGCCGATGCCGATCCGCACGTCCTGCACGACCCTTCCCTGCGCCCGCTTCACGCCCGGAATGGCCGCGACGCGGTCCACCGCCCCTTCCGGCGCCCGGATGACGGTGCTGAAAATGTCCGCCAGCCGGTACTCCTTAAAATACCGGTCCCCGGCTCCCCCGACGGCTGCCAAAGCGGAATTCATTCCGGTGTAGAACATCACGCCGATCATCACCACGATGAGGACGGAGACGAACTGCCCCTTCGCCTCTCCGAGATCCCGCCAGAATTTTTTTAGAAAGATCCGCATCACCATTCAATCCTTTCGACCGGCGTGGGATTTTCGTTCCGCTCCACCGCTTCCACCTTCCCGTTCTTGACCCGGATCACCTTGTCCGCCATCTGCGCGATCGCGCTGTTGTGGGTGATGATCATCACCGTCTTATGGAACTGGCGGTTGACGTCGCGCAGCAGCTGAAGGATCGACTTTCCGGTCCGGTAGTCCAGCGCGCCGGTCGGCTCGTCGCAGAGAAGCAGCGTGGGGTTCTTCGCGACCGCGCGGGCGATCGAAACCCTCTGCTGCTCGCCGCCGGAAAGCTGCGCCGGAAAATTGGCCATTCTTTCCCTCAGCCCGACTTTTGCGAGCACCGCCGCGGCGTCCAGCGGGTCGTCGCAGATCTGCGCCGCGATTTCGACGTTTTCGAGCGCGGTGAGGTTCGGCATCAGGTTGTAGAACTGGAACACGAAGCCGATGTGCCTGCGCCGGTACATCGTCAGCTCGTTTTTGCCGAACTTCGCGATGTTCTTTCCTTCCACCCATACCTCCCCCGAGCTCGGGAAGTCCATGCCGCCCAGAATGTTGAGGACCGTGCTCTTCCCGGCGCCGCTCGGGCCCAGCACGACCACCAGCTCCCCCCGGTCCACCTCGAAGGAAGCGCCGTCCAGGGCCCGGATCCTCACCTCTCCCATCCCGTATTCCTTGACCACGTCTTTTACGGAAATGATCGGTTCCAAATTCTGATTCCCCTTTCTGCCGAATGGTATCGAACGCCGGGAAACGGGCCCGCGCCGCCCGGAATTTGATTAAGTAATTAGTTAGTTCCGGCGAAAACACCGGCGCGCTTCCCCCGGGCGGAACATTCAGGAAGAACGGCTCAAGCCGGCCTTTCCCCCGCTTTTCAGGAACGCGACGTAGTCCTCCGAAAAACGGCCGATCAATTCCGAAAAGACTGCGTCCAGGCTCTTTTTGTCGATGCCATAGCTGTCCGCCACCTTTTCCCCGAGGGTGGCGTAGGCGATCATCGGCGCGCTTCCGAAAAAAATACCGGCGACGACCGCCCGGTCGATGTCCTCCGGGTCGAAACCCATCGTCCGCATCCATTCCCTGCTCTCCTCGACCGCCGGCAGAAACAGCCCCGAAACCCTGACGCCGCTTTTCCGGCCGGGGTTGCGGAAAAACTCCCCGAGCACAATGCTGAACACCTTTTCTTTCTGTTTCAGCACGCCCATCATCTGATCCACGATGTTCCTGACCACGTCCGGCCGGTAACGTTCCAGATTGTGGATGCCTTTTTCACCGATCGCGTCTTTTTTCGCCGCGATCATCTCGTCGATATGAAGGCTGAGCAGATCTTTGAACAGCCCTTCCTTGTTTTTGAAGTAATAATAAATCAGAGCCTGGTTGACCCCCGCCCGCTTCGCGATCGCGTCCACTCTGGCGCCGTCGAATCCGGCTTCGTAGAAAACGTCCAGCGCGGCGTCGAGGATCTTCTGCCTGCTGTCCCGGTCGCTCCGTTTTGCGGTCATCCCCCGCCAGCTCCTTCATTAACCGTTTCATTAATTATAGGGACCTCCGGGCGGAAAGTCAAGGCGCGGGCCGCGCGGACCCGGCGGAAAACGCGGAGTCTTCCGCACGATTCCGCTCGACAGAGCGGAAAAACTGTGCTACAATAAAAAAAATGAACGAAACGGGTGAAAGAATGCGCAACTGATCTGTTTTTCGTGCCGAAGGGAACGTCCGCCGCGGTCCGCCCGCGGGCGGGGGTTCTTCGTCGCCGAAAATCAGATCGGTGCGCCGGAGACGCCGCCGAGGCGCGCGTTTCCCCGCGTTGGAATCTGCTTTTCGGTAAAACCGGGCGGCAGATTTTTTTGTTGGGGGAAATGCCTGTGCTGCAAATCAAAAATCTTACGATCACCCACCGCAAGGACGGCCGCGTTCTGCTGAAAGATTTTTCGTTCACGCTGAGCCCGGGCGACCGCGCGGTGCTGATCGGCGAGGAGGGGGACGGAAAATCCACCCTGCTCAAGCTGATCTACGACGAGCGCCTGGTCCGGGATTACGTCGAGTATTCCGGCGGGATCGTCAAATCCGGCCTGACCCTCGGGTACCTCGCGCAGGAGCTTTCCGGCGCGCAGAAAGAGCGGAGCGTCCTCGAATTCTGCGCGGGGTTCCCCGCCTTCTACACCCTTGCGCCCGCCGAGCTTTCCGGCATCGCGAACCGGCTCGGGCTGGAGGCGGGCCTGTTCTACGACGACCGGAAGGTCGGCACGCTCTCCGGCGGCGAGAAGGTGAAGCTCCAGCTTGCCGGGATCCTGATGGGGCGGCCGGACGCGCTGCTGCTCGACGAACCCTCGAACGACCTGGACCTCGAAACGCTCGAATGGCTCGAAGCCTTCCTCAACTCCTGCGCGCTGCCGGCGCTGTACGTTTCCCACGACGAGACGCTGATCGAAAACACCGCGAACGTCGTGATCCATCTCGAGCAGGTGCGGCGCAAAACCCTGCCGCGCCACACCGTCGCGCGGATGCCCTACCGCCGGTATGTGGAGGAGCGGCTCTCCGGATTCGCGCGCCGGGAGCGGGAAGCGAAGAAGGAGCGGGACGAGTACGAGAAGCAGCGGGAAAAATTCCTTCGCATCCGGTCCCGGGTGGAGCACGAGCAGGCGGCCGTTTCGCGGGGCGATCCGCACGGCGGGCAGCTCCTCAAAAAGAAAATGAAAGCGGTCCAGTCCATGGGGCGGCGCTTCGAGCGCGAACGCGAACGGATGACGCGCCCCCCGGACACGGAGGACGCGATCTTCGTCCGGTTCGCGGAGGGCGTCTCCGTCCCGAACGGCAAGACCGTGCTGGATCTGGACCTGCCCGAACTGGCCGCCGGGGGCCGGGTGCTGGCAAGGGACGTGCATTTACACGTCGCCGGGCCGGAGAAGGTCTGCATCATCGGCCAAAACGGGGCGGGCAAGACGACCCTGCTGCGGAAAATCGCGGAGCTCCTGCTGCCCCGGCCCGACCTGAAAGCCGCCTATATGCCGCAGGATTACGGGGATCTGCTGGACGGCGCGGAGACGCCGGTCGAATTTCTTTCCTCCGCCGGCGGCAAGGCGGAGATCACGCGGATCCGCACCTTCCTCGGCAGCATGAGGTACACCGCCGGCGAGATGGAGCACGGCGTCTCCGAGCTTTCGGGCGGGCAGAAGGCGAAACTGCTGTTCCTTAACATGATCTTCGGCGGCTGCAACGTGCTGGTCCTCGACGAGCCGACGCGGAATTTTTCGCCGCTGTCGAACCCGGTGATCCGGAGCGTGCTGAAATCGTTCGGCGGGGCAATCATCAGCGTTTCGCACGACCGGAAATACATCGGGGAAGTCTGCGGCAGGATCCTCCGGCTGACGGAATCCGGCCTCGAGCCGCTGCCGGCCGTACCGGGCGGGAAAGCGGCGGAAAAAGAAAGGGGAACCTAAAATGGCTGCAAACAAACGGCGGACGGCGGTCGCGGGCGGCGGCTTGTGGGTCTACGACACCGCGGCCGGCAAAATCACGGTCGCTTCAAACGGGACGGCGGTCGCAGCCGTGCGGTTCGGGGATCTGAGCGGCGGCGCGCCGGCGCGGCGGACGGAGCTGACGGACCTTGCGGCGGAGCAGCTGCGGGAGTATCTCGCCGGAAAGCGGAAGAGCTTTACAGTGCCGCTCGCGCCGAACGGCACGCCGTTCCAGATGCGCGTCTGGGCGGCGCTGCGGACCATCCCGTACGGCGAAACGAGGAGCTACGGCCGGATCGCCGCCCTGATCGGGAATCCGAAAGCCTGCCGCGCCGTCGGCACGGCGAACAACCGGAACCCGATCGCGATCCTGATCCCGTGCCACCGCGTGATCGGCGCGGACGGCTCTCTGGTCGGCTACGGGGGCGGGCTGCCGCTCAAGCGCCGCCTGCTCGCGCTCGAGCGGGCAGGGAGCGCGGACCTGTAAAGCGCAAAGGGACCGGATCCCGAAGAGCTTTTCGGGATCCGGTCCCTGATCGGACGGTCCGTTCAGCTTACCGTCACGACGCAGCGCCGGACGGCCGCGGAGCCGCCCGCCCTGGAATAAACGGCGGTGCAGCCCGCGCCGGCGGCCCGCACCCTGACGTAGTGGCAGCCGCCGGACACGGTGTGGGAAACGACGGTCAGAACGCCGGAATTCCCGCTCGAAAACGACGGCGCGCCGGAGATTCCGTTCGGCGTGAACTTGAACACATAGGTGTTCCCTTTCCGCATCGTCAGCGCGGCGGACGTGTCGGACAACAGCGAGATGTCGGCCGCCTGCGGCGCGGGGTTCGGGTAATCGCGGTAGGAAACGTCGAGATCGACCGCTCCGGAGATTCCCGGCACCGTGCCGTCGTGGGAATACTGCCAGATCCCGTAGCTGCCGGAATACCTCGGCGCGCCGACCCCCACATGGGCGACCCATTTCTCATACGGGGCGAGGGCGGAACCGCTCAGCTTGCTGCCGAGAAAGTCCGCGGAACTGTAGACGCCGGCCCGGTATCCCGCGCTTTCGATCGTCCTGCAGAACGCCGCCGCGACCGCGGAAAGCTGATCCGCCGACAGCGCCGTCTGCTCCTTCGCCAATCCCTCTTCCACATCAAAGAACACCGGATAATCCAGCTTTCGCCCGCCGAGGATGTTCAGGCAGAACTTCGCCTCCGACACCGCCCGCTCCGCGGTCGCCGCATAGCTGAGGTGATAGACGCCCACCTTCAGGCCCGCCGCCGTCGCTCCGGTATAATTCGCGGCGAACTGCGCGTCCGTCTGGGTCTGGGGCAGCTCGTCGCCGTAGCCTGTGCGCAGCAGCGCGAATCCGATTCCGCTGTCCCTGACGCCGGTCCACGAAATGCTTCCCTGGCGGTAGGAAACGTCGATCCCCGCGACGCCGACGCGCACCGTGCAGCGCGCGCTGCGCCCGTCCCCCGTCGTCGCGGTCACCGTCGCGACGCCCGGTCCGGCCGCCTTCACCGTCCCGAGGCGCACGGTCGCGACCGCCGGCGTGTCGGAGGTCCACAGCATCCCGTACGTCACGTCGGCCCCGCCGAGCTTTGCATTGAGCTGCGCGCTGCCGCCCTGTTTCAGGTTCAGGGCGGCGCTGCTGAGCGCCGGAACGGGGCTTGCCGCCGCGGAAGCGGGAGCCGCCGCGCAGGCCGCCATCGCCGCCGTCAGCAGCAGGGCAATCCATTTCTTTTTCAATCCGGATCATCCTTTTCCGTTTTATTTTTGGAGAGAGCGTCCCGCGCCCCGGAGGGGCGCCGGTTCCGGAATTCTGGAAATTCCTGACTTGAAACGACACTTTGGATTATAGTCTTCCGGAAGGAACCTGTCAAGCCGGCCAGCCCGCTGAAACCCGTTGAAATCGGCGCGGCGGCATGGTAAAATAAAAGGGAATCTTTGCATTTCACGGAGGGCGCCATGGTCTTGAACAAATCGATGGAATCAATGCCGAGCCAGGTGAAAATCACGGCGGACAGCACCTGCGACCTGCCGGACGCCGTTCTGCGCAGATACGGCATCGGCCTTGTTCCGCTGTATGTCACGCTGGGGGACAGGTCCTTCCGCGACAGGCTGGAGATCTCCCCGAAGGAGCTCTACGCCTATGCGGACCGCACCGGCAGGCTCCCGAAGACCTCCGCCGTCACGGTCAGGGACTATCTCGACTATTTCACACCCTATCAGCTGGCCGGAAAGAGTGTCGTTCACTTCACGATCAGCCGCTCGATGTCCGCGTGCTACCAGAACGCCGTCAGCGCGGCGAACGCCCTCGGGAACGTGCGCGTGATCGATTCCGCGAATCTTTCCAGCGGGATCGGGCTGCTCGCGGTCCGGGCGGCGGAGCTCGCCGCCGCCGGGCTGGACGCCGACAGCATCTGCGCCGATATCCGCGGAAGGATCCCGAAGGTGGAGGCGAGCTTCGTCATCGACACGCTCAAATACCTGCACAAGGGCGGCCGCTGCTCCTCGGTCGCGGCGCTCGGCGCGAACCTTCTTTCGCTCAAGCCGTGCATCGAGGTCAAAAACGGCGCGATGGAGGTCGGGAAAAAATACCGCGGCAGCCTCGAAAAATGCCTTCGCGCCTATGTGACCGACCGGCTCAAGGGCCGCGCGGACCTCGACCTCGCGCGGATCTTCGTGACGCATTCCCCGCTGCCGCCCCGTCTGGCCGAAAAGGTGGTCCGGTGGATCGGCGGGCTCGCGCCGTTCGGGGAGATCATCGACACCGACGCAAGCTGCACGATCTGCACGCACTGCGGCCCCGGCACGCTCGGGATCCTGTTTCTGAGAAAATAACGGGGCCCGCCCGCATAAAAGGGCGGGCCCGGCCGGATCCGGTCCGGTCCGGGTCCGCCCGGGCATACGCTCCGCTTTCAGAAACCGGGGACTTTTTGCGCCCCGGTCTTTTATTTTTTGAGAATCTTCTTCAAATCTTCGTCCGGCGTGCTGATCGGGGAGATCCGGAAGTTTTTCACAAGGTAGTCCAGCACGTTCGGAGAGACGAAGGCGGGCAGCGTCGGGCCGAGGTAGATGTTCCTGATGCCGAGCGACAGAAGCGACAGAAGGACGCACACCGCTTTCTGCTCGTACCACGACAGCACGATCGACAGCGGCAGGTCGTTGACGCCGCACCCGAAGGCCTTCGCCAGCGCGGCCGCGACGGCCACGGCGCTGTACGCGTCGTTGCACTGGCCCATGTCCATGAGGCGCGGCAGGCCGCCGACGGTTCCGAGATCGAGGTCGTTGAAGCGGTATTTGCCGCAGGCCAGGGTGAGGACGATGCTGTTCTTCGGGGTCTTTTTCACGAATTCCGTGTAATAGTTGCGCCCCGGCTTCGCGCCATCGCAGCCGCCGACCAGGAAAATGCGCTCAACCGCGCCGGATTTGACCGCGGCGATCACCTTGTCCGCGGCGGAGAGCACCGCGCCGTGGCCGAAGCCGGTCGTGACCTGCGCGCCGCCGTTGATGCCGGTCATCGCGCGGTCCTCCGGGTAGCCGCCGAGCGCCAGCGCCTTTTCGATCACCGGCGTGAAATCCTTGCCTTCGCCGATATGCGCCGTGCCGGGATAGGCGACGGCCCCGGTGGTGAACACGCGGTCGCGGTAGCTGTCCCGGACCGGCATCAGGCAGTTGGTCGTGAACAGGACCGGCGCGGGGATGCCCGCGAACTCGTTCTGCTGGTTCTGCCAGGCGGTTCCGAAGTTGCCCTTGAGCTGCGGGTACGCCTTCAGCTTCGGGTAGGCGTGGGCGGGCAGCATCTCGCCGTGGGTGTAAACGCCGATGCCCTTCCCCTTCGTCTGCTCCAGCAGCAGGGACAGATCGTGCAGGTCATGCCCCGAAACCACGATGAACGGCCCCTTCCCGATTTTCAGCGGAACCGCGGTGGGCGCCGGCGCGCCGTAGGTCCCGGTGTTGGCGCGGTCGAGCAGCTCCATGCATTTCAGGTTCACCTTCCCGGTCTCCAGCACGAGCGGCAGCAGAGCCTCCGCCCCGAGGTCCCCGCCGACGGCGGAAAGGCCCCTGTAAAAGAACCGGTCGACCTCCCCGTCGGCAAAGCCGAGCGCCCGCGCGTGGTACGCGTAGGCCGCCATCCCGCGCAGGCCGAACAGGATCAGCGATTTGAGGGAGCGGACGTCCGCGTCGCCGTGCCACAGCTCTTTCATGTCGTATTCGTCCGAAGGACCGCTTTCCGGGAACAGTTTGGCCCGCTCGGCGCGCACCGCTTCGATCCGGCGCCGCACCGCTCCGCTGTCGAAATTCACGTTCGTGACCGTGGTGAACAGGCCCTCCTCCATCGCCCGGTCCGCGGACGGCCCGGGCTTTTTCTTCGCCGCGGCGCGGGCAAGGCCGATCAGCGCGCCGGTCAGCTCGTCCTGAAGCAGGGCCGTGTCCCGCTTTTTGCCGCAGACCCCCTGCGCCCCGGTGCATCCCGCACATCCGGCCGTCTGTTCGCACTGGAAACAAAACATTTTTTCCATTTCCGCTTCTCCTTTCGTCCGGAACTCACTCTTCGGTCTTGATGACGGAAGCGGGGCAGTTTTCCTCCGCCTCTTTCGCGGCGTCCTCGCGGTCCCTGTCCGGCCGGGCGTACGCCTCCGCCTTTCCGTCGTCGTTCATCCGGAACACCTCCGGGCAGGTCTGTTCGCAAAGGCCGCAGCCGATGCAGCCCGAACGGTCAATCGTCACTTTCATGTTTTTCATCCTTTCTCCTATTTTTCTTCAACGATCCGGCCGTCCGTTGCGATCACGGCGACCTGCCACGGGATCATCTTCCCGCTCGCCTGAAGCGCCCGCTTCACCGCGTTTTCGAGCCCGCCGCAGCAGGGCACCTCCATGCGCGCGACCGTCACGCTTTTGATATCGTTGTTTTTGATGATCCCGGCGAGCTTTTCGGCGTAATCGACTTCGTCGAGCTTCGGGCAGCCGATCAACGCGATATGGTTCCGGATGAATCTTTGATGGAACCCGGCGAAGGCGTACGCCGTGCAGTCCGCCGCCACCAGAAGGCGCGCGCCGTCGAAATAAGGCGCGTTCTCCGGAACCAGCTTGATCTGCACCGGCCACTGCATCAGCTCGCTTTGGGCGGCCGGGGCGCTTTCCCCCCGCGGGACGGACGGGGCGTTCTTCCGCGCGAAAGTCCTCGCTCTGCTGCCGGGGCAGCCGGAGAACGCGTGCGGGGCCGCTTTGCCCGCGCCGGCCCCGGCCGCCTTTTCGTCGAAGGCGGCCGCTTCCCGCTCTTCGAACGCGATCGCGCCCGCCGGGCAGACCGGCAGGCAGTTGCCCAGCCCGTCGCAATAGTCCTCGCGGACCAGCTTCGCCTTGCCGCCCTCCATCGCGATCGCGCCCTCCCGGCAGGCGTCGGCGCAAAGCCCGCA
>ENA-UOOI01002189-UOOI01002189.1-fermentation-metagenome-genome-assembly--contig:-NODE-2189-length-17730-cov-26.850467_pt1 | contig 17730 bp, 18 predicted proteins | sample MGYA00245779_ERZ724027 | MGnify/ENA primary metagenome ERZ724027 (study PRJEB28704, sample SAMN03018318) | fermentation metagenome | biome: anthropogenic terrestrial biome; feature: soil...
GATGCTTAAGACGGTGTATGTGGTATTGTTTCGCGTTGGGGCGAAGTAAAGGGAGTTGTAGGAGCTGGTTCTGTGTTGAATAAGTTAGTTAGCTATACAAAAAGCATCAAAGGTGTATCAGTACCGGGTAATGTTTACTGTGAACAGGTTTAGATGCGTAGATGATACGAAAACTGCGGCATTGAATTTATGAGAATAAGTACTGAAAAAGGTTTTGTGGGGAAAATTTCATGGGAAGAACATTAAGGATAGCAATGCTTGGGCACAAAAGAATACCTTCTCGCGAGGGTGGAATTGAGATTGTGGTGGATGAGCTTGCCACTCGTATGGCAAAGAATGGACATCAAGTTACCTGCTACAACCGAGGCGGGCATCACGTCAGTGGTAAGGAGTTTGATGGACAGTCAGTAAATGAACATAAGGGTGTGAAGCTCAAGACGGTTCCAACGATCGAGAAGAAAGGCTTAGCTGCGGTAAGTTCTTCTTTTTTTGCGTCTGTGTGCTGCGCTCTTGGCAGATATGATGTTGTTCATATCCATGCTGAGGGTCCCGCAGCATTCTGCTGGATACCGAGGCTTTTTGGAAAAAGGGTTGTGGTTACAGTACATGGCTTGGACTGGCAGCGTGAAAAATGGAAGGGCGGCTTCGGATCAAAGTTCATCCATTTAGGTGAAAAGATGGCTGTAAAGCACGCCAACGAAATCATTGTATTAAGCAAAGGCGTGCAGGACTATTTTCAGAAAACTTATGGACGAGATACCAAGTTTATACCAAACGGTGTGAACAGACCAGAGACCATAGCGGCAGATTTGATTAAGGAAAAGTTTGGCTTGGAGAAAGATTCTTATATTCTTTACCTCGGACGGATTGTTCCAGAAAAGGGTGAGCACTATTTAATAGAAGCATTTCAGAAGGTAAAGACGGATAAGAAACTGGTCATTACAGGTGGAGCCTCTGATGCGGATGAATACATGGATAAGCTGAAGAATCTCGCGGCAGGTGATGATCGGATCATCTTCACCGGCTTCGTCCTGGGAAAGATGCTGAGTGAACTTTACAGTAATGCCTATGTGTATGTTTTGCCCTCCGATCTGGAAGGTATGCCGTTGAGCTTGCTGGAAGCCATGAGTTATGGGAACTGCTGTTTGACTTCTGATATAGCAGAATGTGTCGAGGTTGTGGAAGACAAAGCGATGTGCTTTAGAAAATCAGATGTTGAGGATTTGAAGGCGAAATTGCAGGAGCTCTGCGAGGATAAGCCTAAGGTAGAAAAATACAAAAAGGAAGCGGCAGATTTCATTTGTCAGAAATACGACTGGGATGACGTTGTTGCTAAAACGATGAAATTGTATGAATGAGGAATGGTGTAATGGGAAAACGAATAAGTTGGGTTGATTACGTCAAGGTCATAGCTTGTGTTTTGGTAGTGCTAGGCCATTTCTTTCAAAGTATGACGAAAGCAGCGATTCTACCGGAAAATGACCTATATAAATGGTTTAACACACAATCTATTAATTTCCATGTTCCACTGTTCTTCATTTGCAGTGGTTCCCTTTATCATAAGTATAGCAAAGTAACGGATGTAAGTACATAGGGAAAGAATGTAGCAAAGAAAGCACTCGCACTAGGAGTTACTTATTTTGTGTTTTCTACAGCTACATGGGTGCTGAAGATAATGTTCTCTGGAGCAGGCAATGACCAAATCGGGGGACTTGGCAGTACCTTATTTTTACAGCCAACTGCCCCATATTGGTATTTATATTACCTGTTTTTAATTTTTCTTATTATACCGACCTTCTCAGGAATGAAGAGTGCGGCGATAGGACTTGCAATTGCATTCGCGCAAAACTCCTGGCTTGCTAGTGTCATCGTCCCTGCTGATTTATGCTATTTTGAAATTGAAGGGGAGGTACTGAAGAACAGAGTTACAAAGTTCTTCAGTGGCATAAGTATGAAAATTTATCTCTCACACATGGTCATCTTCCGTGTTGTTGAGAAGTTTGGAATAAATAAAATGTTTGGAAGCGGCTGGCTTCAATATGCTGTAACGGTTGTTGCAGTACTTTGCAGAGCAACGATATTTGCGGTTGTGATGCAGAAGATTATTGCGATTGCTATGAGCAGGATCGAGCAGCGAGTAGTGAGTGACAGAATAAAACAAAGAGGAATTAAGAGTATGAGGGCATTGATGATTAACAAGTTTCTCTATCCAAATGGAGGTAGCGAAACTTACATATTCAAATTAGGAGAATATCTGGAAAAACAGGGACACGAGGTTCAGTACTTCGGAATGGAACACAAAGGCCGCTGTGTTGGTAACCGTGTAAATGCCTACACGAGTGACATGGACTTTCACGGTGGCTCTAAGCTGGCAAAACTGACCTATCCGTTTAAGACAATCTATTCCTCCGAAGCGCGGAAGAAGCTGGGGCTTGTGCTGGATGATTTTAAGCCGGATGTTTGCCATCTCAACAACTTCAACTATCAGCTCACGCCGTCCATAATTTTGAAAATCGTCAAGTGGCGTAAGAAAACCAAACACGACTGCAAGATCGTTTTTACCGCACATGATTATCAGCTTGTCTGTCCTAATCATATGCTGAACAACCCGAATATACATGAGAACTGTGAAAAGTGCCTTGGCAGTCATTTCATCAACTGTACCAAGGGCAAGTGTATTCATGGTTCAACGGCAAAGAGTGTTATCGGTACATTGGAAGCGGAGTTCTGGAAACTGAATGGTGCATACAAGTATATCGACACCATGATCTGCTGCTCTGAGTTTATGAAAACCAAGCTGGATACCAATCCGCTGTTTGCAAAAAAGACGGTGGCAATGCACAACTTCATCGTCAAGGTGGAGTGGAAAGATACGCCGAAAAAAGACTATGTACTTTACTTTGGACGGTTTTCCAAGGAAAAAGGCATCGGCACGCTGATAAAGGTTTGCAAGGAGCTGCCGGAAGTCCCCTTCATCTTTGCTGGAACAGGACCGCTTGAGGAAAGCATCAAGGGCATTCCAAATATCAAAAATGTTGGATTTCAAAAAGGTGCAGCACTGGAACGGTTAATTCACGAAGCAAAGTTTTCAATCTATCCGTCTGAATGGTACGAAAACTGTCCGTTCTCCGTGATGGAATCGCAAATGTATGGCACACCGGTGCTGGGAGCAAAGATTGGTGGTATCCCTGAACTGATTCAAGTGGGTAAGACCGGAGAATTGTTTGATAGTGGCAATGCTGCTGATTTGAAGTCGAAGATTCAGAAGCTTTGGAATGATAAGGTGCTTGCGGCAGAATACAGCCAGAATTGTAAGAACATCAACTTTGACACGATTGATGCGTATTACGACAAGCTGATGAAAATATACAAGTGATGAAAAGAGATTAAGTACAAAGAAATAAAGAGGTATTGGAAAATGGCAAACAATAGCAAAAAGAAATTGAATGGCACGGTCATCGTTACCTATCGCTGCAATGCTCGTTGCAGTATGTGCAACCGTTTTAGGGCACCTTCCAAGCCGGAAGAAGAAATCAGCCTTGAAACCATCAAGAAACTGCCAAAGATGTATTTTACGAACATCACCGGCGGTGAACCATTTATCCGTACCGATCTGAAGGACATCGTACGCGAACTGTACAAGAAGTCTGACCGTATCGTAATTTCCACGAATGGTTTCTTCACAGACCGCATAGTTGATCTTTGCAAGGAGTTCCCGAACATCGGTATTCGTATTTCCATTGAGGGTCTGGAGCAGACCAACAATGAAATTCGTGGCTTGCAGAATGGTTATCAGCGCGGCTACAGCACGCTGAAAAAATTGCATGAGATGGGCATGAAGGACGTCGGCTTCGGTATGACGGTGCAGGATAAAAATGCACCTGATCTGGTGCCGCTATACAAGATTTCCGATGAAATGGGAATGGAATTTGCAACTGCATCGCTGCATAACAGCTTCTATTTTGTGGAAGCCAAGAATATCATTCATGATCGCCCGATGGTTGCAAAAAACTTTGAAGATCTAGTCAATGAACTGCTCCACAGCAACAGCCCGAAGAAGTGGTTCCGTGCTTACTTTAACCACGGTCTGATCAACTATATCTATGGTCAGCATCGTCTGCTTCCCTGCGATATGAGCTTTGATACCTTCTTTATCGACCCGTATGGCGATGTTATGCCATGTAATGGTACCAAGGATAAAGAGGTTATGGGTAACCTTAATGAACAGAGCTGGGATGAGTTGTGGAACAGCGCACAGGCCGATGAAGTTCGCAAGAAGGTGCGCTGCTGTGATCGTGACTGCTGGATGATCGGCTCTGTTTCTCCAGCAATGCATAAGTATATCTGGAAACCGGCAACTTGGGTTCTGATACATAAGTTCAAGGCGTTATTCAGCAAACATCCGTACAGTATGTATGAGAATAAGATTTGCCGTGATTACCGCGATGGTAAGGTGACAAAGGAAGAACTGGATAAATGTAGCACCTGCGATATGAACTGCGTGGTCAATAATGGTCTGAGTGAAGCATCTAAAGAGCAGCTGAAGCACAAGAGCGGTGAGAAAATCGTGGATGCGGATATTGCAGAGCAGATGAAGAAATAAGAGGAAGGACAATGGTAATAAGTAAACCGAAAGGATATAACAGATACCTACTATTTATCGTTTTGTTCTATTTTTTCATTTTTAAAGACTATTTAGAGCAAATCACACCTTTTGTAGGATATGGAGATGAACTAATCGCTCTGTTGGCAGTTCCAATTTTTGTTTTTGAATTTAAAAAAAATCACTTCAAATTGATAGTAAAACGGGGGGGATACGGCAGGTATGTAACAGTATTTTTAATGGTAGGAATCCTATCTAGTTTCATATATGGATACCAAAGTTTTGCCAGAATTGCGTTACCAGATGCTTTTCTTTGTATGAAATTTTGGTTTGCATTATATGTGGGCAAGCATCTCTTTTCCAAGATGAGTCTTATAGAGGTGATATTTAAACATAAATAGAATCGATTTGAAATTGAGGAGAAAGACGATGAAAGTGAATTTTAGAGGTTTAAAAATTGCAATTGCAGGTACTGGATATGTAGGACTTTCAATTGCCACGCTTTTAGCTCAGCATCATACAGTATACGCAGTTGATATAATTCCAGAAAGGGTGGAACTTATTAACAGAAAAAAATCTCCAATTCAAGATGATTACATTGAGAAGTATTTGGCAGAAAATGAGCTGAATTTAACAGCTACGCTTGATGCAAAGGTCGCGTACAGCGATGTTGACTTTGTGGTCATAGCAGTACCCACAAACTACGACAGTAGAAAGAATTTTTTTGATACAAGAGCTGTTGAGACGGTGATTAAGCTGGTCATGAAATACAATCCGAATGCCATTATGGTCATTAAGTCCACTATCCCCGTGGGATTTACAAAACTAATACGGGAAAAGACTGGGAGCAAGAACATTATATTCAGCCCAGAGTTCCTCCGTGAATCAAAGGCCCTTTACGATAACCTGTATCCATCCCGTATCATTGTTGGCACTGATATGGAGGATGAGCATCTTGTGGAAGCCGCTCATGAATTTGCAGCGCTCCTGCAGGAAGGTGCAATTAAAGAAAATATTGACACCTTATTCATGGGATTCACCGAGGCAGAAGCTGTAAAACTGTTTGCCAATACATATCTGGCTTTGCGTATCAGCTATTTTAATGAGCTAGATACCTACGCAGAGATGAAGGGACTAGACACACAGCAGATCATCAACGGTGTCTGCCTCGACCCACGTATAGGGATGCACTATAACAATCCGTCCTTCGGTTACGGCGGATATTGCCTGCCAAAGGATACAAAGCAGCTATTGGCAAACTATGCTGATGTACCGGAGAATCTGATTCAGGCCATCGTTGAAAGTAATAGAACCAGAAAAGATTTCATTGCAGATCGTGTCCTACATATGGCTGGCTACTACGGTTATGAAGAGGATAATGAATTTGATAGAGAAAATGAGAAATCGGTTGTTGTTGGTGTGTACCGTCTGACTATGAAGAGTAACAGCGATAACTTCAGACAGAGTAGCATTCAAGGCATTATGAAGCGCATTAAAGCGAAGGGAGCAACGGTAATCATTTATGAACCGACACTCAAAGACGGAGAAACATTCTTTGGAAGTAATGTCGTAAATAATTTAGATGAGTTCAAGAAGCAGAGCCAGGCTATTATCGCCAACAGGTATGATAGCTGCCTAGATGATGTGATAGAGAAAGTGTATACACGTGATATTTTCCAACGCGATTAAAACTGGGAGATGCCGGAAATTGAAAGTTGTGGATTAATGAGAATACTGATAATAAGGAATTTTCCTTCCTATATGACAGTTAAAAATAATACTTATAATATTCAGGAAGTTGGTCTGGCAAAGGCACTCGTTCGCAAGGGAAATATCTGCGACATTGTTTTCTGGACAGACAAGCAGGAAGAGACGATGACAATTCCAGTAGATGGCTGTGGAAAAGTCCAAGTTTTCTATCGATATGGAAAAACGAAACTAAAGAATACAATTTTTACGGGCTGCAATGAACTATTTGCACAGTACGATATCCTTCAGCCATGCGAATATAACCAGTTGCAGGCATGGCTCCTTGCGAAGAATCAGCCAAACAAAACGGTCATCTATCATGGTCCATACTACAGCCATTTCAACAAACGATATAACTTGATGTGCAAGGCTTTTGACGCAGTTTTTCTGAGACAATACATCAAGCAGGGGACAAGATTCCTAGTGAAGAGTGAGATGGCGAAAGAATTTCTAGTAGGTAAGGGTATTAAGAAATCCAATGTCTGTGTTGTAGGAGTGGGAATTGATGCACAGATGCTTTCCAGTCGGCAAGAAGAGTGTAGAGAGTTTCTCTACCATACAATAAAGCAGGATGACTGTAATCTGAAACTCCTATATATTGGACGCTTTGAGAAACGCAGAAATATCCCATTTATCATTGATGTGTTCAAAATGGTGCTGAAGCAGAATGATAATGCGAAGCTTTATATGATCGGCACAGGCGATAAGGAGTATCTGAACACAGTATTTGCATACATGGAGAAGGCTGGCGTTCGAGACAAAATTGTCTGGCAGGAGAAGATGGAGCAAAAATATTTATCGGATGTGTATCAGTTAGCAGATTTCTTTCTACTGCCGACTGAATATGAGATTTTCGGGATGGTATTACTTGAAGCTATGTATTATAGAACGATTGTGCTGACCACAAGAAACGGTGGTTCAAGCACACTGATCCGTGATGGAGAGAACGGATTCATTTTGAAGAGCAAAGATCCGAGACAGTGGGTCAAGTGTATTTTAAAAGTTCATAAAGATGAAAAATTGAAGACCCAGATTAAGAGAAATGCAACAACAACAATTGCCAAAAATTACACCTGGGACATACTGGCAAATAAATTTATTGCTCAGTATGATGCATTGAAAAAATAAAATTTGTTGAGGTACATATGCTAAATACATTATACGAGCTGGTTACGCCCTGGGCGTTGGCCAATAGAAATCAAGTATTAAAAAATAGGATATTGGGCAAAATTGCAAATTATATTTATCCTGTATATTGCAATGTTACATCATTTAAAAGTAATAATAAGGAAGCATATGATGACCAAAGAAGGGAAGAAGATACGGTTATCGTGTCACTTACCTCGTTCCCTGCAAGAATCAATAAAATGAATCTATGCATAAACAGTATATTATTAACTTTTATGATAATCTTTCTTGCTTACATAAATCGGGGAAGACCAAAAGAATTTAAATATGAGTTGGAGGAATAGTATGATTTTTGGTATTTGCGGGATATGGATATACAGGAAGTGGTGCTGTAATAGATCTATTTAAAGAATACGATGACATGCAAGTCAATGATGATTTTGAATTCACCCTGACTTACTGGCCTGATAGCATAGAGGATTTAGAATTCCACTTAATGAAAAATCCAGCACGTTTTTTTAACAGTGATATGGCAATAAATCGATTCAAGCGATTTATAAGAAAAGAATCTATTCAGTAGGACTGTGCATTAACTGTGCTGACCATAAGAAAACGTTATGGCAGAGAGGCATTCGATTCATCGAGAAGCAATTTTCAATGACCGAATGCCCGTATCTGTGAAGGCACTGAACAGATACAAAAAATGTATTTTTAATAACAGATATTCGATACATAGATATAAGTGTGAAATTTTGGAGGCGTGGAATGCTGAACTTAATGTATAAATTTGCGACACCATGGGCTATTGCAAATAAAGTGCAAGTACAGAAGAATAGAATATTAGGACGAATAGCAAATTATATTTATCCAGCATATTGCAGCTTAGTTCCAATAAAAGAAAGGCGCAATGATAATTGTGGGAATGTTATTGTTTCTCTTACGTCGTTCCCTGCAAGAATAGATAAAGTTTATCTATGTATAAATAGCATATTAAGACAAAATAGACAGGCTGACAAGATTATATTATGGCTTGCGGATTCGCAATTCCCAAATAAGTCAGCGCTTCCGAGAAAATTGCTTGATTTAGAGAAAAAGGGGCTTGAAATCAGATTTTGTGAGGACTTGAAGTCATACAAGAAAGTTTTTTTTACGGCGCAAGAATATCCTGATAGCATTATCATAACAGCTGATGATGATACTTTATATCCGGAGAACTGGATTGAAGACTTATATTCAATTCATAGGGAGTTCCCTCCATGCGTCTGTTGCTACAGAGCACATAAGATGACATTAAAAGATAGTGGCGTGGCGCCATATGAGGATTGGATATGTATGTCACCAGGCGAAAAAGGTCCATCAATACTTTTACTTCCAGTTGGAGTAGGTGGCGTGCTTTATCCGCCAGAATATTTTAAAGGAATTGATTTTGAAATTGAAGCAATAAAAAAAGTTTGTCCAACAGCTGATGATTTGTGGTTAAAAGTGGTTGGCTTTAAAAAAAATATTTCTGTGGTCAAAGTGTTCCCATATTCGAAAGAGTGGTTTACTTTGAAAGGTAGTCAAAAGAAAGCCTTGTTCTCAATAAACACAAAAGGACAGAATCTGAATGATGTAGCAATGCATAACCTGGTGGATTACTATCATATTAATATTAATGCCATAATAAGTGATGAGGAAAACAAATGATACATATATCAAAAAGTATGTTTGAAAAGAAGATCGGAATTTTTCTATTCCTTTTCTTTGCATTAACAGTCGATTTTAGGACAAGTATATTTAATAATGTTTATATTGCTTATGCTTTTGCTGCGATATCAATAATTTTGCTGTTTCGAGGTACAAGAACGGTGCCATCGATGCAAATACCGTTACCCATTGCATTATGGATTATATCCATCGTGTTTGTTATAACATCTGGTGATTTGAGCTATATCACTAAATATATAATAGGTCTAATGCTTATGTATTGTTATTCTAAGACATTTGGTGCAGGCGGTTATACAATAAAAGCTTTAGCAGTTTTCGGCATCATTTTTACTGCGTTTACTTTTGTGTTTTACTTTTATCCTGATTTATATATTGATAATATTGTTCCGTATTTGGCAGATTATTTAAAATCAACAGCAGTAATGATGATAAGAACTAATCGGTATCCTGGACTGACAGGACATTACAGCACTAATGGTATATATTTAGCATTTGGATTGGGGGCATTGGTATCATTATATTTTTCTAATTCTATAAAAAGCAAAAACAACGGGAACAAAATTATAATTATTCTGATTGCCATAACTATTGGAGCGTTGTTGCTTATTGGAAAAAGGGCACATTTGGTTTTCTCTATTGCAGCATGCTTTGTTATTTATTGGATGAGCAATACTAAGAATAAAAATAGTCGATTGATAAAGTTGCTAGGGATTATTATTATTGCAAGCGTGGTATTTGTTATAGCAGTTAATCAAATTCCAGCTTTGTCAAATACATTTGACCGATTTTCAGCAACAGCAGAGTCAGGGGATTTCATGATGTCAAGAGGAACATTCTATGCTGTTACTTGGGCTCAATTTTTAAAGAATCCCTTGTTTGGATGTGGTTGGCGTACCATGATGGATATTCTTGAACATGATGTACATAATGTATATTTACAGTTATTGGCGGAGACTGGTATTGTTGGTTTTGTTTGTTTTGCCGGATTAATTACTTACGGCGTTATAATTGCGGTGAAGGTGTTTAGGTGGGCGGTCAAAAATTCACCACAATTAAGTAGGGATGACTTTGCCATGTTGATTTTTTCAGTATATTATTTTATATTTTTTACCCTTTATGGAATGACAGGTAATCCATTATATGATGAACAGCCTTTTTATGTATTTATGGTTTCCTATGGGGCTGTATTATATTATCATAGAAAGATTAAATTGAGAACTTTCGATGTAATAGAATGAAAATATAAAATTTTAACCGGTAAAATAATTGAAAGGATGATTTGATGAATAAGGTGCACATTCTGACATTTCATAATGCTTTAAATTATGGCGCAATATTACAGTGTTATGCGTTATATACAAAAATAAATGAATTCATGAGTTGCGATGTTATTGATTATAGGGCTAACGCAATAGAAAACCGTTATAAAATTTTCAAACAAAATCAGGGATTAATAGATTTTGCCAAATCAGTTTTTATGAAAAAAAGGAATTACATAAAAAGGAAGAAATTCTTGGCCTTTATTAAAAATAATATAACAACAACAACTCCATTTTATAATTTCGATGAACTCAAAAATCATAATTGGTCATCAAAAGATATATTTTGTGTAGGCAGTGATCAAGTTTGGAATTGGGAACTTACGAAGAATGATAAAGCCTTTACACTTGCCTTTGCACCAGCTTTCTCAAGAAAATTTTCCTATGCTGCGAGTATTGGCTTAAAAATTGATTCTCTTCATGGGGAGAAAATAAAAAAAATGACTCAAAATTTTTCAGGAATATCAGTAAGGGAAAGTTCTGCAGCGAAATCGTTAAATGAGTTTGGGATTTTATGTACACGGTGCATTGACCCTGTATTCTTATTAGATAAAGAGGACTGGATTAAGATTACTCATCCGAATAGAAATGAAGATATTCCTTATGTATTGATGTACTTGTTACAAAAGGATCCTATACTTGCTAATTCTGCTATGGAGTATGCGAAAACACATCATATGCGGTTAGTAATTATGTCAACCGGAATAAAAAAAGAGTTTGACGCTGAGTATGTTGTTGACTGTTCTCCAGATGAATTTGTTAGATATTTTTATAAGGCAAATACTATTTTTACAAACTCCTTTCATGGAATTTCTTTTTCTATACTCTTTAATAAAAAATTTTATTTTGGGTATCAAGGCAATGCCGTAAAAACTAATAGCCGACTACAGGATGTAATTAATATTTTTCATCTACAGTCACAAAATATTGCTGAGTCATACCCTTTGAGTCAAGATATTGACTATATTTATATAGAAAAGGTAATCTGTTCTGAAAGGGATAGGGCGGTAGAGTTCATTTTAGAGAACATCAATGACAAAGAGGCGTAATGATGAGTTCAAAAAAGTCTTTAAAGAAACTTATAAAAATATATGTGAATTTACCAGTGCAGGTTAAAGCGAGTATGTGGTTTGTTGCAAGTACGGTTCTTTTAAAAGGAATCTCGTTCATAACGGTTCCTATTTTTACACGCTTGATGACAACCGAACAGTATGGTATATATAGCATATATCTAACATGGTGTGAGATATTTACTGTCATAGGAACTCTTAGTCTGGAGTCATGTGCATATATTAAGGCATTAACAAAATTTGACCCGAAAGAAAAAGATGAAGCACAGATTTCCTTACTTGAACTTGCTTTTTTTGTTACGTCAGTGCTGATGATAATAATTCTTTTTGGAGGAAAAGAAATTTCATCTTTAGTAGGGTTACCAAAGGATATACTTCTTCTCATGGTGTTGCAGATATATTTTGTGCCTGCCGTAAATTTCTGGTCAATGAGAAGTCGATTCCAATATAAATACAAGAGTCTTGTTGCGGTCTCTGTTTCAATGTCCGTATTCAATGCATTGATTGGTATCCTTTTTGTTATGAATTTGGATATAGAGCATCAAGCATATGGACGTGTTCTTTCTATAGTAATTGTACAGGTATCTTACGGGCTGTTTTTACTCTACCAGCTACTTAAGAAAACGAAGCTATGTGTTTCACTTAAATACTGGAGATGGGGATTGAAACTCCACATACCATTGTTGCCACATACATTGTCATTAAAGGTTCTTGCCGGTGCTGACCGTATCATGATTAATTCAATGATTGGGGCTACATCAGCTGCGTTATATAGCGTGTCATATTCGGTTGCTGTTATTGTAAACTTGGTAAAAACTAGCATAGTAGATGCTATGCGACCATGGATATATACAAAGCTAGAGAATAAAGAGATTGAAGATATAAAAGATGTCGTGAACGGAATATTGTTTCTTGTTTCTATGCTAACACTTGTATTTGTTGCATTCGCACCTGAAGTAATTTGGATTGCGGCACCTAGCAATTATTATGAAGCAATTTATTGTATGCCTCCAGTTATGATAAGCTCTTTCTTTACGTTTTTGTATAATGTATTCTCTATAGTGGAAATGTACTATGAAGAAACAAAGAATATAATGTTTGCCTCTATTGGGGCTGCATTACTTAATGTTGGCCTAAACTATTTTTTTATTCAAATTTTCGGCTATATTGCCGCGGCATTTACTACTCTGGTATGCTACATCTTTTTGGCTATAGCCCACTACATTATGATGCAAATGGTTTTAAAAAAGAATGGTGTCGAAATTCAGCTTTTTGACCAGAAGATGATATTCGGCATGTGTATTCTTCTGTTGGCATTGATGATGTTTTTTGAATTTCTGTATTCTTACAATGTTTTGCGATATATTGTTCTCCTTGTGATTGTTGGGATTTTAATTTATAAGCGACAATATTTTATTGGATTAATGAAATTGCTAAAAGGAAAATAATTTTTTCTTAGGGAGTTGGCAGTAGAATGGGAAGGAAGGATAATCTTGAGAGCAGAGCAGTCTTCACTATGCTCATCAGGACGATGGAATAGTTTTGACGTATTAAAGGCCATTTGTGCATTTCTTATTGTGCGCATTCATGCGCCTTTTCCTGGAGGAGTCGGACAGTACTTTGTTGCTTTAACCAGAATTGCTGTTCCGATCTTTTTCATGATCACAGGTTTCTTTTATGATAATACAGTCCAGAGAGACAGAGTTGCTAAACAAATTAAGAAGATATTTGTGCTTCTCTTACAGGCAAATCTTCTGTATTTTCTCTGGAAGTTGTTTCTTGCAATGCTCGGTTCGGGCTCAAACGATTACATAGAAACCACTTTCACGATTAAAGCGTTGTTGAAGTTCGCTTTTTTAAATGAGTCACCATTCAATGGACATCTCTGGTACTTAGGAGCTATCCTGTATGTGCTGATTATTGTTGCACTGGTTGATAGGTGTAATGGAAGGAATCTGCTATATGCTATAATGCCCTTATTACTGATTGGAGATTTAATCTTAGGGAAGTATTCTATCCTTATTTTGGGGAGGGAATTTCCGTATATTATCGTGCGTAATTTTCTGTTTGTCGGGCTTCCGTATTTCTATATTGGTGCTTTACTATATGAGCATAGGAATGGGATTGCTGAAGTATTTAATCATAAACGAACTCATCTCCTGTTTACGGTTGCGGTATTTGCTGTTACCTCATTATTGGAACGGTTCATTCTGGTAGCATATGCTCTAAATGCAACCAGAGATCATTACGTTAGTACAACTTTTCTTGCAATTGCAGTGTTTATTTTCTTTATGATAAAAGGCAAGCGATTATCTAAAGGTGGGCAGCTTTTGTCGGTTATCGGAAAGAACGATTCGACTTGGGTTTATATAATCCACCCGATCTTTGTAACGGTTCTTTTCAAAGTGAGCAGCAAAATCGGTTTGGCAAAAGAATATGGGATCATTCAGCCCATTATTGTATTCATTATTTCTATCATGGCTGTTGAAATTTTTAGAAAGATAAAAAGTAATTTAATGAATTTATACGGAAACCGGAGGACGAGAATGGCAAGAAAGGAATATAAGCCTCATCATTCAACAAGGTACAAACATAAAACAGAAGATGGTAAGAAAGCGCTGCCGGAACTTTACGAGAACCGGGAGAATTGCTGTGGATGTTCTGCATGCTACGCTGTCTGTCCAGTAGGTGCAATATCAATGGAGCCAGATGAAGAAGGATTTCTTTATCCAACCGTTGACGCTGAGAAGTGCATCCGGTGTTATAAATGTCTTAAGGTCTGTGCCTTTAAAGGCGATCAAAAAAAGAAGGGCTACATCAAAGCAGTGTGAGAGAGGAGGCTATAATGTCAGACACATTAGTATACGCGGCAAGAGTAAAAGATAGGAAGTTGTTGGTGAAAAGCTCATCTGGCGGTGCTTTCACTGCCTTGTCAGATGTGATCCTTTCAGATGGCAATGCCATAGCGTGTGGTATATACAATTATGAAACGAAGCAGGTCGAGTTTCAGCTTATTACAGACAGGGAAACAAGAGATACAGCAAGAGGCTCTAAATATATGCAGAGTGTCCCGGGGAACATTTTTAAGAAAGCTGTTGCTTGGTTAAAAGCGAATCCGGAAAGAAGTTTCCTCTTTATCGGTATGGGATGTCAGACTGCTGGATTTAGAAAGTTTGCGGAGATTTCTGGATTCAGAAACCGAGTTACCTTGGTGGACATCATCTGCCATGGTTCGCCGAGCCCTATGCTTTGGCAGGAGTATGCGGAACACTTGGAAGAAAAGCATGGCGAGATAGAATATCTTACATTCAAGGATAAGCGAAATGGCTGGAAGCATCCTATCGCCGTGGCGATTACCGATAAAGTTGAAATACCCTTGAATGATTATGTAAAAGTGTTTTATAGTTGCTGCGCCCTTAGGCCAGCCTGCCACAAATGTCCGTATACCACAATAAATCGGAACACTGATATCACTATAGGTGATTACTGGGGCATTGATAAAGTAATGCCTGACTTTTTTGACGAGAAGGGGGTGTCCATGATTCTAGTGCATTCTGATAAAGGAAAAGAACTGTTCGATAGGAGCAAAGAATTTTTAGAATATCGAGAGAGCAATACTACAGAGTGCCTGCAACCGAATTTAATTCATCCGACAGTAAAGTCAGAAATGAGGGAAAAGTTCTGGCAGGATTATCATTGGCATGGAATGAAATATATTATGAACAATTATGGCTCAGCGACAATTCAAGGAAAAATTAAGAACAAATTGAAAAAAGTTACCGGGGGGGGTATTGCACACTAAGTAATTCGATCTGTGCAGATAGCTTCTTTGGTACATACTCCAGCGATATTGCTGAACTCCTTATAGGCAGGAGGGCAGCATGATGAACTGGAACGAACCGAAAGTATATGCCGTAAAACACAAAAATTCAGATGTAAGGGAAGCATCAAGGTCGGGCGGTATTTTTACCGCTGTTTCTGATGAGGTACTCGAAAATGGCGGTGTTGTCTATGGATGTGTCTTGACCGAGAACTTTGAAGCAATCCATGTTAGAGCAGAGACAACTGATGAACGAAATGCAATGCGTGGCTCAAAGTATATCCAGAGTAGCATGGGTGATGTGTTCAAGTCTGTCAAGAAAGACCTTGATGAAGGGAGTAGAGTACTATTCTCCGGAACATCATGCCAAGTTGCTGGCCTGAAAGGGTTCTTGGGGAAAGATTATGAGAATCTACTTTGCGTTGATATTGTCTGTCATGGTGTGCCAAGCCCGCTTGTCTGGAAGAAATATTTGGAATGGCAGGAAAATAGAAACGGATTGAAAGTAAAATCCGTTAATTTCCGCAATAAGAGAGAATATGGTTGGGCGGCTCATGTGGAATCGATTGGCTTTGATAACGGGAAGAAAATCGACAGCCGGGTATTTACTACATTGTTTTATGGACACGCTATCTTTCGCCCATGCTGTTATAAATGCCCGTATAAAGAAATCATGCATCCGGGTGACATTACGATTGCCGATTATTGGGGGATTGACAGGGCTGCGCCGGGTTTCAATGATAACAAAGGCGTTTCATTGGTGCTAATCAATGATGGTGCTGGTAGGCAGTTTTTTGAACAAGTAGGAGACTGCTTGGATTATCAAAAAACCCGGATTGAAGATAGTATGCAGGGACCATTAAGGAAACCCTGTGATGAACCATCAATCCGTAATAAGTTTTGGGGTGATTTTAACAAGGAGCCGTTTGATAAAATTGCAAGGTTATATGGAAGGTTTGGAGTAATAAGCAAAATTAAAAATAGATTAAAAATAATTTACAATAGGACTTGATAAGTATGAACAATACGGCAACAATTTTGACAAACAGGTTGAAGCATATAAAATCGTTGATGAGGCCTGAATTAAGAAAATGCGAATTGTTATATTTGAGCAAGCAAAAGGATATAAAAAGTCTACTTAGAAGATGGATAATATGGCTTAATTCACCACAACTGGTGTACTGGTTTTGGAGAAAATAAGCTGGTTTTGTTTGGAGGAACTATATGGAAAAGAAACGTAATTATTCGTTTGATGCATTTAAATATTAATCATCACTGAAGAAGCATCAAAGACGCAACTGTCTATCCATGATGGCAGCACCGTTAAAGCAAATATGTCACACCGTTTCTAGCAAAATCGTTACACCGTTGGCCCGAAATATGCAGAAATGGAACTACTTTATTTTTAGTAAGCTTCATATAAACTTAAAAACATAAAATGGAGAAGGAATCGAATGAAAATTGAAGAAGCAATAAATTTAATATTACCTCTGGTTACGGAATTTTTAGGTATGTGTGAACTTCTTATACAACACCCACTTAATAAATTTTACACTTAAAGAAGCTTTAAAAAAACCTGAAAATTCAAGGAATTTACTTGATTTCTAAGGCTTTTTTTGCTATAATAATTGAGTAGGTATATGGACGCAACCAGGAGGATAAAATGTACTTTGATTTCACTGTTGAGATACCCAAAATAAAGGGTAAAATTTATGAGAAAACAATCAAGGGTGTCGTTTACATCAATTATGAATACGACCGGATATACAAACCAGAGAAGAAATATAACATCCCCAAAAGAACAACAATAGGAAAACGCTGCGAGGGGGATTCAACACAGATGTATCCAAATGCGAATTATCAAAAATCAGGACATAGAAGAAAAAATGAAGTCCGATAACTTTGATTGGACAACTTTAGACTGCTTCAGCCGGTAGTGGTTAAGTTACATTACGTACTGGATAACTGGTTTGATGTAATAGTGAAAAGGCAGTGTAAGGGACAAAGTTTTCTAATACGCTATTGTGATGATTTTGTTTGTTGTTTTCAAAAAAATGGGAAGCAGAGGTTTTCTACCAAAAGCTACAAGAAAGGTTTGAGAAATATGGACTAGAACTGGCGATGAAGAAAACCAAGATACTTGAATTCGAGAGGTTTGCCAAGCAAAACAGGAAAGACGAGGAGAAAGGAAACCAGACACCTTTACCTTTGACTTCCTTGACTTCACATTTTATTGCGGGATGGATGGAAAGAAAAGCTTTTTCGGTGTCGAGTAAAAACTGTTGAGCGGCGCTCTCTGCTCCGGTCAAACATCGCATAGTTTTCTGCTCTAAG
>ENA-UOOI01002191-UOOI01002191.1-fermentation-metagenome-genome-assembly--contig:-NODE-2191-length-17728-cov-8.747128_pt1 | contig 17728 bp, 17 predicted proteins | sample MGYA00245779_ERZ724027 | MGnify/ENA primary metagenome ERZ724027 (study PRJEB28704, sample SAMN03018318) | fermentation metagenome | biome: anthropogenic terrestrial biome; feature: soil; material...
CGAACCCACACAACCAGCTTGGAAGGCTGGAGTTCTACCACTGAACTACACTCGCACATTTCAGCGACGCCATTTAGTATAGCATAGTTCCGTGGCAGTTGTCAATATTTTGCACGATTTTTTGAATCTTTATGCCGATTCCAACCCTTATTTCAAGTAATCCAGCTTGATGCCGCTCTCCTCGTCCGCCGTGACGGAAATCCCGAGGACCGGTTCGTCGCAGTTTTCGACGATCAGCGAAGCGATTTTGTCCTCCACCTGCCGCCGGATGAGGTTGCGCAGGTCGCGCGCGCCGCTTTTTCCGCCGACCGCATGCCGTGCAAGCCAGGAAGTCGCCTTGTTGTCGTAAATCAGCCGGATATTGCGTTCCTGAAGCGACGCGACATATTCGTCCAGCATCAGGTGGGCGATCTTCTCGAAATCATCCTCATCCAGGGGACGGAACACGATCGTTTCGTCCACACGGCTGAGGAATTCCGGGCGCAGGAACTCGGAGAGGGCTTTCAGCGCCCTTTCCTTGCTGACGTCTGCCTGACTGCGCGCAAAGCCGAGCGCGTTTTCCCTGCGCTCGCTGCCCGCGTTGGATGTCATGACGATGATGGTATTCTCAAAATTCACATTGCGGCCGTGCGCGTCGGTGATATGCCCTTCGTCCAGAATCTGGAGCAGGATATTCATCACGTCGGGGTGTGCCTTTTCAATCTCGTCGAACAGAAGAACGGAATACGGGCGGCGGCGGACTTTTTCCGTCACCTGGCCGGCCTCGTCGTAGCCGACATAGCCGGGCGGAGAGCCGATGATGCGGGAAACGGAGTGTTTTTCCATATACTCCGACATATCGAGGCGGATCAGCGTCTCCGGCGTGTCGAAAAGCTCGTGGGAAAGCACTTTGACCAGTTCGGTCTTGCCGACGCCGGTCGGCCCCACAAAGATGAACGAAGCCGGCCTGCGGCGCGGGCTGATCTGCACCCTGCTGCGGCGGATCGCCGCGGCCACGGCCGCCACGGCTTCCTGCTGGCCGATGATCTTGCTGTTGAGCACGTTTTCCAGATTGGAAAGCTTTTTCAGCTCGCTTTCCTGAATGCGGCTGGCGGGGATTCCCGTCCAAAGCTCGATGACCTTGGCGACGTCGCCCTCTTCCACCTGCGCTCCCAGCGCCCGCGGGGCAAGCTGCTTTTCTTTTTCGCTCAGCTTGGACAAATCGACACGGATTTCCGCGAGCTTCTCGTAATCCGGCTCCGCCCCGTCGGCCGTCATGGCTTCTTCCTGACTTTGCAGATCTTCCAGGTGTTCCTTCACGTCGTCGTATTCCGTCATCGGTTTATTGTGAAGGGCGGCGCAGGCGCAGGATTCGTCCAGCAGGTCGATTGCTTTGTCCGGAAGGAACCGATCGCTGATATAGCGCTCGGAAAGCGTGACCATCTTTTTGATCACCGGCTCGGAAACATGGACGCGGTGGAAATTCTCGTAATAGGACTTGATGCCCATCAGGATTTTCACGGTATCGTCCAAGGACGGCTCCGCAATGGTGACCGGCTGAAAACGCCGCTCCAGCGCGGTATCTTTTTCGATGTATTTGCGGTACTCTGAAAAAGTCGTCGCGCCGATGACCTGAATCTCCCCGCGGGACAGCGCAGGCTTCAAAATATTGGCCGCGTTCATGGAGCCTTCCGCGTCCCCCGTCCCAACCAGATTATGCACCTCGTCGATAAACAGGATGATGTTCCCCTCCGCCTTGATCTCGTCCAAAAGCCCTTTGATGCGGCTTTCAAACTGGCCGCGGAACTGTGTCCCGGCAACCAGGGCCGTAAGGTCCAGCAGATGGATCTCCTTCTTTTTCAAAGGCGCGGGGACGCTGCCGTTCGCAATGCGGATGGCAAGCCCTTCCGCGACGGCCGTTTTGCCGACGCCGGGTTCGCCGATCAGGCACGGATTGTTTTTGGTCCTGCGGCTTAAGATCTGGATCACGCGCGAAATCTCCTTTTCGCGCCCGACGATCGTATCGATCGCGCCCGCCTTGGCCTTTGCGGTCAGGTTGGTGCAGTAGGAATCGAGGTGTTTCCGTTTCGTCCTGTGTCTTTCCTTCACGGTTCTTTTTGCAGACTCGCCGTTCTGGACCTGCTCCGGGGAATCGGCGGTGCCCGAAAAAATATTCTGGACGAACGGCAGCGTAGCCGCGCCTCCCGGCACAAAGCCGCTCAGGGCGTTCGTATCCGGCGACCCGCTGTCCGGAGTACCATCCGGGTTTGCGTTCATCATCTCGTTCAGCTCCGATTCCATCGCTTCCATCTGGTCGTCGGTGATCCCCATTTTATCCAGCAGATCGTTTACGGGCTTGATGCCCAGCTCTCTGGCACAGACAAGGCAAAGCCCGCGGCTCTCCTTTATATTCCCTGTCGGCGACAGAAAGACTACCGCCGGCCTTTTATGGCAGTTTGAGCACATCATCATAGAAAATCACTTCTTCTCTGTTTCTTATTCATCCTATCATAACATGAAAAAGGCCGTTTTACAAATGGTTCATCAGCGATTCTTTTTTTTATCCATTATTTCCTGAATGTCCAGGTTATACTGCGGGTCGTCGGAATGAAGAATCTTGAAATAGCTTTTTGCGTACCGCACGAAAGCGTAAATCATAAAACCCGCCGTAATGGAAAGCAGCGTAATCGAAACCGCCAGATAGTCCTTCCCAAACAGGCTTTGCAGCGCCACAATGATGCCGAATGAAATATAGAACATCACGGTGGCGACTTTGCCGTACCATTTTGAGCCGCTCGGCTTCTTTTTATTCCTGCTGATCAAGATTATGGCGGCGGTGACCATCAGGCATTCCTTTACGACAAAAATAGCCAGCAGGGGAATCAGGATGGGCTGCTTTACGGCAAGGCAGATCGCCACGGCCGCCTGCGTCAGTTTGTCGAACAGCGGGTCAAGCATCTGCCCGAGCTCCGTAAACTGATTGAATTTCCGGGCGATCAGGCCATCCAGCATGTCGGTAAGGCCGGAAATCGCCAGAATAACGACCGCTTTGACATAATGGTCGCCTAAAAAATAATACACAAACGGTATAATCAGAAAAAAGCGGAGCACGGTCAGGGTGTTCGGCACATTGAAATTCTTGTTTTTAACTCTTTTTCTCATTCCTGCTTACCTCGTTCCAAAGATCGGATTGAAACAGCATATATATCGGATTATAAGCGGATACAGCCTGATAAATGCGCGAAGAACCAATTTTCTGCCAGACCTGTCCTTCTTCGTCCGAAATCGGCTGGGGCAGAGCAATCTGCAAAACGGCACAGGCGAGGAGCACAACCACGGCACCCTTGCAAAACCCAAGGACACCGCCGAGCAGCGAGTTGACCTGCCGCAGGACCGGCAAATGGAAAACATGGTCCAGAACATGGGCAGCCGCTTGGATCAGCGCCTCAAAAATCACGAAAAGGATCAGGACGGCCGCCGCCCTTGCCGGCAGCGGATCGCGCAGCCAGGTCGGCCCGGACTGGGCGGAAAAGGCCTGGAGCCATGCGGCGAACTGCCGGGAATAAAATGCGGCGCCCGCAATCGCCGCGATTCCGCCGACGAGATCCACAAGGGAGCGTACGAACCCCCTCCGGAAACCGGAAACGACAAAAGCGGCTAAAATAAGGATTATAATAAGATCGGCAAGCGTATTCAAGCGGCATCCCTCCGATTCAGGCTACCGAATATGAAAAATATAACACAAAACGGAATTTTTCACAAGGCGGTCATCGGCTCTTTACCAGGCGTATTTCCGAAATGCCCAGAATATAGGCGGATTTTTCGTCCTTCAGGGCGATGGCGCCCGCATCGCTTCCCGCGTTCTGGATGGAAACGGAAGACGCGGACGCAAGGGACTGAAAATAGACTTTCCCGTCCGAAAGCGCCGCCGCCGTCTGTCCGAACAGTGCGACGGACTGGATGGCCCCTCCGACCTGCCCGGAATAGATCCGGTTCCCGGACGGACCCAGCACCACCAATTTCTGATTGGGGGAGCCTTCGTAGGGGGCAAGTCCGAGCGCGACCCTTCCGCCGTCGGAACAATAAGCCGTCAGTTTCGAGCCGTCATAGCTGAAATCCGTCTTCGCGCCCGACGACGGGTTGAGAAAGAGGACGCCCGTGTCGCCGACGGCGGCGACCGTCGACTCCGCATCCCAGAAAACGGCGCTCATCATGCCGCCGGTCACCACGGCCGCCGGGATGACGGTTTTCCCGCCGGAAAGGTCAATCAGATAGACTGCGGAAACGAGTTCCCCGTTTTTGGCGGAAACGCCGGTGACGGCGGCTCTGGTCCCGTCGGCGTTGAGCGCCACGGCCGTCGGATAATAATCGGAAAACCAGTAGTACGACAGCACCTGCCCGGACGCCGTGTAGGCGGTCATTTTCCCGCAGTACCCTTCGGCCGCGGAAAGGAGCGCAAAGCGCCCGTTGGCGGCAAGCGCGCCTCCCAGAATATTCTGGTCCGTATTCCGCTGGAGCGGATCCCCGCCCCCGACGGCTCCCGTCTCACAGTTCTTGCCGCCGAGATGGTACAGCAGGAAGCGCGGGCCGCTCACTTTCAGCACCGGGCTGCTGTAGCTGTGCTGCCGGTCCAGCAGTTCCCGGGCGCTCGAGTTATAAACGACGAGCGCGGTGTCGCTGGCGAAAAAGAGGTTTTTCTCCGAGGCGATAAAATTTTTCGGCGCGACCGACGAGCCCGGAATCTTCTGCGGGAATCCGTCGCCGGCCCCGAGCCCGACGACATGGCTCTGCACCCACTGCAGAGCGTTTTCCGGCGCCAGGTTCACACGGTTGTACCACCCCAGGACGGCCAGGGCGCTCAGCGCGAGGATCAGAATGACCCGGTAAACCCAGCGCGGGACGCGGCGCTCGCGGAATCTGCCGGGAAACGGCCGCTTTGTTTCCGGCAGCAAATGTTTCCCGACCGGAACGGGGGCGGTATCGAACCGATGTCCGTCATCACGCATCGCGATTCACATCCTCATAAAAAACCTTTTTCAGGTAGAGCCCCTGCGGCGGGGCGGTCGGTCCGGCCGCGGCGCGGTCCCGCGCCCGCAGGATCCGCGGGATGCTTTCCGGCTCCAGCTTCCCCTGCGAGACCCGGAGCATGGTCCCGACCATGATGCGCACCATATGGTACAGAAAGCCGTCCGCCGCGACGGAAAAGAGGACCCTGTCCCCCTTCCGGCTCCACTCGGCCTTCGTGACCGTGCGCGCCAGGTTCCCCGGCCGGCGGGCGTCTTTGGCGCAGAACGAAGTGAAGTCGTGCTCCCCCAGGAAACAGGCCGCCGCCCGGTTCATCCGGTCCAGATCGAGCGGGTACCAGTAGTGCAGCGCGCGGCCCCGCAGAAACGGGTCCGGCGTCTGCCGGTTCCAGATGAGATAGACGTATTCCTTTCCGGCGCAGGAATACCGCGCGTGAAAGCCATCCGGCACTTCCCGGCAGGAAAGAGCCGCGATGTCGTCCGGCAGGAAATGGTTCAGCGCGCCGACCAGCCTTTGGCAGGGGATGTCCCGCTCCGTGCGGAAGCTGACGCAGAACTCCAGCGCATGGACGAAAGAATCCGTGCGGCTGCACCCCTTCAGATCCGGGCGCTCGCCGAGAATTTTTTCCAGCGCGGCCTGAAACACCTGCTGAACGGACACGGCGTTCTTCTGAATCTGCCAGCCATGGTAGTTTGCGCCGTCGTAGCGGATGGTAAGCAGCAGGTTGCGCATGAAACGACTTCCTCTCTACCGGAGCGACGCGGGAAAATACGCCGCGCAGAAAATCACGGCGCCGCAGAATACGGCGGTGCACGCGACCGCCGCCGCATCCAGGCCCGTCATATGGAGCTGCTTCATCTTCGTGCGGCCCTCTCCCCCGTGGTAGCAGCGGCATTCCATCGCCATCGCCAGGTCGTACGCCCGGCGGAACGACGAAACGAACAGCGGGATCAGAATCGGGACCAGCGCCCGGATGCGCTGCATGACGCCCCCGCTTTCCAGGTCGGCGCCGCGCGCTTTCTGCGCGCTCATGATCTTATCGGTCTCTTCCAGGAGCGTCGGCACAAAGCGCAGGGCGATCGTCATCATCATCGCGATCTCATGGACCTTCACATGGAAAACCTTCAGCGGCTTCATCAGGCGTTCCAGCGCGTCGGTCAGCTCCGTGGGGGAAGTCGTGAAGGTCAGAACCGAGCTGAAGAGGATCAGGCTGACGATGCGGATGGAGATGAAAACCGCGTTGCCGATTCCGCCGTCGGTGATCTGCATCACCGGGAAGAACGGGCAGCGCCAGACGACGCGGCCGCCGCCGTAGAACAGGTTCAGCACGCCGGTGAACAGCACGATGAAAAGGATCGCTTTCAGGCTCCTGAAATACTGGCTCAGCGGCACGCCGGAGAGGAACAGGATCAGAAACATCAGGGCGACCATCATCAGCAGCCCCTCGAAGTTCGACGCGATGAACAGAAAGACGATGAACACGAAGGTCAGGGCGATCTTGACCCGCGGGTCCATACGGTGGATGAGCGACCTGCCCGGAATATACTGCCCGAGCGTGATGTCACGGATCATGGCGGACGCCCCCTTCCTTCTTCAGCAGGGGCCGAAGCTCCTCGACCGCCTGGTCGACCGTGAGCACGGGATGCACGGGGTACCCTTTTTCCCGCAGCGTCAGCAGGATGCTCGTGATCTGGGGAACCCGCAGGCCCATGGTTTCAAGCTCCCGGCCGCGCGCGAAGACCCGGTCCGTCCGGTCCAGCATAACGGCCCGGCCGCCGTCCATGACCAGCACCCGGTCGGCGCAGCGGGCGATGTCCTCCATACTGTGCGAAACCAGGACGACCGTGCTGCCCCGCTTCTTCCGGTACTCGGAAATCTGGTTCAGGAGCGTGTCGCGCCCCCGCGGGTCAAGCCCGGCGGTAGGCTCGTCCAGGACCAGCACGTCGGGGTCCATGGCGATGACGCCCGCAATGGCGGCCCGGCGTTTCTGCCCGCCGGAAAGCTCGAAGGGGCTTTTGTTCAGGAGCTCCTCCCCCAGGCCGACGAACTCGGCGGCCCGGCGGGCGCGCGCCTCCGCCTCGGGGCGGCTCAGGCCCATGTTTCCCGGCCCGAAGCAGATGTCCTTCAGCACGGTTTCCTCAAAGAGCTGGTGTTCCGGGTACTGGAACACCATGCCGACCTGAAAGCGGACGGCGCGGATCTTTTTCGGTTCGGCCCAGATGTCTTTCCCGTTCAGGAGCACCGTGCCGGAAGTGGGGCGCAGCAGGCCGTTCAGCGTCTGGATCAGCGTGGATTTGCCGGAGCCGGTATGGCCGATGACGCCGAGGAATTCCCCTTTTTTCACGCCGACGCTTACCTGGTCGACGGCGGTCTTTTCAAACGGCGTTCCGGCTCCGTAAGTGTAAGTGAGTTCTTTCGTTTCAAGGACAAACATTGATTTCTCCCAAGTTTTATGAATTCAGCAGCGGTTCCAGCGCCGCGACGCATTCGTCGATGTCGAGCGCGCACTCCGGCAGGTCGTACCCTTCTCCCCGCAGCCGCCAGACGAGCTCCGTCGCCTGCGGGACGTCCAGCTGATGGTCTTTGAGCAGCCGGACCCGCGAAAAGACCTCGCGCGGCGTCCCCTGCGTCAGGACGCGGCCGTCGTCCATGACCACGACGCGGTCGGCCCCGACGGCCTCGTCCATGTAATGGGTAATCAGGACAATGGTGATGCCGTTTTCCCGGTTCAGCTTGTGGATGGTGCGGAGCACCTCGTCGCGGCCGCGGGGGTCCAGCATGGCGGTGGGCTCGTCCAGCACGATGCAGTCGGGCTCCATGGCGATGATGCCCGCGATGGCGATGCGCTGTTTCTGCCCGCCGGAAAGCTTGTACGGCGCGTTCAATCGGTAATCGTACATTTCCACCGCCTTCAGGGCGGCGTCCACCCGTTTTCGGATTTCCGGCGGGGCGATGCCGAGGTTTTCGGGGCCGAACGCCACGTCCTCTTCCACGATGCTCGCGACGAGCTGGTTGTCCGGGTTTTGGAGCACGAGCCCCACGCGGCGGCGGATCTCGATCTTCAGCGCCTCGTCCATGGTGTCCAGCCCGTCGACGTAAACCTTGCCGCCGCTCGGCAGGAGCATGGCGTTGAAGTGCTTCGCAAGCGTGGACTTGCCGGAGCCGTTGTGCCCGAGCAGGGCGACGAACTCCCCCTTCCGCACGCCGAGGGAAACGCCGTGCAGCACTTCCAGCCGCTCTTCGTTCTCGTCCGCCTCATAGGCAAACGTTACCTTGTCCGCCGTAATGTAATCCATTCCCGAGTCCTTCCCATGCCGTTGTTGTCTGTCAAAACCGGGGCGTTTATTCGGCCTGCCAGACCGCCGTGCTCCCGCAGGGAAGCACCAGGCCGGTTTCCGTCACGCGCAGGCCGATTTCGTCCGAAGAGACCCTGCCGCCGAATTTTCCGCCGAGCAGCACGCCGAGCAGGTATTCCATCACCGCCGGGGAAAGCCCCGCCGTGTAGGAATTCAAAAGGAAGAAAAGCGGATTCTCCGAAAGGATCGGAACGCACATCCGCACCAGCGGATAAAGCTGCTCTTCCAGCTTCCAGACTTCCCCGTTCGGGCCGCGCCCGTAGGACGGCGGGTCCATGATGACGGCGTCGTAGGCGCTGCCCCGCCGCTGTTCGCGCCGGACGAACTTTTCACAGTCGTCCACCAGCCAGCGGACGGGCCGCCCGGCAAGTCCGCTCTCCCCGGCGTTTTCCTTCGCCCAGGCCACCATGCCCCTGGAAGCATCCACATGGCACACCTGGGCGCCCGCCTGCAGGCAGGCCAGCGTGGCGGCGCCCGTGTAGCCGAACAGATTCAGAACCCGGACGGGGCGCCCCGCCCCGCGGATCTTTTCCCCGGCGAAGTCCCAGTTGACGGCCTGTTCGGGGAAGATGCCGGTGTGCTTGAAGCCCATCCTCTTGACACGAAACGTCAGCCCGCCGTAACGGATCTTCCAAACGGGGGGCACGGGCTTGAGCGTTTCCCAGTGCCCGCCTCCGCTCGCCGAGCGGACGTAGCGCGCGTCCGCCGCGTGCCAGAGGGGATTCTTTTTAGGCGTGTCCCAGATGATCTGCGGGTCGGGCCGGATCAGAACAACCTTGCCCCAGCGCTCCAGGCGCTCGCCCGAAGACGTGTCGATCAGCTCATAATCCTGCCAGTCTGCGGTTCTCAATTCGGTTTCTCCCCCATCAGGCCAGCCGTTCGCGGACGACGTCCGCCACGGAATCCGCAAGCGTCTGAATATAGCTCTCGTTCTCGCCCTCGACCATGATGCGGAGCAGCGGCTCGGTCCCGGACGGGCGGACGATGATGCGGCCGGACGCGCCGAGCTTGGCCTTTGCCTCCTCCACGACCTTCTTGACTTCCTCGTCGGTATAGAAGCGGAGCTTCCCCTCCGGCTTGACCGACACGTTCACCATCACCTGCGGGTAACGGGCCATCAGCGTGGCAAGGCTGGAAAGCTTCGCCTGCCTGCGGTGGACCAGGCTCAAAAGCTGGGCGGCCGTGAGCTGGCCGTCGCCCGTCGTGGCAAAATCGAGGAAAATGATGTGCCCGCTCTGCTCGCCGCCGAAATTGTAACCGTCCAGCCGCATCTCTTCCAGCACGTAGCGGTCGCCGACCTTTGTCGCCTCGAACTTCATGCCGTTTTCCTCGCAGAAGCGGTTGAAGCCCATGTTGGTCATGATCGTCCCGACCACGGCGTTCTTGGCGAGCTTGCCGCGCGACTTCATGTCCGCCGCGCAGATGGCCATGACGAAATCGCCGTCGACGAGCTGCCCCCTTTCGTCCACGGCGAGGCAGCGGTCCGCGTCGCCGTCGAACGCGACGCCCGCATCGAGGTGGTTTTCGCGCACAAAAGTCATCAGGCTTTCCATATGGGTCGAGCCGCAGCCGTCGTTCACGTTGACGCCGTTGGGCCTGTCCGACAGCATGTGGCACTCCGCGCCCAGCTCGCTGAACAGCAGCTTTGCGGTGCGGCTGGCGCAGCCGTTGGCGCAGTCGATGCCGATCCGCATGCCGTCCAGGGAAAACGGGACGGTGCATTTGATGTGGTTCACGTAGTCGCGCACGGTGTTCGGCGCTTCCCGGACGCAGCCGACGTCGCCGCCGGTCGGGCGGAACGGCTCCTCTTTATGGTCGAGGACGATCGCCTCAATCTGCTCTTCCAGCGCGTCCGGCAGTTTGAAGCCGTCACCGCTGAAAATCTTGATGCCGTTGAATTCGCACGGATTGTGCGAGGCGGTCAGCATCACGCCCGCGTCCGCCTTGTACTTCCCGACCAGAAAAGCCACGGCCGGGGTGGGGATCACGCCGAGGCGGACAACGTTGGCGCCGACGCTGCAAAGGCCGGAGATCATCGCCGCTTCCAGCATGTCGGAGGAAATGCGCGTGTCTTTGCCGATAAGCACCTTCGGGTGACGGTGGGTATTATCGGTCAGGACGGTGGCCGCCGCGCGTCCGATGCTCATGGCCAGTTCGCAGGTCAGTTCGGTGTTCGCGACGCCGCGCACGCCGTCTGTGCCAAATAATCTTCCCATAGGAATAACAACACTCCAATTTCAAAATTATGTAGGTACAGGGTTCTGCCAGGGTTTGCCGTTTTTCCGGCCCGGCTCAGAACAGTTTCTGCTGGCCGTCGTCGGCCGGTTCCGGCGGCTTCAGGCCCAGGTGCTCGTAGGCGGCGCGCGTGGCGCAGCGGCCGCGGGGCGTCCGGTTCAAAAAGCCGATCTGCATCAGGTACGGTTCGTAGATGTCCTCAATCGTCACGGGCTCCTCCCCAATGGCAGCGGCGAGCGTTTCCAGGCCGACCGGCCCGCCGTTGTAGAATTTGATGAGCGCGTTCAGCAGCCGGCGGTCGTTCGCGTCGAGGCCCAGCTTGTCGACTTCCAGCCGGTCAAGACCGGTCTTCGCCGCCCGGTAGGTGATGCTTCCGTCCGCCACAACCTGGGCGAAATCGCGCACGCGCTTGAGCAGGCGGTTCGCGATGCGCGGCGTGCCGCGGGAACGCGAGGCGATTTCCAGCGCGCCGTCCGGCTCGATGGAAATACCCAGGATCTTCGCGCTGCGCGTGACGATGCGCGCCAGCTCGTCCGGAGAGTAAAGCTCCAGCCGGAGCACCACGCCGAAGCGGTCGCGGAGCGGGGCGCTGAGCTGCCCGGCGCGCGTGGTCGCGCCCACCAGCGTAAACTTCGGAAGCGGAAGGTGGTACGAGGCCGCCATCTGCCCTTTGCCGGTGATGATGTCCAGCGCGAAATCCTCCATGGCGGGGTACAGGATCTCCTCCACGCTCCGGGAAAGGCGGTGGACCTCGTCGATAAACAGCACGTCGCCGGGGTTCAGGTTGGTCAGGATCGCCGCGAGGTCGCCCGGTTTTTCCACCGCCGGGCCCGACGTGATGCGCAGGCTGACCCCGAGCTCGTTGGCGATAATCCCCGCGAGCGTGGTTTTGCCCAGCCCCGGGGGGCCGTAAAGCAGGACATGGTCGAGGCTCTCCTTCCGCTGTTTCGCCGCTTCGATAAAGACGGAGAGATTCTCCTTCACCTTGTCCTGGCCGATATATTCGGAAAGCGTCCGCGGGCGCAGAGGATTTTCGACGTCGGCGTCCTCCTGCGAATACTCCGGCGCCACCACGCGGTTTTCAAAATCGGTATCGCCCTGTTCCATGGTAACCGGATTATGATTCAAGTTTTCCATCGCGCCGCCTTTCTATCCGCGCATTCCGCGCTCACTTCGAGGAACGGTTTCCCGGGTCCATCGCTTTCAGCGACAGGCGGATGAGTTCTTCCACCGGAAGGGAGCTGTCGAATTTCGCAACCACCGCCGCCGCGTCGGAAGGCTGGTAGCCGAGCACGGCGAGGGCGTTCGCCGCGGCCGCCGCGTTGGACGAGGCGGAAACCGGCCCCTGTGCGGGGACAAACCCTCCCGCCGGCCCGGTGTTCTTCACCTTGTCCCGGAGCTCCAGCGCGATGCGCTGGGCGAGTTTCGGCCCCACGCCGCTGGCCCGCGTCAGGGCCTTGCTGTCCCCCGTCGCGACGGCAAGGGCAAGCTGCTCCGGCGTCAGCTCGGAAAGGATGGCAAGCGCCGCCTTGGGGCCGACCCCGCTGACGCCCGTCAGCATTTTAAAACAATTCAGTTCCGATATGGATGCAAATCCGAATAAATCCAGCGCGTCCTCGCGGACGTTCAGGTGAGTGAAAAGCGTCGCTTCCTCCCCCTGATGGGGAAGGGTGCGCTGGGTATTCCGCGAAGTCAGGCATTTAAACCCCACGCCGCCGCACTCGATGACGGCAACGCCCGGTTCCATATGGACCAGAGTCCCCCGCACGCTGTAAAACATCAGGTTCCGGCCTTCCTTTCCGCCGCGCGGAATCTCCGCTCCAGCACGGCCCGCCGCAGCTCGGAGCCCGCAGCCTGCCCGTGGCACACCGCCATGGCCAGGGCGTCCGCCGTGTCGTCGGGCTTCGGCATGTTCCGAAGGCCGAGCAGGCGGCGCGTCATCTCCATAACCTGCGGCTTTTTTGCCTTTCCGTAGCCGGTCACGGCCATTTTGACCTGGAACGGCGTGTATTCAAAGATCTGCGCGCCGGCCTTCTGCACCGCGAGCAGGATCACCCCGCGGGCCTCCGCCACGCCGATGGCGGTCTTCTGGTTGTTCTGAAAATACAGCTTTTCAATGGACACGGCATCCGGTTTCCAGTGCGCCGTTACGGAAACGAGCGTGTCGTAGATTTTTTCCAGCCGGCGGTTGAAATCCAGCCCGGCCTGCGTGACGATGGCGCCGTGCTCCAGCGTCCGGAAACGGCCGTTCTGCGCTTCCACCACGCCGTAGCCGACGATCGCGTAACCGGGGTCGATCCCCAGAATCATCATAGCGCAACTCCCTCCCCGGAATATTCGTTTTATTATATCACAGATACGGAAATTAAGGAATACCGGACGGGGATTTTCCCGAGGGCAAGGACTCCGCCCGCGCGCCGGGCACCCGCACGTCCCCCGCGGCTAAAGAATTCCGCCGAAAAACCGATATTTATGGTATGATAGAGTAAGAGAAAGCGAGGTGCGGCTGGATGATTGGCATCATAGGGGCAATGGACGTGGAAGTGAAGGACCTTCTGGCCCGGATGAAAGGGGCCGAAGCCGAAACCGTCAGCGGCATCGTCTACCATCTCGGCGAGATCGCGGGGGAAAAATGCGTCGTGGCGCAGTGCGGGATCGGCAAAGTCGCCGCGGCGGTCTGTGCCCAGACGATGATTTTGAAATACGCACCGGAAGCGGTTGTCAACGTCGGCGTGGCGGGCGGAATCGGGCCGGACATGCACATCGGGGACGTAGTGGTCTCAAACGGCCTGGTTCAGCATGACATGGATACGACCGCGATCGGCGACGAAAAGGGATGGATCAGCGGGCTCAAGCGGGTCGTAATCCCGGCCTCCGAGAGCCTGACGGCGCTCGCGGCGGAAACCGCCGGGCGGATTTACGGGGAGCGGAAGGTGCACGTCGGCATCATCGCGTCCGGCGACCAGTTTATCAGCGACGCGGAACGGATGAACCGGATCCGGGACGAGTTCGGCGCCTGCGCCTGTGAAATGGAAGGGTGCAGCGTCGCCCAGGTGTGCTATATGAACGGCACGCCGTACACGGTCATCCGCGCCATTTCCGACAATGCGAACGAAAAGGCCGCCGTGGACTACACCGCCTTCTTTGCGGAATCGGCGCGGAAAACGGCGAAGCTGATCGTCGGCATCCTGCCCGCGGTTGGGCGGAAAAAGGACGGGCCCGCATGAAAATCATCGACATTTCGCGCGAACTGTTTTCCTCGCCGGCCTATCCCGGTGACCCGGCGCCGAAACGGGACGTCGTCCGCAGGATGGACCTTGGCGACGCCTGCAACCTTTCCGGCTTTTACGCCTGCTGCCACAGCGCGACGCACCTCGACGCCCCGCTCCATTTTATTGAAGGCGGCGCGTCGGTCGACCGGACGGATCTCCGGCGCTGCATGGGCCCCTGCACCGTCGTGGAAGCGGAAGGCATCGTCACCGGCGCGGACATCGACCGGCTTCCGCCGCAGACCGAAAAAAGGATCCTGTGGAAAGGAAACGGAAAAGCGTTCCTTTCCCGCAGCGCCGCGTTTGCGCTTGCCGAAGCCGGTTTCCTGCTGGTCGGAACCGACGCGCAGAGCGTAGGCAGCCCGGAAAACGAGGCGGCACCCCACCGGGAGCTCCTCGGCGCGGGCATCCCGCTGCTGGAAGGGCTGGACCTTTCGGCGGCCGGACCCGGAACCTACCGGCTGGCGGCGCTTCCCCTGCTGCTCGGCGGCGCGGAAGCGGCTCCCGTCCGCGCCGTTTTGCTGCAGGACTGAACGGACGTTTTGGGGATCCTCTATAAAATTAAAAAAACATTCACAGCTTCTTCACAAATTTTTTGTGCATTCAAGCTATAATTAAAGTCGTTATCAGAGAAGCGGAGCCGCACCGCCCTTTGATACAAAGGTTCTACCCTCCTCAAGATACCCTCAAGCAAATGGAAAAGGGCCCGGTCCGATGGATCGGACCCTTTTTCCTGCAAAAATTTTTCTTTTGTCGCCGCTTCCGGAATATTGGCCTGTTTTTGGGGTCAAAATACTGTCGGAGGTGGAACAATTGAATCTTCACATAAAAAAGAACGGCAAAAGCAATAAAGGATTTTATATCGCTCTGGGTGTCTGCCTGATTGCCGTCGGGGTCGCGGCCTGGACAACCTACGACAGCGTGGTGAACTACACGACGCCGCAGAATTCGGCGCAAAGCGGCACGGCAAAAACGAACAACACGGTAAGCGGCATTTTCGTAACGGAATCCTCCGCCCCGGCATCGTCGGCCGCGGCGTCCAGCGCAAAACCGGCGTCCTCGAAACCGGCCGCGTCCGTCCCGTCAAAAGCCCCCGCAAAGAAAACGACCGCGGAAGCCGAAACCTTCTCCAGCCCCCTAAACGGCAAGGTTCTGCAGGGCTTCAGCAAGGAACCGGTCTTTTCCAAAACACTGGGCGACTACCGCGCGCACCCCGGTCTGGACCTGAGCGCCAAGCAGGGGGAAACGGTAAAATCCGCGGCGGCGGGGACCGTAACGAAAGTCTATAAGGACGACCAATACGGCAACACGGTTCTCATTAACCACGGATCCGTCGAAGCGTGGTACTGCGGGCTGGCCAAGACGTCCGTCAAGGAAAAGGAATCCGTACGGCAGGGGCAGGAAATCGGCACGGTGGGTGTTCCGCCGATTGAAAGTGCCGAAGGCCCCCACCTGCATCTGGCCATGAAGAAAGACGGCCAGTATGTGGATCCGGCGGCCATCTTGAAATAATCCGCCGCTTTTCGGTATAAAAACGCTTTTATCCGCATAAATACAATGGAAGGCAGCACGCCCCCGGCTCGCTGAGGGGCACCAACGGGCCGCCGCGTTTTTCAAAAAGCGCGGCGGTTTTTATGGGTTTCCGCGCGGATTCCTTATCCTGGATTCGAAAAGCGGGCTGCAATCCCGTCGGATTTATTGCATAATAAAAGCAGATGGAATACCTTACAAAATTTCAGCCTGTTTTAATTTACAATATGTTCACAATTCATACAACCCCAGTTTTCATAATTTCCCTGAAAGATGATATACTTTCAATGGTCCGGATTTTTGATGGAAAGGAGACGTGGATTTGAAGAAAAGCAAAACGGTACTGGTCTGTGTAACCGGCCAGCGCGACTGTGACAGGCTCATCCGCACCGGGAAGAAAATTGCGGACGAATTGTCCCTTCCGCTGCAGGTTTTATGCGTTCAGCCGGCTTCCGCCGGATTTGACACCGACTGCGAGGAGCTGGAATATCTGCGCCAGACGGCGCGCGATTTCGGAGCCGAAATGACGGTCTATTTCAACGACGACGCCCCGCTCATGGCCGTCAGCATTGCCAAACGCAACGGTGCGGCGCATATTGTCACTGGCATGGCCGAAGCGCCGGTGAACGGTTTTGTCGACATGCTACATAAGCTTCTTCCGGCTGTACCCATCAGTATGGTTGCAAAGGATGGAAAAATATACAATATCTGCCCCGCCAAAAAAGACGAGCGGACCGCGAAAACCCTGATGATGCAGAACTGACCTGAAATTTAGGATGCTTTGGGAAACCCGGCACGGTTTCCCCGGAGTTGACCCGTTCAAGAAGCCCGTCCAACGTATGAAACGAAGGACGGGCTTCTTTTATGGATGGCGGCCCCCCAATCGGGGCCCTTTTCTATGAGGAGTTCAAAAGGAGTAATCAGAAAGAACGGCGCGGGAAATTATACTTTTTGCTTTTCAATCCCGATGTCACGTGCGTCCCGGATTCGTCGCACCGTAGAACTACATGCCGCTACACTTTTTCAACTTTTAGCTATCAAGTGTAGCGTTTGGTCTGACCCTTTCTATGATACCAACCGTGCGGGATCTTTTATCCCACATTAGCTTACAAGATGATATTTTTTACAGAACAGCATGAAGAATTAAAGATATTGAGAAGCGAGTATTAAAAACACACTTGATGTCCATGTGTAAGCGTTATCGCGCAAACCGTGACCTGTCAGAGCGTCAAAGTTTTCCGACATCCCATTTTTGGCCGCCATATCGCAGAAATTATGCGCAATTCTGGAAGATAGCTCCGTCCTCCCGCCATCCGCGAGGCCGTCTACAATCAGAAGTGTGGAAGGCGCCCAAATTGGCCCTCTCCAGTATCCATCCGCTTTATAAAACGGACTATCTGGTCTCTCTGTTGCAAGCCCATACCGTGTAAGGAAGCCTTTGCGAATCAGAACATCGACCATTGTGTTAAAAATATATTTCGGGAGTCTGTGGCCCAACACTAACGGAATATACATCAGCAGGCTGTCGGATTCAATCCGATCGTGGGTCATTGCGCGGCGTGCTGCAAAATGGCTGCCTGTCCAAAAATTTTTGATTAAGCCCGCAAGTAAATTTTCAGATTTCTCCTTCCATATTTTCTGCTCTCCAAATCTGCCCATCTTTTCTGCAAGGCGAGCTAATACTTCTGCTTGTAGGATTAAAAGAGCTATAAGATCCGGACTTTCCACCGGTACGAATTCCCGAAAGACCGTGCTGTTGTCCCATCCTGAATCATTTCCGTGATTATATTGCGGGAAACCATCACCATCGAAGTCACGATAGGTAAACCACCACAAAGTCCAACGACACAGTGGCCTGTAAATTCTACGTAGGAACGCCGCGGGCAACTCAACCCTCTTCATTAACCATTGCAAAGCCCAGCCATGAATGGGCGGCTTACAAAAGTTGTAAGATATCTGGGAATCGTTGAAAAAATCAGGCAGAGCGCCGTATTCGTCCTGGTGATCGAACACCGTCAAGAATTGATTACAAGCTTGTTCGATATCCCTTGTTAAGGCCATGGCATTAAAACAATGATCCCAACTCCAAATATTTGTCATCCAGTTCTTCGACATAAGCATGGACGGCCTATTTATAAGCCCGTTCTCATTTACAGACGACGACCAGTTGACATATGCTGCAAGCTCAGCGGATCGTGCAAATTCATGCGGAACATTTGGAATTCGGTTCAACCACCTGGAATAATCTTCTGCTATAGCAGAAACACATGCGTCGAAATTCTCAGGATGTTTTAATCCTAAAAAACTGCTTTTAAATTCCTCAATGGTGATTTC
>ENA-UOOI01002192-UOOI01002192.1-fermentation-metagenome-genome-assembly--contig:-NODE-2192-length-17722-cov-15.548990_pt1 | contig 17722 bp, 14 predicted proteins | sample MGYA00245779_ERZ724027 | MGnify/ENA primary metagenome ERZ724027 (study PRJEB28704, sample SAMN03018318) | fermentation metagenome | biome: anthropogenic terrestrial biome; feature: soil...
GTCAAATATTCTTTATGGAGCAAACCTTCCGAATATAACTGGTTCATATACTTCAAATAGAGCTTGTATTGGTCGGATACCCGGTTATAAACCACTTTTCCCGTGCCATCGTCTTCAAAATTCGGATTTTTTCCTTTTCCGAAGGAAGCCCACAGGAATTCCTCACGGTCTTCGGCAAGCGGGGCCGCACCATGGTTGTAATTTTTTAATTTCACCAGGACATCATGGAATTCGTCAACCGTGGTCGGAATTTTGCAGCCCGCCGCCTTTAGAGTGTCTTCCCGGTAATACATGCGGGCCACAACCGCCGTACAGTCTTTTCCAATGTACGGGAGCTGATAAATCCCACCATTGGTTTCTTTAACAACTTTCTCTGCATCCGGATAATCCTGAAAGGCCTGCTTCAGGTTTGGCATGTATTGCAGATAATCCTGATAATTCACAAAACGGCCGCCGATTATGCCATAATCATTGATGTAAGTATTGTCGATGGGATCCGATACTCGATGGAAAAAGTCCGGCCAGTTATTGGATGCCAGTAAAACGGCCATCCCATCCTTGGAAACTGTCTCCCAGTCAACATGGATATTTGTGAGTTCCTCCAGCTTTTGCCATACAAGGCGCGGCTGAGAAATATTGATGCTATCTCCGATCAATGCGCCTTTGACTTTGATCTTTTTATCGACAATTGGGTAAGAAGGTGTAAATTGTTCTTGGTCCGATGTCTCACCAATGGAAGATTTCGCAGAAGACGCTGTGCTCGGCTGGGGTGAAGTAGAATTGGAACAACCGCCCATTATCTCAGCCAAAATCAGACAAGCAAGCGATACGGTTAATACTTTTCGAAACATAAATGCAACTCCTCCTTGTTTTTTGTATATCACTACTCTCGCCGGCCGAACGAAAGCAGATAACTTGTTTTTGTTAACCTTTTACCGATCCAATCATGACGCCCTGCTCAAAATATTTTTGAACGAACGGGTAAAGGACAAGGACTGGCAACGAGGAAACTACGATCACCGCATATTTTATCAATTCCTTCAACTGGAACTTTGCCGTAGCAACTTCCGCTCCCATGTTGGAAAGCATATTGGCACTGGTCTGTTCCAGTACTAATATCTTGCGCAAAACGAGCTGCAAAGGAAACTTGTCCTGATCTTTCAGGTAAATCAGGGCAATAAAGTAGGTATTCCACTGCTCCACCGCAAAATAGAGCACCATCACCCCAAGCAGCGCCTTGGAAAGCGGTAGAATCACCCGAAAAAAGGTCTGGGTCGGCGTACATCCGTCAATGATGGATGCTTCCTCTAATTCCTTTGGCATACTGGCAAAAAAAGTGCGGCAAATAATGCAGTAGTACATATTGAAGGCATAAATCAGGACCATGATCGCACGCGTATTATAAAGCCCTATCTGATTGACCACCAAAAAGGTCGGAATCAGCCCGCCGCTGAAATACATCGGAATCAAGAAATAGGTCATCAGGACTTTCCTGCCCGGCATTGTTTTGCGCGCCAGGGCATATCCCGCCGGAATCGTGACGATCAGATTGATGAGCGTACCCACCACTGTATAAAATATTGTATTGGCGTAACCGGTTATGATATTTCTGTCCTGAAAAATACGTCGATATCCTTCAAGCGTGAAGCCTTTCGGCAATAAAACAACCTCACCGGCGGCCACCTGCTCAGGGTTGCTTATGGATGCTGAAAGAACATAAATGAGCGGATACAGAACCAAAATCAGTAAAATCGTAATAACCGCATAACAAAACGCACGAAACCTCCGGTCACCGGCAGAATCTCGGATCGCTACCACTTTTTTCACCTCCTCAGAATAGGCTCGTATCGGAAACCCTACTTGAAATCCAGTTTGCGATCAGAAGAAAGAAAACGTTGACTGCGTTATTCAAAAGTCCGATTGCAGTTGAAAAGCTGTAATTCGCATGCAGAATACCGCGCTTATAAACATAGGTGGAAATTACCTCCGAAACGTCAAGGTTTAGGTCATTCTGCAGTAATAGAACTTTTTCTTGTCCAACGTTGGCAAGTTGTCCTGCTGTCAGTATAAACATGATCACAATGGTGGGAAGGATCGTCGGAAGATTGATGTGCCAGATCCGTTGAAGTTTGGAGGCGCCATCCATGATAGCTGCCTCATGCAGTTGAGGATCCACCGCAGAGAGCGCCGCAATATAAATTACCGAATTCCACCCAAGATCCTGCCAGACTCCGGACCACACATAAATATGCCGGAATGCGGAGGGCTGGCTCATAAAATAGACGCTTTTCCCGCCAAACATTTTAATAATAGCATTCACGGAGCCGATGGAAGGGGAAAGCATTGCAATAATCATGCCTGCAAGAACAACTAAAGAAATAAAGTGCGGAGCATATAGAACGGTCTGCGTGAAGCGTTTGTATCTGCTCTGAAGCTCATTCAATAAAAGGGCAAGTATGATTGGCAAAGGAAAGCCTGCAAGAAAGGAATATATAGAAAGAGCAAATGTGTTTTTAATAAGAGTCCAGCAGTTGTAGCTTTTGAAAAAATCCTCAAAATATTTAAATCCCACCCATTCGCTTCCAGACAGCCCAAGAGAACCTTTATAATCTCGAAAAGCTATCTGTATCCCGTAGAGAGGAAAATAGCTAAAAACCAGCACTGCAATGAAAGCCGGTAACAGCATCAAATAATAAAAACGGTGATTCCAGATTGCACGACCGATCCGGCGCATCTTCAAGTTTTTAGTCGAAGCGTTTACCTCAATAGTTGATGTCTGCGTTTTCATTGCTCTTGAATACCTTCCCCTTCTGTGCCTGTGAAGTTTGAAATCTGCGCAGGATGGAAATCGTCTGTGTACAATTTACTGCCGACTTGATCGGCGGCACAATTCAATATTAGTTATGATTTATATTTTTTTCAACTGCAAATATTTGCCGTCGCATTTTTTGTTTATGTGCCTGGCTGATGCGGATTTCGCTTCATTTTAATTAAAAAAATACATATTTTTTCACTCGCCTTGCGGCAGTGCAAAAAAATATATCTAACATTTCACTTGATTTACACAATATTTTATATTAAACTAAATATTGTAATGATAGTAATCGGGGGCAGTGGCAGCAGCGGCGAAGAGGAGGCAGTCGCGGATGAAAGCGTTTCGTTTCCATGGACACCATATCGGTTGGGAAAAACATCGATATCTTCTGCAGCTTATTTCCACCTGTGTCACGCTGATCCTTTTCCCCTGCATCATGTCGCTGATTGTTGTTTCCAAGCAGTCTTATGTCAAACTTACCAATACTTATCAGAATTATTATCTGGAAGTATCCGAAAGATTTGCCAATTACTTCACAAAACAGCTGAATGACATATGTCTGAGTTCGTATGTAATCGCCGACGACAGCCGAAATCCGAACAAGAATGCTTTCTGTCTGGATCAGCCCATTTTAAAGCAGCAAAGCTTTTATCTGTATCCCGCGATCCAAACCATTGCGGAGCACACTAAATCAACACCCAACCTTTTTGGCATCTATTATTTCGAGATCGATCGCATTCTAACAAAATCTTCTTCTTTTTCTACCGAATCCTTCGCAAATGACTATCTGAAGGCCAACGGTCTCTCCAATAATAGAATTCAGTTAAAAGCATTTCTGGACCCCAAACACGCAAACTTGGTATTTTTCCCTTTCTGTTCTTCGGCGAACCGCAGATCTCTTCTGATCGGCGTACATACAAGAATTGGTCGGAGCCGCAAACTTGCTATGCTGATTTATAAATTAGACGAGTCTTCTCTTGACCTTTCCTTGCTGACAGCGAGCAATCCTTCCCGCATACAATTTTCCGTGCTAAATGAAAGCAGCCAGCCGTTGATTTCTTTTGGTCCGGAATATGATGAATTGTCTTCGCTTTCTGAACAATTGAAATTTTCCCGGGAAAGCGTAAAAGATTCCATGACCCTGCAGGCTGACTCCAAGAAGTATATTGTCAACATCTGCAAAGAATCCACAACCGGTTTCACTTACATCTTGATTGCTCCCTTCGATCTTGCTGCCAACGGTACGCAAGAGTTTTATGACATGAATATGAAAGTCTTGTTTCTTCTTTGCGCAGTCCTCCTTTGTGCAATTCTCCTGTTGATCTACATAAATTATCGCCCGATTTTCAGGCTGCTTAAAAAATTAAATAAGCGGGAAAAAGGCACAAATGAATTTGAGGCCATTTCTGAAGAGATCAACCGGATGACCAATGAAATCTCCGAGCAAAACATGGTGATTGTGGATAGTTTACTTGGAAACATCTTATATGGTATCCCCATTTCAGAAAAAATGATCAAGCAAATCGGTATCCCTGCGGACTCCTGCCGCTTTTTTGTATATACTCTTTCGCCTGGCATTATCAATACTACGCAACGTACTGAGATCACCGCCGAGCTTTCACAGCGTTTTTCCACGAAGGCCTACATCACGGATATCCTGTTTCAAAATTTGACCGTTTTGATCTGCATGTCTGCAACAGATTGCAAATCTCAGATTTCTGAATTTCTAAATCAATATTTTAAGCTGCATTCCATTTCTAAAACCGAGTTTAGAGAAGGAATTACTGTTTCTTCCCTGAATGATATTATGTTTTCCTTTGCGTCTTGTTCTCCGAATATTCTGCGAACGGGAACGACCGGATCTGTAGACAAATCGGAGAAGAAAAATCTCCAGTTCCCTCCGGATCCCACCAACAAACTAATGCAGCAAATCGCTCAGTATATTGAAAGCCGTTTTACCGATCCTTCCTTCAGCCAATCGTCGGTTGCAGATTATTTCCAGATTTCCACCTACTCCCTCAGTCGGTTATTCAAAAACAAATTTGGAATTGTATTTACGGAATACGTGACCGCCAAGAGGATCCGAATGGCCCAGGAGCTGCTGACGAAGAGCAGCGAAGCAGTTTCAGCCATTGCTGTCAAAGTTGGGATTCCCAATGTGAACTATTTCTACAGGGTATTCAAAACTTATACCGGGATGTCCCCGCTAAAATACAGGAATGGAACACATATAACCACGGGAAAACTGTTTGAACTGTGTCGAACCGGTCGGTGGAATTCCAAAGAATCGGGAATCTTTTCAAATTTTCGATAGGATAAATATAGATGTTTTTTAAGTGCAGGGAATATTTCGATGGTGTATATGCACGCCGGTTAATTTTGAGTTTTGGTAATACGGTCCAGGAATATTACTTATTTGTTTTCCGTTCTATCCTTTATATATCTTGGCAAAGGCCTTACAATAGTGCAACTTCCACATTTTGTAACTATCATACGCTGGGCGGAAGATAAGATTACAGAAATTCCATTTCAATTTGCGAAAGATGATGTGTTTTCCCCCCGCCTTCGGCGGGGGGAAAACAAACCCACTTGCATAATCAACTGGAAATGCTGTAATGGTAAATGTCACTTGAAGTCTAACTTTGACCGGATGGCGACAAGTCTAAACAAAGCCAACGGCCATGCAGCCTGATTGCACTTAATTGTGGATTTCAGCTATCAGATCACAGCCGAGCACTTATTTAAGACGGTGTGACAGACATTTCAAACTGCAACCTCCGGAGCCAAAAAACTAAAAAGCCCGCCCCGCACACGCCCTTTATGATATACTGAAGGCAAAAGAAACGGAACGTTCCGGGGGAGAAGATCGCCTTGCATGGGAAACTTCCGGAGCGGCTGTCGCGGATCAGCAAAGAGGAACGGCATATTCTGGACGGCCACGGCGTCGACATGAAGGTGCACAGCGACAGGCACAGGGACGCCGTGGACGCGGAAAAGCTGCTGGGCAGCCAATCTGGTATGATTTTGCCATGAGGACTCGTCTCCTTTCGGGAGTACAGTGTTTTGTGACAAAACCATTGTATCAGAAGGGTTGACGGGTCCTCAACTTTCATTTAACTTTACAATTAACTTTACAATACGGAAATGCCGCAGAGGAGGAGTCAAAATGAAAATATCCAATCTCAAAACCAACCACCTGGTCCATCCGCTGGGATACGATCTGGGGAAGCCGACATTTTCCTTCCTGGTTACGGAAACCGGCGCGAAAAAGCAGGAGGCCGCCCGCGTCCAGATCGCCGGCGACGCGGATTTCTCCCATATCCTGTTCGACAGCGGAAAATCGGCTTCGATCGACAGCCTCGCCTATACGCCGCCGGACTTCGCCCCGCGCCCCCGCACCCGGTACTGGTGGCGCGTGCGCGTCTGGGCGGACAACGGGGACAGCGCCGTCAGCGAACCCGCGTGGTTCGAGACCGCCAAAGCGCCCGGCGACTGGCAGGCGCAGTGGATCTCCCCTCCGTTCGAAAAGGGCAGGCCGGCCGTGTTCCGCAAGACCTTCCGGCTTTCGGGCAACGTGGTCCGGGCCCGGGCCTATCTCGTGGGGCTCGGCCTGTATGAATTTCACATCAACGGCGAAAAGGTCGGGGACGAATACCTGACCCCCGGCTGCCACGCCTACGACCACTGGATCCAATACCAGACCTACGACGTGCTCCCCTATCTCCGCCGGGAAAACTCGGTTTCCGTCACGGTGGCGGACGGCTGGTACCGCGGGAGGTTCGGCTTCCGCGGGCAGGAGTCGATCTACGGCGGCAGGACGGCCCTGATCGCCGAGATCGCGCTGCGGTACGCGGACGGAACGGAGGAGACGGTCCGCACGGACCCGGGCTGGCGGGTCGGGAAAAGCGGGATCACTTTTGCGAATCTCTACGACGGGGAATGGTACGACGCGTCGTTTGCGGACCGGGAGGATTTCCCCGTGCAGACGCTGGACCTCGGGTATGAAAAGCTGCGCGCGCGGCTGAACCCGCCCGTCACCGCCCACGAGCGCATCGCGCCGGAGCGGGTGATCCGGACGCCGGCGGGCGAAACGGTGCTGGACATGGGCCAGAATATGGTCGGGTGGCTGGAGGCCGATTTGAACGAGCCGGCCGGGACGAAGGTCCTTTTTCAGTTCGGGGAGATCCTTCAGGACGGGAATTTCTACCGGGACAACCTGCGCAGCGCAAAGGAAGAATACCGCTTCGTCTCCGACGGAAAGCCGCGCCGCGTGCGGCAGCATTTCACGTTTTACGGTTTCCGCTACGTCAAGGTCAGCGGGACGGCCCGCCCCGTGAAAAAAGAGGATTTCACCGGCGTGGTGCTGCACTCCCGGATGGACCGCGTCGGCAGGATCGAGACCGGCGATCCCCTGGTCAACCGCCTGTATCAGAACGCGCTCTGGGGCCAGAAGGGGAATTTCGTGGATGTGCCGACGGACTGCCCCCAGCGGGACGAGCGCATGGGCTGGACGGGCGACGCCCAGGCTTTTTCCGGCACGGCCTGCTTCAACGCGGACACCTACGCCTTCTATGCGAAATACGGCAGGGACCTCGCGTACGAGCAGAAAGCGCTGCGCGGCGCGGTCCCCTTCGTCGTTCCGATGATGGGCCTGCGGGAAGGCGGAAGCACCGTGTGGGGAGAGGCGGCCACCGTGATCCCCTGGAACGTTTATCTGCACTCGGGCGACAAGGGCATCCTCGAAAATCAGTTTGAAAGCATGAAAGCCTGGGTGGACTATATGCGGGAGGCCGACGAGGCGGACGGCGGAAAGCGCCTGTGGACCCGTGGCTTCCATTACGGGGACTGGCTCGCGCTGGACAATTACGCGCACCCGGATTCCAGCTTCGGCGGGACCGACCCGCATTTCATCGCCTCGGCCTATTATTTCTACTCGGCGTCCCTGGTGTCCAAGGCCGCGCGTGTCCTGGGAAAAGAAGACTGCGAAAAGGAATACGGAAAGCTGGCGGACGAGATTCGGCGGGCGATTCAAAACGAGTATTTTTCGCCGGACGGCAGGCTGGCCGTTCCCACCCAGACCGCCCATGTGATCGCGCTGGCCCTGAATCTTGCGCCGGAATCCGCCCGCCCGCGGGTCCTCTCCAATCTGCTGGCGCTGCTGCGGGAAAACGGGGGAAAGCTGACCACGGGGTTCGTCGGCACGCCGTTCCTCTGCCGGGTCCTCAGCGACAACGGGGCGAACGGCGCGGCTTATACGCTGCTGCTCAACCGCGAATACCCCGGCTGGCTTTACGAGGTGCGGATGGGGGCCACCACGATCTGGGAGCGTTGGAACTCGGTCCTGCCGGACGGCAGGGTCAGCGGCACGGGCATGAATTCCCTGAACCACTACGCCTACGGCTCCGTCGCGGAATGGATGTACCGCGACATGATGGGCTTTGCGCCCTGCGAGGAAGCGCCGGGCTTCCGGCGGATCCTCTTATCCCCGAAGCCGGATTCCCGCCTGGGGTGGGCAAAGGCCAGCCTGGACACGGGCGCGGGCCGCTTTGAAAGCGCATGGCGGGTCCTTCATGCGGAAAAGCTGGAGTTCGAGTTTTCCATCCCCTACAATACGGAGGCGGAGATCGTCCTGCCGGACGCCGACGCGGCGGAGATCGCCGGGCAAAACGGCCTGCCCGCCCGCCAGTCCGGGAGCGCGGCGGTCCTCCGCGCGGGCCCCGGCGCCTACCGCTTCTCTTACCGCCCCACCGTTCCCTACGCGCCGCGGTACCGGATCGATATGCCGGCCAAGGTCCTGATGGGGGACGCCCGCGCGCGCGCCGCGGTCCTGAAGGAAATTCCGGAGCCCGCAAAACTGACGGATCCCGCGGGAACCCCGCTTCATCCCGAAACCTCGGAAGAGCCCCTAAACGCCCTGATCCTGCAGAAATGCCACGATTTCCCGCTTCAGACCCTGAAAAAGCTGGATGCGGAGCTGCGGAAGATCGTCGTCCGGGAGCGCGGCGGCGCGGAAAAATCCGCGCAAAGCTGATCCGGGACGAAAGCGACCCGTACAATAACCGCTTCCGATCATACACAGACCAAGCGCCGTCCGGGCTTCAAACCCAGGCGGCGTTTTTGTATCGAGAAGTGAAAACCGCCTTCCGCGGCTGATCCGGAAACGCCGCCTTCCCCGCAAAGCGGAACCAGGGACCATGAAAAAAATCCCCGCCGTCCTCCGGATTAAAATAGGCAAAACGTTGAAATTATGAAGATCCTTCATAGAGCATTACAGAAATTACAATATAATTGATATTTAGTAATTATTGATTTTTATGGATTTTGTTGACTGCGCTTTTCCCAAAGAATAGAATAGCCGTGGTTCCGTTTTCTATAAGATTGCCGTTTTGAAACGTCTCTCTCTTTACTGCGCCATTATTGTAAAAGGAGTCTTATAGATGAAAAAATTCAAGGACATGAAAATCTCACACAAACTTCTCGCAGGGTTCCTGACGATCTCCTGCCTCTCGATGATTTTGGCCGGGATCGGCATTTACGGGATGCGGAACGCGCAGGGCACCGAAAGCGGAATGCAGATGCGGCTCAATTCGATGCCGTACCTCACGGCGGTTATGACCGGCGTGTCGTCTCTGCAATCCGCGGCCAAAGACGCGGTGCTGAATGACCGGGACCCGCAGAAACTTGAGGCGGATTCCAGGGCCGTCGAAACGTACCGTCAGCTCTATCGAGAAAACAGCGAGAAGCTGCAGGCCACGCTGACGACGGCGGAGTGGAAAAAGAAGCTATCCGACGCCGGAAAAATCTATGAAGCGGATTACGAGCCTCAGATCGAACAGGTGATGGAGTACGCCAAAGCCGGGAACGTATCGGGCGCCACCGGTCTGCTGCAAAAAATCGATTCGGCGGAAAGCGAACTCTCCGGCGCGTATTCGGCCTTCATGGATTACCGCGTTCAGGTCGCCAAAACATCCTACGACGCCGACCGCGCAAAGTCGCTCGCCGCCTATTTCGTTCTGATCCTCGCGTCGGTTCTCAGCCTTGGCTTATCGGTTCTTTTGGGATTGAAGATTTCCCGGTCCATCAGCAGGCCCCTGAAAGAGCTGGTGGACCTGTCGTCCCGGTTTTCAAACGGCATCCTGACCGCGCGGATGAGCTACGCTTCCCAAGACGAAATCGGAACCGTGGCGGCGTCCCTGAACGAGGCTTTCGGGAAGATCCACGGCGTGATCGACGAGATCTGCGGGGTGTTGGGGAACATCGCGAAAGGCGATTGCTCCGCCGAAACGGTCCGGCAATACCGCGGAGAGTTCCGGCCCATCTCCGACGCGGTGAATACGATCCTGAACAGCCTGAACAAGATTTTCAGCACGGCCATGAGCTCGTCCGAGCAGGTCAGCGCCGCGGCGAAGCAGGTTTCCGACGGCGCGCAGGAACTGGCCCAGGGCTCCACGGAGCAGGCGAGCTCCACGGAGCAGCTCTCCGCTTCCATCCAGGACATCTCGAACGACGTGCGGGAAAACACCGATCAGATCAACGCCATCGCAAGCACCATGCAGACAACGGCGCAGGATGTCGACGGCGGCAACAAGCGGATGAAGGAGCTTCTTTCGTCGATGGACGCGATCTCCGTTTCGTCCAGCGAGATCGGCAAAATCATCAAGGTCATCGACGATATCGCCTTCCAGACCAATATCCTGGCCCTGAACGCGGCGGTGGAGGCGGCGCGCGCCGGCGAAGCGGGGAAGGGGTTCGCCGTCGTCGCGGATGAAGTCCGGAACCTGGCGAACAAATCGGCCAACGCCGCGAAGCAGACGTCGTCCCTGATCGGCAAATCGCTTGAAAACGTCAAAGAAGGGCTTTCTCTCGCGAGCGGCGCGGGAGCGGCGCTGGACGACATTGCGAAAAAAGTGGGCGATATCAGCCGCTCGATCGAACAAATCCAGAAAGCGTCCAACGCGCAGAACGTCTCCATCCGTCAGGTCACGCAGGGCATCGAACAAGTCTCGACGGTGATCCAGACCAACTCCGCAACCGCCGAAGAGAGCGCCGCCGCCAGCGAAGAGCTTGCGGCCCAGGCCAACCTCCTCAAGGAAAACCTGAACGGCATCAAGCTGAGGGCCGTCCCCGCGGCTTCCGCGGCGGCGTAAGCAGGGGTACCAATTCAGTCCCAGAACCCCCCCATGGATCAAAAAGGTCCGCTGCGAGAGGCGCTCCGGCTTTTTGTTCGGAATGGTTTCTCCATGGAAATATACGCGATCCTGTCCTGTCGGGCTGCTGCTTTCCTATCCCATGTGTCTGCCCGGCCGCTCCGAAAGGGCGCGGCCGGCCTCCCGCGCCGCGCCCGGGTTCTTCCCCGTGACAGGCAAAAAAGCAAAGACCGGCCGCGAGGGTCGGCCTTTGCTTTTTGTGTCGTTTGCTCAATTTAGATGCAGGTTGCGGCGCGAGCATCGAAGCAAAAAATAACAAAAAAGCCGCGATACGCGAATTGCGAGTCGAGGCTCTCGACTGGTCCGCCCGGAGGGATTCGGGTAGTGCAATTTTTTCACGCGTCCCGCGAGTCCCTCTGTTTACCCGGCCGCTCCGAAAGGGCGAGGCTTGTCTCCCGCGCTGCGCCTGGGTTCTTCCTCGTGACAGGCAAAAAAGCAAAGGCCGACCGCGAGGGTCGGCCTTTGCTTTTTGGTCCGCCCGGAGGGATTCGAACCCCCGGCCTTCAGAATCGGAGTCTGCTGCTATATCCAGGCTTAGCTACGGGCGGATAGCCTTTTTATTATAGCATAAGTCCGGCAAAAGTCAAATCGTTTTCAGCGGTGCCTGCCGAGGAAAAACAGCGCCATCGTCCCGGGGCCGGAATGCGCGCCGATCACCGGGCCGCAGTAATTGATCACGGCCTCCTTGACGCCGAGGCGGCGCTTCGCTTCGGCGGCGACGTACTCGGCGTCCTCCCGCGAGTCGCCGTGGCTGATGAAGATCACCTGCTCCGACGGATTTTCCGCCAGCTGCTCCATGTGGTTCACCAGCGCGTCCAGCGAAGAGCGGCGGCCGCGCACCTTGCCCACGCTTACCAGGTGGCCCGCGTCGTCCACGTGCAGCACGGGCTTGATGTTCAGCATCCCGCCCAGCAGCGCCGTCGCGGCCGAGATGCGCCCGCCGCGCCGCAGGTGGCCGAGATCATCCACCGTGAACCAGTGACACAGTTTCAGCTTGTTCCGCTCCACCCAGCCGCGCACCTCGTCGAAGCTCTTCCCCTGCTTCCTGAGCCGCGCCGCGTGGTAGACCAGCAGGCCCTGCCCCATCGAGGCCGCCAGCGTATCCACCGCGCAGACCCTGCGCTCCGGGTATTTTTCGGCCAGCTCGCGGCAGGCCATCTGCGCCGCGTCGCACGTGTTGGAAAGCCCCGAGGAAAACGCCAGGTCCAGCACGTCCTTCCCCGCCTTCAGGACCGGCTCCATCGCCGAAAGATAGGCGCCCACGTTTACCGCCGCGGTCGTGCTGGGCTCGCCGGCCCGCAGCCGCCGGTAAAATTCCTTCACCGGCATTTCGCTCCCGTCCAGCGTGTTGCGGTATTCCTTCCCGCCCATCGTGAACGACAGCGGCAGCACGGTCAGCTCCAGTTCCTCCGCCATCTTCGCCGGCAGGTCGCAGGAAGAATCCGTGAACAGAACAAAGTTTTCCATTTTTTCTCCTCACCGCGGCTCTCGTTTGCAGCGCGCATTAAAATCTGTTTTATTTTAACATGAAATCGGGAGGTTTGCAAATGGAAATGGCGAAAAAATTCCACCTTATAGTTATCATAACCATGATTTATAATTTTTATAACTACAGCAATTCCGTTTCAATTTGCGAAAGATGATGTGTTTCCCCCGCCTCGGCGGGGGAAACACAAACCCACTTGCATAATCAGCTGGAAATGCTGTAGACTGTCCCGCCACACTGCGCTCATTTATTACTCCGGGCCGCACGGCGGGCCGTGCGGCCCGGCTCAGCCTGCATCGCGGCGGGAGTAAAGGCGGCGGGAAAGGAAGTAAGAGCCCGCGAACAGCAGCGCGGCCGCGAGCGGGAGGAAACGGACCGCGGTTTCCCACGGCACGCCGGAGCCTAAATTTTTCAGCAGCGACGTGAGCGCCCAGGGGATCAGGAAGATCGCCGCCATCACGAACCGCGCCTTCTGCAGGCCGAAGCGGTACACGAACGGCAGCAGGACGGAGCACAGCACCAGAGGGGAAAACCCGGCCCCGGCCGCCGCGCCGGCGGCGTCCTCCCCGGTGATCCGCCCGCGCAGCAGGGCCGCCTCCGCCAGAACGGCCAGCGCGGCCATCGCCGCCGAGAACAGCAGCACGAACAGGTATTTCGCGCCCACCACGCCGCCCGGGCCCACCGGCAGGGTCCGCGCGTAGCCGTCCCACTTCGCGCTTTCGTCGTAGGCCATCGTGTTGATGACCAGCACGGTTTCCAGCATCACGGCGAAAGCCGTGACGATCCCCGCCGCGCCGGCGGAGGAGACCGGATCGCCCCCGCGGGCCGCCAGAATGAACGTGAACGCGTAGACCGCCAGCATCAGCAGAAGAAATTTCGCCTGCCGCCGGATCAGCAGCAGGTCCTTGTACAGCAGCCCCTTCACGGCTGTTCCCCCTTTGCGTAGAGCACCATGATCTCGTCGAGCGGGGCCGGGTCGATCACCAGCCCCGGGTATTTTCTGCGCGCGGCCTCCCGGTCCTCCACCAGCGCCTCGCATTCCGCCGAGCCGCGGCGGAACCGCACGAAGCCGGATCTGTCCAGCCGGCCGAACTGCGACGCGCCGCATTTCACGATGCCGCAGCGGTCCCGCAGCTCGTCCTTCGGCCGGCTGAACACGACTTTCCCCCCGTGCAGAAAGGTGATGTAGTCCGCGATGCGCTCCAGGTCGGACGTGATGTGCGACGAGAACAGCACGCCGCGGCTCTCGTCCTGGATGAAATCGAGCAGGATGTCGAGGATGTCGCTGCGGACGACCGGGTCCAGCCCGCTGGTCGCCTCGTCGAGGATCAGCAGGCGCGGGCGGTGCGCCAGCGCGCACGCGATCGAAAGCTTCATCTTCATCCCGCGCGAGTAGTCCCTGACCGTTTTCTTCGCCGGCAGCGAAAAATCGCGCAGATATTTTTGGAACAGCGCGCCGTCCCACGACGGGAACACGCGCTTCAGGATCCCGGCGACGTCGCCGGCGGTGAACGCGGCATTCGTCCGGCACCGCACCGATCTGCCCCTTCACCGCGGTCTCGTCGCGGATATTGTCTTTCCCGAAGATCCTCACGCTGCCGCCGTCCCGGCGGACCGCGTTCAGGATCAGCCGCAGGGTGGTCGTCTTGCCCGCGCCGTTCTCCCCCACGAAGCCCATGATGCTCCCCGCCGGCAGCGTGAAGCTCACGTCCCGCAGCGAGAACGACGGGTAGCTTTTGCACAGCCCCCGCACCTCCAGAAGATTTTCCATGCGCCGCCCTCTCTTTTCATTCGTCCCCGCCGTACAGCAGGGTCAGGGTCTCTTTCAATTCCTCGAGCGTGATCCCCCCGCGCCGCGCGATGTCCACGGCCTGCCGCAGGGCCGCCTCCGCCCGCCGCAGCTGCTCCTCGCGCAGAAAGGCCGGGTTCTTCGCCGCCACGAAGCACCCCTTGCCCCCCACGGTCGAGAGGAACCCGTCGCGCTCCAGGTCGGCGTAGGCCCGCTTGGTCGTGATCACGCTGATGTGCAGCGAGCGCGCCAGCGCCCGCAGCGAGGGCAGCGCGTCGCCCGGCCGCAGCGCTCCGGTGAGGATCTGGCTCTTGACCTGGTCCTCGATCTGCGCGTAGATCGGCCGCCCGCTCGCGTTGCTGATCACGATGTCCACGCCGGTTCCCCCTTTGCGCGCTTACCGTGACTATCGTATATATACGATAGCACCGGAAAGTACGGATGTCAACCCGGTTCCGGGGCCGACGCGAAAAAAAATTAAAAATTTTTTTGGAAATTTGCCCTCCGCAGGGCAAAAAACGGGGGTAAAAGCGGGAGGGGTGAAAGGAGGGGTCGGCATGGAGAGGAAACGGAAAAGGGGACGCCGGCCCGGCAGCGTGAAGAGCGGCTACGAGAAGATCGCGTTCGGCGGCGTGAACGACGCGGTGCGCCTGCTGTTCGGGAGCGAGCCGGACCCGCGGGAGCTGGAGGCGATGGATTTCAACAACGTGGCGGAGATCCGGCGCGTGAAGGACGGGCTGGAGATCAAGTTCTACGACCGCATGAAGGCGCTGGAGTGCCTGCGCGCGATGAGCGCGGGCCGCGGGGAGGAGTCGCCGCTCTACCGGGCGCTGGCGGCCTGCGCCCGCGCGTCGGAGCGTCCGGAGCGGGAGGGCGGGGATGGAGATTAAGCCGTTTTCCGCCGTGCAGCGGCGGGCGCTGTGCTGGTGGGTGCCCGGCGGGCCGGACGCGGGGCGCGACGCCGTGATCTGCGACGGCGCGGTGCGCAGCGGCAAGACGCTGTGCCTGGGCGTCTCGTTCGTGATGTGGGCCAGCGCGCGGTTTGACGGGCGCTCGTTCGCGCTGTGCGGCAAGACGATCCGCTCGCTGCGGCGCAACCTGGTCTCCACGCTGCTGCCCGTGCTGACCGGGGCCGGCTTCTCCTGCGCGTACAAGGTCGGGGAGAACCTGCTGGAGATCGGCTTCGGCGGCGCGCGCAACCGATTCTACCTGTTCGGCGGCCGGGACGCCGGCTCCCCGGCGCTGATCCAGGGGATTACGCTGGCGGGGGTGTTTTTCGACGAGGCCGCGCTGATGCCGCGGGAGTTCGTGGAGCAGGCGCTCGCCCGCTGCAGCGTGGAAGGCTCCAAATTCTGGTTCAACTGCAACCCGGAGGGGCCGGGCCACTGGTTCTACCGCGAGTGGATTCTCGGCGCGGAGCGGAAAAACGCGCTCTACCTGCACTTCACGATGGAGGACAATCCCTCCCTCGGGCCGGAGATCCTGCGGCGGTACCGGCGGCTCTACACCGGGACGTTCTACGACCGGTTCGTGCTGGGGAAATGGACCGCGGCGGAGGGGCTGGTCTATCCGTTCATGGCGGGGAAGATGTTCTGCCCGGTGCCGGAGGGCGGGTTTTCGCGCTTCGCCGTCTCGTGCGACTACGGCACGGCGAACCCGTGCTCAATGGGCCTGTGGGGCCGGCGGGGCGGCGCGTGGTACCGCGTGGCGGAATCGTACTACGACCCGCGCCGGTCGGGGAGCCCCCGCACCGACGAGGAGCACTACGCCGAGCTCGAGCGTCTGTGCGGCGGGCGGAAGATCGAGTGCGTGGCGGCGGACCCCTCGGCGGCGAGCTTCATCGAGACGATCCGCCGGCACGGGAAATACCGCGTCCGCAGGGCCGACAACCGCGTGCTGGACGGCATCCGCCGCACGGCCGCCGCCCTCAAGGAAGGCCGGGCGCGCGTCTGCGACACCTGCCCGGACGCGATGCGCGAGTTCTCGCTCTACCGCTGGGACGAGGGCCGCAACCGGGACGCGCCCGTCAAGGAGAACGACCACGCGATGGACGACATCCGCTATTTCGTCACGACGGTCCTGCGCCCGGAGGGCGGCTTTTTCGCCGCGGCCGCCCCGCGCGGAAGGGAGGGAGCTTTTTGCTGAGACTTTGGAAAACGAAGGGGGCCGCGCCCCTGCCGGCGGCCCGCGCGGTGCAGACGGCGGGGGCCGAAAGCCCGCTGTTCCGGCCGGAGCGCGCGGCGGCGCTCGGCGCGGGGGAGCGCGGGCTGTACGCGGCGCTGCGGGAATCCGTGCCGGTGATCGACGCAGCGGTCGAAAAGATTCTGCGCCTGGTGGGGACGTTCCGGGTCCGCTGCCCGGACGCGGCGGCCGAGGAGGCCCTGGGCCGGTTTCTGCGGAACGTACAGGTCGGCGCGTCGGGCGCGGGGGTGCGGACGTTCCTGAGCGCCTATCTTTCCGACCTGCTGACCTACGGCAACGCCGTGGGCGAGATGGTGGTGCGCGGCGGCGAGCTCGCGGCGCTGTACAACGCCTCGCTCGACGACGTGGAGCTGCGCGCGGCCTCGCCGCTCGAGCTGCAGGTCCTCCGGCGGGAAGCGGGCGCGTCGGTGCCGGTGCGGTATCCGCAGCTCATCCTGTGCTCGGCGCTCAACGCGCCGCCCGGCAGCGCGCAGGGGGTCTCCATCCTGCGGGGGCTGCCGTTCGTCTCGGGCATCCTGCTGCGCATCTTCCACACCGTCGGCGTGAACTGGCAGCGCCTGGGCAGCGTGCGCTTCGCCGTGACCTACAAGCCCGGCGGCGACGCGGCGGACCTGGCCTGCGCCCGCGAGCGCGCCGGGCAGATCGCGGAGGAATGGGGCCGCGCCATGCGCGGCGACGAGGTCAGCGACTTCATCTGCGTGGGGGACGTGAGCGTCCGGGCCGTCGGCGCGGACTGCCCCATCCCCGACAGCGAGATCCCCGTGCGCCAGATGCTCGAGCAGATCGTCGCCAAGCTGGGCATCCCGCCGTTCCTGCTGGGCCTCTCATGGTCCTCGACCGAGCGCATGTCCAGCCAGCAGGCCGATATCCTCACCAGCGAGCTGGAATCGTACCGCCTGCTGCTCACCCCCGTCGCGGAGAAAATCTGCTCGCTCTGGCTGCGCCTGAACGCCCTGCCCGCCCGCTTCTCGGTCGAGTGGGACGACATCACTCTGCAGGACGCCACACAGCTTTCCGCCGCCCGCCTCCAGAACGCCCGTGCCGCCCTTCTCGAAAGGCAGCAGGCAAAGCCTGGCTCGGCCCGGCGTGGGGCGGAGTGAAAAACGGACGTTTCGTTTGCCGGGACAGTCTGGGCCGCTCCCGCTTTTCCGTTCCGCTTGTATGCGCAAAACGCCCACCCCCTGCCCCCTCCCGCGCGGGAAGCGCGGCGAAATCGTAAGCCC